>ENA-OUVC01002695-OUVC01002695.1-marine-metagenome-genome-assembly--contig:-NODE-2695-length-9908-cov-2.586309_pt1 | contig 9908 bp, 7 predicted proteins | sample MGYA00248622_ERZ508571 | MGnify/ENA primary metagenome ERZ508571 (study PRJEB26236, sample SAMN06267175) | marine metagenome | isolation source: Columbia River Estuary | place: USA:Columbia River Estuary... | reverse complement strand
TCAACCGGTGCGTGCACCCAGATCGCGCCAGAAGTATTTGAAGTACGCACCGACGGATACCTCTACATCTTGATTGACGAGCCAGGCGAAGAACTGCGCGGCAAAGTCACTCAGGCTGCCGACATGTGCCCCACAGCTGCCATCACTATCGAAGGCTAACTCTTGTCGTTCTCGTCACTTCTTTCAGCACGCTGGAAGGAATCCAATTCGTTACTGTGCGTAGGGCTTGATCCCGACCCGCATCGCCTCACGCATCACTATTCACCCGACGCAGACGGCATTGAATACTTCTGTATCGACATCATCGATGCGACTGCCGAATACGCGTGCGCATTCAAGCCACAGATCGCATACTTCGCTGCGGCGCGTGCAGAAGCACAACTCGAGCGCATCTGTGCCTACATTCGCTCCAACTACCCCACCATTCCCATCATCCTCGATGCGAAGCGTGGCGACATTGGCGATACGGCCACTATGTATGCACGCGAAGCATTCGACCGGTACGGCGCTCACGCAGTAACCGTGAACCCATACATGGGTGGTGACACCATTGAGCCATACCTCGTGCATCCAAAAGGCGCCGCGATTGTTCTCTGTCGAACATCAAATGCTGGAAGTGGCGAATTCCAATCGCAACTTGTTGACGGAAAGCCTTTGTATCAACTTGTTGCTGAACGTGCAGCGAATGAATGGTCTCATAAAGGTGAAGTAGCACTCGTGGTAGGCGCTACGTACCCAGCAGAACTTGCTGAAGTGCGTGCAATCGTTGGCGACATGGCACTGCTGGTTCCTGGTGTTGGCGCACAAGGCGGCAACCCTGAAGAAGTTGTGAAGAACGGCGCTAACTCTCTTGGCACCGGACTGATCGTGAACTCATCACGCGCAATCTTGTATGCCGACAAGGTAGATCCAATGCCTGCGGCTGCACGAGTAGCCCGCGAAACTCGCGACGCACTCAACGCGCACCGCTAAACCACTAACTACGCGCGAAGCGACGTGACTTCGATAATGCCTGGCTGTGCACGCAATTCGTTCAGAACTTCGTCTGTTACTTCTGCTGTTGGCACAATCACCATGAGCGCAGTACCTGGCGTGAGCGCACGGCCTACGTCCATGTCTGCAATGTTCACGTTGTGACGGCCCAGCAAAGTACCTACTAAACCAATAACACCAGGGCGATCGTCGTTACGCACTACCAACATGTGGTCGGCAGGTGGCACGTCTGTCATGTGGTCATCCACCATCACGATGCGAGCTTGGCGGCGTGGGCCAACAAGCGTGGCCGCAATGCTGTGCGAACCGGCACGCAAAGTAACGAGGTTGACATAGTCGCTATTGGCAGAACCAGATGCAACTTTGTTTTCTTTCACAGTGACACCCTGCGCTTCAGCAATCTGCGGTGCGTTCACATATGTCACTGTGTCGTCGTGACGAGCTGCAAAGAAGCCCTTCAAGGCCGACAATGTGAGAATGCGTGTGTCATAACCAGCGATTTCACCGGTCGCGATGATTTCGAGTTCGGACACTTTGGCGCCTGCAGCAGATGAGAACAACTGACCCAAACGTTCTGCAAGTGGCAAGTATGGCTTCAGTGTCTCGTTGGCGTCTGCGGCCGAGATGTTTACTGCATATGGAACAAAGTCACCAGCAAGCGCCAAAATGATTTGGTCTGCGATGTCTAATCCGGCGCGGTCTTGCGCTTCTGTAGTGCTTGCACCCAAGTGGGGTGTTACCACAATGCCTGGCACGCCAAACAAAGCGGATTCAGTTGTTGGTTCCTTATCGAACACGTCGAGCGCTGCTCCAGCAATCACACCGTCGGTGACTGCTTTTGCAAGATCTGATTCGTTGATAATGCCGCCACGAGCAACATTGATAATGCGCAACGATGGCTTGGCCTTTGCAAACATGGCCGTGTTGAAGAGATTGATGGTTTCTTTGTTCTTTGGAAGATGCACAGTGATGAAATCTGATTTTGCTACAAGGTCATCTAATGGCAACAACTCAATATTCAATGCACGTGCGCGCTCTTCAGACACAAATGGATCGAATGCAACAATGCGCATACCAAATGCAGCAGCACGCTGCGCAACTAACTTGCCAATGCGACCAAGACCGACAACGCCAAGTGTCTTGTCGAAAAGTTCAACGCCTTCCCACTTGCTGCGTTCCCATCGGCCTTGCACCAACGCTGCATGAGCCTGAGGCACGTTGCGCGCAACTGCAAGCAACATCGCCATGGTGTGTTCAGCAGCAGACACAATGTTTGACTCAGGAGCATTGGCAACCATTACTCCGCGCTTTGTAGCGGACTCAACATCAACATTGTCAAGACCAACACCAGCGCGACCAACTACAACAAGATCGTCGGCTGCAGCCAGAAGAGCTTCGTCTACTTGCGTAGCTGAACGAACGATGAGCGCATGGGCGCCCTTGATGGCACTGTGAAGTTGCTCAGGGGTAAGACCCACCTGCACATCTACTTCGTGGCCGGCGGCTCGTAATTTGGCTAGGCCGCCTTCGGCAAGTTCTTCAGAGACTAGAATTCGTGACATCCCTTCAATTCTCGCCGATTGAACCCTGTATTCCGACATTGATTTAACAATCCGTACAAACACCCCACCGAGGTTCCCCATGAGTCACCCATTTCTCTCCGAAGCATGGATAAATGCCGCTCGCGACATCCGTCACAAGTACGCAGATTCTGTTCCCACCATTGAAGCTTTGGTTCGAATCAACGTGATTACAACCAAGGTCCCTTTTGGTGAGGGCAACATCAACGCCTACATCAATACGTCTGAAGGCTCGCTCGATATGGAACTTGGCCAACTCGAATCGCCAGATCTCACCATCACCACCGATTACGACACTGCGCGTCAACTGTTTGTGGACCAAGACCCCACCGCGAGCATGCAAGCATTTATGGGTGGACGCATCAAGGTTGAAGGTGACATCACACGCTTGATGATGTTGCAAACCACCATGCCACAAACCGACATTACGTTTGAAGTTGCAGCAGCCATTAAGGCGATTACTGCCTAGTTCGCATTACGCGGTGGCTTCGCTACGCGTTCCCGAACGATCTGTACTTTGCAACTTGGCTGCCAACACTGCGGCCACACTTGCCGTCACCGCACCAGCAAGTAACGCAAGACCATAACTACGCACAACAGTTGTGCTGCCCGCTGTCATCTCGTGAATTGAAATCATGACTGTGGAGCCAAGCACTGCACCCATCTGACTGAGGAGTTGTTGCATTGCACCCGCCACGCCAACAGTTTCATCGTCAACAGCATTAGCAACAAGACCAGTGAGTGCTGGACCAGCGATACCAAAGCCAACTCCGGACATTGCAAGACCCAGTGCAATAACAATGTCAGAACTACCAGCAGAAACTGACGACAACAACAGCATTGAAACAATGATGCCAATTGCACCAATCACACCTGAACGGCGTTCACCGATTCGCATTGTCACCATGCTGGCAAGTGGAGCAGTGATAGAGAACGTCAACGGCCGAGCAATAACCAACCATCCGATGTGTGAAGAAGTAAACCCGAGACCTGTCTCCAACATTTGTGGCACGATGATGAAACCGCCCATGTACGCAAAGTTCAAGAGCGCCTGAATTGCGATGGGAAGAATCACATTCGGAGTGCGCAACCAATGCAATGGCATGAGTGGTGCTTCAGCAACTCGTTCAATCCGAACGAATGCATACAAAGACGCCACGGATGCCACAGCAAACGCCGCGATTGCAGGCGAGGTCCAACCCCACGCGTGACCACGGTTAATGGTGAGCAGTAGCAACGTGGCGCCCAAACCAAGCGTGACGGAACCCTTCACGTCGAACTTCACGTTCTTCATGCGCGACGTTTGCGGCAACATATTCCACGCCAGTATCGATGCACCAATAAGTAGTGGCGTTTGAATCACAAAGATCATTCGCCACCCAATGGATTCCACCAAAGGCGCACCCAAAACAACACCAAGCACAGGCGCACCGGCTGTTACAAAACTCCACAAACCAAGAGGCCGTACGCGCTCATTGGGTTCAAACAAACGATTGATGTACGCCATTGCTGCTGGCCCTGTGGCTGAACCTGCAGTGGCAGACAACAAGCGAAACACCACCATTGAGGTTGCATTCCATGCAAAGACTGTGAGCCCGGCAAACACTCCAGCAAAGAACAGACCAAATACGTACACCTTCTTGTGTCCGTACAGGTCGCCGATTTTTCCGTACGCAGGACCGACAACACCGAAAGCCAACATTGGCCCTGTGATGGACCAATTCAAAACGCTCACTGAAGAATTCAGATCTCTAGAGATTGTTTCGAGCGACACCACAAGCACGGTGATGGTGGAACTAGTTGTAAATAATCCTGCAAGAACAACGATAAGAGTTGCCCACTTACGCGTTAACCCCACCTTGCGCGCGATGCGCCGAGGAATCATTAACGACCATGGAATAACAGAGACTTCGTCCACCCCACCTTGCTCAATTGCAATGGTGTTGCGGCCGTGTTCTACAAGCTCTTCGTCGTTCTTACGTGGGTTCATGGGGCGACTACCGAGGGTAGTGCGCTATTTGTTGACCTTTGCGGCCATGTCCTTCATTGCGGCTGTGAGTTCTGACACTTGCCAACGATCTTGCTGTTCAACAGTCTCTGCACGTTCCCATGATTTGATGCGCGTTACTTCGCCGCCTTTCACAAAGAAAGTTTCGCCGGTGAAAGCACATGCTTCAGATGCGAGGTAACACACCAATGGTGAAATGTTCGCTGGGTCCCAATCGTCGAACTGCGCGGCGTTACTTGGCGCAGCGATGCGATCGCCAAGACCAGGTGTTGCTTCAGTGAGTCTTGTACGCGCAGCAGGCGCAATGGAGTTACTGGTGACGTTGTAACGAACCAACTCCTTCGCCAAAATTTGCGAGAAGGTTGCAATGCCAGTTTTTGCGGCACCGTAGTTTGCTTGACCTGGGTTTGAGAACAATCCAGATGTTGATGATGTGTGAACAATGTGACGTGGCTTTGTAACGCCAGCCTTGTGTTGTTCGCGCCAATACGTAGCAGCCCAACGCGAAGGAGCAAAGTGACCCTTGAGGTGAACTGCAATTACTGCGTCCCACTCTGCTTCGGTCATGTTCACCAACACGCGGTCGCGCAAGATGCCGGCGTTATTCACCAAAATGTCAAGGTCGCCGAAGGTCTCAACTGCTGCGTTAATCATGCGTTGCGCGCCTTCCCAGTCGGCAACGTTGTCGTAGTTTGCAACTGCTTCGCCACCCATGGCTTTGATTTCATTCACCACTTGTTGCGCAGGAGTTGCATCTTCGCCAGAGCCATCATTGGCGCCGCCCAAGTCGTTCACCACAACTTTTGCGCCTTCAGCTGCAAACAACAATGCGTGTTCGCGACCAATACCTCGACCTGCGCCAGTAATGATTGCTACGCGTCCGTCTAATGCTCCCATGAGTTCCTCCTCAAGTACGCAGAGCCACTAATGGCTCGCTGTAATGAGATTAGGGGAAGACGAGGTCGACGGTCTTACCGACGATCACTCGTTCGTAGTTCTTGACTACTTTGCCGTCAATCAACGCTCTCTTCAGGCCACGCTTGGTGTTACCAGTGACTTTTCCAATCACCATTCCATCCTTCAGCAAACGTGCTTTCACAGTGGCAAAGTCTCTGCCGTAAATGGTGGGGATAAGTGTTGTGGTCTGGCCTTTGGAGATAGTGATGGTGACAGTGCCACCCTTTGCCAATTTCTCCGCAGCAGCTGGAAGTTGCGCCATGATTTTGCCTGCAGCAATCTCTGGGTGTCCTTGTTCTGGGCCTTCCGCAATCACAAGACCCATCTCGGTCAACTTTGCAGTTGCTTCAGCCAATGTGAGACCAACAAGGTTTGGTACTTCGCGCATTGCAGGCCCGGTGGAGACATTGAGTGAAACCGTGGTGCCTTTTACAACCGAGTCGCCAACTTTCAATGTGGGCTGATCTGGAATGCTCCACGAAATAACAGTTCCTACAGGAACAGCTTCGTCTGCAACATCTACTGGCGCTGCTTGTAAACCAAGTTCGGCAAGTTTTGCTTTCGCATCGTCGGCCGTTAGTGCAGCAAGTTCAACAAGCACCGACAACGTTGGTCCTTCGGACACAACAAAAGTAATTGAACTGCGCTTCGCAAGGTTTGCGCCAAGTACTGGATTCGTACGGATGATTTGACCCGCCTGCACCTGATCGCTGCGCTCTTTTTCAACCACTACTCCCCAACCAAATGGTGAGACCTGGTTGCGTGCTTCGGCTTCTGTGAGACCAATGAGGCCAGGCACAGGGTTCTTTGGGTTCAACACAGTGAAGTACGAACCAACGCCTGCGCCAGCAATAAGTGCAACAACAACGACTGCAATTGCAATGCGGCGACCCCAACGCTTCTTCGGCCGCACTACTTGTTCCGTCACATCTTCCGAAGACAATGTGCGAAGTGTTTCAGCATCTATTGCGATAGGGCCTGTTTCGTCGCCACCAATGGTGAGCGGAATACCAGCTGGATTTGTTGCATCTGTATTGACAACTGATTCAACTATGGGACTTGTTGGGCCTGTTGCATCGCTGCCACCAAACTTCGGAGTGGTACGAATTACAAGTGGCTCAAGCGGCGCAACATTTTGTACTGGTGGTTGCGACTCAATGTCGGGGCGACGTGCAGGTGCAGATGGATCTGATGCAATCACTTCATCGTCAAACAATCCGGTTCCCACAACATCAATCGGAGTTGGTCGTGGCATGTTCTCTGCGGCTTGCACTAAAGCTTGACCAAACTCGCGCGGACTAAATCTTTCAGGAGCAGTTGGTCGACCAGCACGCTCGAGTACTTGAGCAAGTGCACCAAAATCTGCACTCACTGGCAACAACTTGTCTGTGCGTAATGCAAATGCAGCTGCAACAGTTTCTGCTGCGAACGGAACTTCGCCAGTCATCGCTTCAATCAAAATCAATGCCAGCGAATACACGTCAGACGATGCGCTGCGTGTTCCGCCATCGGCAAGTTCAGGTGCGGCGTATGTGGCTTGGTCTAAGCCAAGTGTGTCGAGCGCGCGCAACGGTGCTCCGAAACCAACAAGACGAACACGACGGTCGAGGCCAAACACCAAACGTGATGGACGAAGATCTCCGTGGGTGATTCCCTGCTTAGCGGCTGCATCGAGGCCACGGCAGGCGTCGATACCCACGATGAGGGCTTGCGAAGGGGTGAGGCGACGACCACGGTCGAGGAATTCACGCAATGACCCACCGGCAAGACGCTCGCCCACGGTGAAGACGTAGCGATCGCCATCGAGGGTCACCTCGCCATGATCGAGAACTGACTCAATGCAGGGGTGGCGCAGGCTGGCAGCGATGTCTGCCTGGGACTCATAAGCCGCCAGAGCATCGTCGGGGGTCGTAGAACCCAAAGCTGGGTCGATGAGGTTGGCGAGGGCCACGATGCGCACAGAGACAGCCTCTTGCGACGACACATCTGTGGCGTCGAATTGCATCGCACTGGTGGATGACCCGGTGGCGTCCACACGAATTGCATCGAGTTGGTACCGCCCGGCAAGCACTGTGCCTGGCATGTTCTCTGGCTCTCTCATGACCCATAGAACCTACCCTGTGACCGATGAACAGGGGTTTCGCGCCCAATATAAGCGAGAATGGGCCTATGAAACGCCGAATTGACAAGCAAACGCTCATCGTCAGTGCAGGGGTCGGACTCGGGCTTTTTCTGATCATCACCGGACTCCAGTCGGGGTCTACCGGCCGCGATGCTCAGCGCCTCCCCGCCGTCATCGAGCGCATGTCGCCAGGGCCTGGCGACCAGGTGTTGCAGCAGAGTCAGATCCTCGTGGACTTCATCGATGGCTACGAAGCAGAACTCACGGTGGACGGTATTGACATCCCCACCACGCGACTCGACGAACTCACCGGTGATGGCGCCATGCCAAAACCAGGTGCGCAAGTGGAGATTCCATCTACGGCTATCTACGACCCCGGCAACTACACAATTAGTTTCCTTCCCCAAGAAGGTGCGCCAATTACTACGTTGACGCAAGGCATCCACACCGCCGTTGTGCGCTATTGGAAAGTTGAAGACGGGAAGAACAAAGCCCGTTCATTCAGTTGGGAATTTCAGGCCGACTAATCGACAAGCGCTACTTCGGTAGCTCGCCTGTTTCTAACAACACTTCAAACCCTGCCTCGTCGAGCACGGGAATATTGAGTTGTTCTGCTTTTGTTACTTTGCTTGCACCTGGTGAGTCGCCCAAAACAACTGCAAATGTTTTTGCGCTCACACTTCCCGGACTTTTTCCTCCGCGAGCCTTAATGGCGTTCTCTGCACCTTCACGCGAATAATTGGTAAGAGTTCCTGTGACCACAACGGCCTTACCTGAAAGCGTGTGAGGAAGCGTGCTGACTTCTACCCGGCCAAAGTCCACCGATGCATCTCTGAGTTTTTGAATAATGCTTTGGTTTTCAGAAATTGAGAACCACGATGCAATCGATGCAGCGATAACAGTTCCAACACCATCAACGGAAGACAGTTCTTCACTTGATGCAGAAGCAATCGCGTCGAGCGTTCCGAAATGTGATGACAACGAATCTGCTGCAGCTGGCCCGAGATGTTTGATTCCTAATGCTGTGAGCAATTTAGGAAGCGGCTTCGTTCGTGACGCTTGGATGGAAGCAACCAAGTTTTGTGCGCTTAGTTCAGCGAAGCCTTCAAGCGTGAGCAATTGTTCCACTGTGAGAGAAAACAGATCGCCAACATCTGTAACTAGACCAGCATCAGACAACGCAAATACGGTTCGCTCGCCGAGACCTTCAATGTCCATTCCTCCGCGCGATGCAAAATAGATAATGCGTTGATCACGCTGGAATGGGCATGCAGGTTCTACACAGCGAGTGTCGGCAACATCGTCGAGTTTCACCAATGTTGATTTCACTGGGCATGGGCACTGCGAAGGAAACTCCCATTGCTTCGAATTCTTCGGACGTTTCGCAAGAACTGGGCCAACAACTTCAGGAATAACGTCACCAGCTTTACGCACCACCACGGTGTCGCCAGGGCGAACATCTTTAGCGGCCACTTGATCACGGTTATGCAATGTGGCCATGCCCACCGTAGAACCGCCAACAAAAACGGGCTCTAATACGGCAAACGGCGTGACACGCCCAGTGCGTCCAACGGAAATCTGAATGTCTTGCAAGATGGTGTGGCGTTCTTCGGGTGGAAACTTGAATGCAATTGCCCATCGAGGCGCACGTGAGGTGAAGCCAAGCAATTCACGCTGGGCAAGATCGTCCACCTTCACCACTGCCCCATCTATTTCATACGGCAATTCGTGACGACGCTCTTGCCATGTTTGACAAAACTGCAACACAGAATCAATGGAGTCGAGCATGGTGATTTCTGGGTTCACGGGAAATCCATACTTCTGCAAGTACTCAAGAGTGGAGTGATGACTGGTGAATTCGGGACCGCCGACAACTTCACCTAATTGATAACACCACAGCGAAAGGTCACGTTGTGCGGTGATAGCGGAATCTTTTTGACGCAAACTTCCTGCACCGGCGTTACGAGGATTTACCGGAACAGTTAATGGCGCGCGACCATTGGCAACACGTTCAATGTTTTCTGCTTCGCGTTCTGCTTTCATTTTCTGAAACGCAGCAGTGGACATGTAAATCTCACCGCGCACTTCCAGAACTTCGGGAGCGTCTTTTATTGCAGACGGCAATCCCCGAATGGTGGCCACGTTTGCAGTGACGTCTTCGCCCACTTTGCCGTCGCCACGCGTAGCGGCTTGCACCATGCGACCGTTTTCGTAACGAATACTGATGGCAAGGCCATCGATCTTCAGT
>ENA-OUVC01002687-OUVC01002687.1-marine-metagenome-genome-assembly--contig:-NODE-2687-length-9920-cov-2.863558_pt1 | contig 9920 bp, 9 predicted proteins | sample MGYA00248622_ERZ508571 | MGnify/ENA primary metagenome ERZ508571 (study PRJEB26236, sample SAMN06267175) | marine metagenome | isolation source: Columbia River Estuary | place: USA:Columbia River Estuary... | reverse complement strand
GGTGTCCAGGCCTTCGACCTGTCTAAGGATGGCGTCGGTTACGCAACATCCAACTCTGCTGTATCTGAATTCGCTGCTGCTGCTGATGCTGCTGCAGAGAAGATCAAGTCCGGCGAAGTTGTAGTTGGTACAACCGTTCAGTAATAAATCACTGCAGTGAGGCTCGGGTGGAAATCTCCACCCGAGCCTCACTTTTTGTTTCGGGAAGTCGTAAGTTTAGGTAGTAACAAAATCTGAAAGGCGCGGTCGAAGCTAATGAGCCAAAGTGCACTAGCGGTTGAACTCAAAGGGATCTGGAAGCGGTTCCCTGGGGTTATTGCAAATAGCGACATCAACTTAAAGGTTGCTTCTGGAACCGTTCATGCCATCGTCGGTGAGAACGGTGCGGGCAAGTCCACATTGATGAAGATTCTTTACGGCATGCAAAAAGCTGATGAAGGAACGATTTCAATCAACGGCAGCGATTTAGTTTTTAACTCACCATCCGATGCAATCGATTCAGGTATCGGCATGGTGCATCAACACTTTATGTTGGCCGACAACTTCACAGTTTTAGAAAACATTGTTTTAGGTAGTGAGCCAAAGAATGGTATCCGCTTAGATTTTGCCAAAGCTCGCAAACAGATTTCCGAAATTGCTGCCGAGAACGGTCTGGCTGTAGATCCAGATGTTTTAGTTAGTGAACTTGGTGTTGGCGATAGACAAAGAATTGAAATTCTCAAGGTGTTGTATCGCGGCGCAAAGATTTTGATTTTAGATGAACCAACTGCGGTTTTGGTTCCACATGAAGTTGATGAATTATTCAATACACTTCGCGATCTTAAAAAAGAAGGTCTCACAGTAATTTTCATCAGTCACAAACTCGATGAAGTTTTATCCATCGCAGACGAGATCACTGTGATTCGCCAAGGAACCACAGTTGGCAGCGTTAACCCACATACTCAAAATGTCTCGGCGCGCGACCTGGCAGAGATGATGGTTGGAAATGAATTACCAACTCCAGAAGCTGTTGGCGACACAATTCGAGATGAAGTAGTTCTGAATGTTGAAAATCTCTCGGTGTTTGCCAAGGGTGGCAAAGCATTAGTTGATGACATCTCCTTCCAGATTCGTGCCGGTGAAATTGTTGGCATTGCAGGTGTTGAAGGAAATGGTCAGGCGGAGATTCTTGATGCTTTGATGGGTATCGAGTCAGCAACCGGCCGCGTGCAGTTTAAAGACGAGGACATTACCAATAAGTCAACGCGTCATCGCCGCGAACTTGGGATTGGATTCATTCCCGAAGACCGGCATCGCCAAGCATTAATGCTTGAAGCCCCACTTTGGGAAAACCGAATGTTGGGACATCAAACTAGGTCACCAAACGCTAAAGGTATTTGGCTAACACCGCGCAGTGCTAAGGCCGATACCAAGCGAATCGTTGAAGAATACGACGTGCGTACTCCGAGTATCGACGTGCTTGCCAGCGCACTATCCGGTGGAAACCAACAGAAACTTATTGTTGGTCGCGAAATGTCAGGTGAGCCAAAGTTGCTTATTGCTGCACACCCAACTCGTGGTGTTGACGTTGGTGCGCAAGCGGCAATCTGGGATCACATTCGACATGCCCGTCAATCTGGTTTGGCGGTTTTGTTGGTATCAGCAGACCTTGATGAATTAATTGGTTTGAGTGACAACATCAAGGTATTGCTGCGAGGAAAGTTTGTGGCGGACGCAGATCCAGCAACAGTGACTCCACAAGAACTTGGAACCGCAATGACCGGTGCAGGAGAGGCAGCCTAATGAATCTTCGCAGAATTGGAATGAGCCTGATTGCACCAGCAATTGGATTGTTCATCTCACTAGCCGCAACTGCAGTTATCTTGATTGCAATTGGTGCCAGCATTTCAACCGTATTCTCCTCGATGTGGAATTACGGAACTTCACCGCGAGCTATGTCGTTGATGCTTAACTTGGCAACAATCTATTTCTTAAGCGCGTTAGCAGTTTCTATTGGCTTCAAAATGAATTTGTTTAACATCGGTGTTAATGGTCAATACGTACTCGGTGCACTGGCTGCGGCAGTAGTTGCTAGTAACTTAACTTTGCCGAAGGTTGCCTCAGTTACCATCACAATTTTGTCAGCAATGTTTGTCGGTGCGCTATGGGCTGGAATTGCAGCGTGGTTGAAAGTAGCTCGCGGAGTTAGCGAAGTTATCTCCACCATCATGTTGAACTTTATTGCAATCGGAATCATCAGTTACATAATTGTGCGGACTCCAATTGGTACCGAAACTAGTTTGAACATTCGTGGTACCGCTGCGATTCCAGAATCGGGAATGCTTCGCGGCATTGCGTTTATCGATCCAGGAACTCCAATCTATGGATTCTTTTTCATCTCGATAGTTATCGGTATTGCATATTGGTTCTTACTAAATCGCACCCGCTTTGGTTTTGATCTGCGAGCAACTGGAAAATCTGCTACCGCAGCCCGTACTAGTGGCGTGCAATCTAATCGAATGATTGTGGTAACTATGTTGCTCTCAGGAGCAGTCGCTGGCTTGGTCGGTCTTCCTTACCTACTAGGTGACACCGGTTCCTATACCTTGCAGTTCCCAACTGACTGGGGATTCACTGGAATTGCCATCGCGCTTCTGGGTCGCAACAATCCACTCGGCATCGCACTTGGTGCAATCCTTTGGGCTTTCTTAGACATCTCAAGTGGCCAGTTGATTTTGGAAGGTGTCCCACGTGAGATCTCAACGATCATGCAGGGATTGATTGTGATTGTGGTTGTGATCTCTTACGAGGTAGTTCGCCGCTATCAAGTTAAGAGTGAGCAAACCAGTGTTGCTAAGGCATTAGAAAAGCAGGAGGCATCAGTATGACTTACTTAAAATCTCGCCGATTCATAGGCGCTGCTTTTACTGCCATCACCATGCTTTCAATCACTCGCACGATCACTGGCAATGGTGACCTCACCAGCACAGTAACGATTGCGCAAGCTTTAGTTTTCGCTTCGCCAATTGCGCTTGCTGGTCTGGCTGGTATTTGGGCAGAGCGTGCAGGCGTAATCAACATTGGTCTAGAAGGCATGATGATTCTGGGAACCTTCGGTGCCGGCTGGGCTGGCTGGCAATGGGGTGTTTGGGCAGGCGTTTTAGCCGGTGTTATCTTCGGCGCCATCGGCGGTTTACTGCTTGCAGTTGCTGCTGTCACGTTCGGTGTTGACCAAATCATTGCTGGTACAGCTATTAACTTGTTGGCACTTGGCTTAACTAAGTTCCTGGCGATCTTGCTATTCACTGACGCCCCTGGTGGTGGCCAAGCTCAATCTCCTCCTATCAAGGGTGAGATTCCAACTTTCACTATTGATTCAATTGTTGGTCCGTTAACGACACTTCATGAACGAGGCATCTTCTTCATCAGTGATCTTGCTGGAATTCTTGCTGGTTTGTTCTACAACCTTTCTTTGCTAACGATCATCACCTTCTTACTGTTTGTGATGACAAGTTACCTGCTTTGGAAAACAGCATTCGGTCTTCGCCTGCGCAGTGCCGGTGAAAATCCATGGGCAGCTGATTCACTTGGCGTGAAGGTTGTTCAGTTCAAGTACGCAGCAGTTGTGTTCTCCGGAATGCTAGCTGGACTTGGTGGTGCTTATCTTTCGATTGCTTCAACGATCTACCGAAATGGAAACACTGCTGGTCGAGGCTTCATTGGTCTAGCAACCATGATCTTCGGTGACTGGCGACCAGGTGGAACTGCGGCTGGTGCATTGATGTTTGGTTACATTGATACTTTGCGTTTGATCGACACTGGAAATCAAAACGTTAAAGGTTTGATTCTGCTAGGTGCAATCATTCTGTTTGCAATCGGAGGAATCATGCTGCGTCGAGCCCGTCGCAACTCTGCAATCGGTTTCTTGATCCTTGGTTCTGTAATGATTGGCGCATACTTCTCAGCAACTTCATTCCCACCAGAAGTTGCCCAGGTTGCTCCTTACATAACCACGCTGTTGGTTCTGGCAACTGCGTCACAGAATTTGCGCCCACCTGCTGCTGATGGTGTTCCATATCGAAAGGGAGATCATCACTAATGGAAATCAATTGGGATGAATTACGAAGCGCAGCTAGTGGCGCAATGGCAAAAGCGTATGCACCTTATTCGAACTTTCCAGTAGGTGTTGCAGGTCTAGTTGATGATGGTCGCATTGTCATTGGATGCAATGTTGAGAACGCCGCTTATGGTGTCGCGCTTTGTGCTGAGTGTGGGCTGATCTCGAGTTTGATCAGCACCGGTGGCGGAAAGCTTGTTGCCGTTGCCTGCGTCGATCGACATGGAAATGCCCTGATGCCTTGTGGTCGCTGTCGCCAGTTGCTCTGGGAACATGGCGGTCCTGAGTGCCTACTTGATTCGGTGTCTGGGATTAAGTCAATGACTGAAGTATTGCCTGATGCGTTTGGCGCGCATGATTTAACAGATCGACTTTAAACGCATTAGCCTTACAGGTATGACACTTCCCCGAGTGAAATTAACATCATGAGTGCTGAAAAGTTTGCGGCAGTCGACTTGATTGCTGCTAAGCGCGATAAACAAGAACTTTCTGATTTACAAATTGATTGGTTTGTTGACGCTTACGTTCGCAACATAATTGCCGAAGAACAAATGTCCGCGATGGCAATGGCGATTTTGCTTAACGGAATGAATCGTCGAGAGATTGTGCGCTGGACTAAGGCCTACATTGAATCCGGCGAGACTATGGATTGGTCAACGCTTGGACGACCAACAGCTGACAAACATTCCACTGGTGGCGTGGGCGACAAAATCACATTGCCGCTTGCTCCATTGGTTGCTGCGTGTGGAGTTAGCGTGCCGCAGCTTTCTGGTCGAGGCCTGGGTCATACCGGTGGCACTCTAGACAAACTTGAAGCCATTAAAGGTTGGCGAGCAAATCTTTCTAACTCTGAAATGTTTGACGTATTGAATTCCACTGGCGCAGTCATCTGTGCGGCTAGTCAAACTCTGGCACCAGCCGATCGTCGCATTTACGCGTTACGCGACGTGACGGGAACTGTTGAATCAATTCCGTTAATCTCAGCTTCCATCATGAGCAAAAAGATTGCCGAAGGAACCGGCGCACTTGTATTAGATGTGAAAGTTGGATCAGGCGCGTTCATGAAAACTGTTGAGCAAGCCCGCGAGCTCGCTACGACAATGGTTGGAATTGGTAACGATGCTGGCGTAACTACCCGTGCATTGTTAACTGCAATGGATGTGCCTCTTGGTCGAACTGCAGGAAATGCGTTAGAAGTTCAAGAATCAATTGACGTGCTTGCTGGCGGAGGGCCTGCCGATGTTGTCGAACTAACTGTGACTTTGGCCCGCGAGATGCTGGAAGCAAGCAGCGCGACAGGTTTGAAAGATCCAGCAGCTGCACTCGCTGATGGTTCAGCCATGGACGTGTGGCGCGCAATGATTTCAGCCCAAGGTGGAGATTTATCTGTTGCCCTTCCGGTGGCTAAGGAAAATCATGATGTTGTTGCGGATGCTTCTGGTTACTTGACCAAGCTAGATGCGCTTTCAGTTGGTATGGCTAGCTGGCGACTTGGCGCAGGCCGAGCCAGAAAAGAAGATTCGGTCCAATTTGGTGCGGGAATTGAGTGGCATGTTGGTCATGGCGAAAAAGTTGAAAAGGGCCAAAAGCTCTTTACTTTGCACACCGATGAGCCCGCTCGATTCGAATCAGCCTTAGAAGTCTTAACGCATGGTTACGAAATTGGTGCCGAGTCAGAAGTATCACAGCGCTTGCCATTAATTATTGATCGTGTTGTTTAAAACTTGTTTGTAAAACTTTCCCAAGTATTCTGATTACATGCCTGAATTAATTAGCGAACCAACCATGATTCCAGTTCCCGGTGGAAAATCTATTGCAGAGTACATCGGTCGAGTTAAGACTGGAGACAATGACGTTTCGGTCGCGGTCATGCACGCACCAGCTGGTTGGTCAGAACCAGCACAAGCACCAAACTTTGATGAGTTTACGATCGTTATCACTGGTTCCATTGATGTCGAGCATGACGGCAAGACCACAACAGTCGGTGCTGGTCAGGCGTTGATTACCCGTGCCGGCGAAAAAGTTCGTTATCTAACTCGGGAAGATGCGCATTATGTTGCAATTTGTGTTCCCGCATTCTCACCTGAACTAGCCAATAGAGATGATGAAGCATGATTTCACCAGCAGTAATCAAAGCAGTTCCAAAAGTAGTTTTACATGATCACTTAGATGGTGGGTTGCGAGTCAAAACAATTTTGGAACTTGCCCAACTTCATGACTACACAGCGCTTCCTTACGACAATGAAGAGCAACTTGGCAATTGGTTTCACACTGCAGTTCAAGGCTCACTTGAAATTTACTTAGAAACGTTTGCTCACACCGTCGGTGTAATGCAAACTCCAGATGCGCTGCAACGTGTAGCAAGCGAATGCGCTCAGGATCTTGCCGAAGATGGTGTGGTCTATGCCGAAATTAGATTTGCTCCTGAACTACACACTGCAAAAGGTTTGAGCTACCGCGAAGTTATTGACAACGTGTTGATTGGTTTTGCTCAAGGTGAAGCAGCGGCAAAAGCAGCAGGCAAAACGATTCGAGTCGTTGCTTTGTTAACTGCGATGCGCATGGCTGATGTGTCACTTGAAATTGCAAAGCTAGTTGTTGAGTATCGCGATCGTGGTGTTGTTGGTTTTGACATTGCAGGTAAAGAAGCGGGTTATCCTCCAACAGAGCACATCGAAGCCTTCCAATACTTACAACGCAACAATGCGCACTTCACAATTCACGCTGGTGAAGCATTTGGTTTAAAGAGTATTTGGGAAGCAATTCAATTCTGTGGCACTGAACGTCTTGGCCACGGAGTTCGAATTATTGATGATGTAACCGTTAATCCTGACGGTACGGTAACTCTCGGTGACTTAGCCGCCTACGTACGTGATCGCCGAATTCCACTAGAACTGTGCCCTAAATCAAATGTTGATACCGGCGCAGCGGCAAGTATTGCAGAGCATCCAATTGGATTACTTCGCAAACTAAATTTCCGAGTTACTTTGAATACTGATAACCGTTTGATGTCAGACACTTCTATGTCAGCCGAAATGACTTCACTTGTTGAAGCATTCGATTACTCGTTGCGGGACCTTGAATGGCTGACAGTCAACGGTATGAAGAGTTCGTTCTTACCGTTTGATCAACGCTTGGATATCATCAACCACATAATCAAGCCGGGCTACGCCAGGCTTCGCGAACAGGTTGGTTCTTAGTAACTGCCTGTTGCAGCAACGCCATCGAGGATTGCGCGAGAACTGGAAAGTCCAAGTCGAGTAGCTCCGGCATTAATAAGTTCAGTTGCAAACTCAATGTTTCGGATACCACCGGAAGCTTTAACGCCTAATCGGCCACCAACAGTTTCATGCATGATCTTGATCGCGCGCACATCAGCGCCACCGGCTGGATGAAAGCCAGTAGCAGTCTTAACGAAATCAGCTCCGGCACTTTCGCAGCGCTGGCAGGCCTTTGCAATCTGCTCATCGGTTAGTGCCGCTGTTTCTAAAATCACTTTTAGTAAAGCGCCTGATGTGGCTTTGCGGACTGTGGAAACTTCAGCCTCTAAGTAGTCCCAATCCCCCATGATGGCTCGGCCAACATCGATAACCATGTCGACTTCATGTGCGCCTTGCGAAACCGAAAGTTTTGCTTCAGCCGCTTTGATCTCTGCCTCGTGCTTGCCACTAGGAAAACCACAAACGGTAGCAACCTTCACGCCGTTAGAAACATTGGCTGCAGCCAGCGATACAAAAGTTGGTGAAACACAAACTGAATACGTGCCTAGTTCAGCGGCTTCGGCACAAAGTGCGATTACATCTGCATTGGTGGCTTCTGGCTTTAGCAAAGTGTGATCAATCATCTGGGCTAATTGGATGCGATCCATCAGTTGCCTCCACCTAGTAGCGGCCTGGCATCTGCTGCCAAACTCTTCAGTTCATTATCGGCGGTTTGCTGGACAATTGCTAAATCTTCGCCGCGAACCACGACTTCTAAATAACACTTAATCTTTGGCTCGGTTCCACTGGGCCGAACAATCACCCTAGCCTTTTGAATCTGATCGTTTTCGGCTAAGTGAATAATCACCGCATCTGTCTTTGGCAATCCACCTAAACCAAGGGCGAGGTCATCGATGCTGCTGACTTGTAACCCACCAAATTTCGTTGGTGGCGTATTTCGAATTCCAGCCATGGTTAACGCAACTTGGTCACTGCTCGTTACTCGAACTGAAACTTGATCAGTAGCGTGCAAACCATGTGCCAATGCCAATTCATCGAGTACTCGCCAAATAGTTTTGTCTTGACTCTTTAAGTGAGCCAGCATTTCCATAAACATTGCTGCTGCTGAGATGCCATCTTTATCGCTTACATTGTCAGGATCAACGCAATAACCCAAGGCTTCTTCGTAACCGAAAGTTAAGTTATTCACACGTGAGACCCATTTGAATCCAGTCAAAGTTGATTCATATTCAAGACCGGCAGATTTGGCAATCGACTCCAACATCATGGAAGACACAATTGAGTTTGCAAAAGTTCCAGAAAGGTTTGAACCAGTTAGCTTTACTCGCTCAATCATCCACCAGCCAAGCAGGCTTCCAATTTGATCGCCGCGAAGGGTGACCCAATCTCCGGATGAATTCGAGACAGCAGCCGCAAAGCGATCCGCATCTGGATCATTTGCTAACAGTACGTCGACTGAATTCTTCTTAGCTAGCGCAATTGCAATGTCGAGCGCACCCTTTTCCTCTGGATTAGGAAATGCCACAGTTGGAAACGCTGGATCGGGATCACGTTGTTCCGGCGCTGCAATCGGCTCAGCGAATCCTGATGCATCAAACGCAGATTGCAAAGTTTTCCAGCCAACACCATGCATAGCTGTATAGACCGAAGTTACTGACTTACGTTGGGCATCAGTAATTGGGCCGGACATAATTAGTTGCGAAGTTAACGATGTGTAAGTTTCTACAACATCATCACTTACAAAAGTTCCAGGACTGCCTTGAACAATTTCTCTTACGTCTGTCACGGTCTTTATCAATTTAGAAATCTGTTCATCAACTGGTGAAACAATTTGGCGGCCATCACCTAAATAAACTTTGTATCCGTTATCTTGTGGTGGGTTATGACTTGCGGTAACCATCACACCTGCGCATGCACCCAAATGGCGAATTGCAAAAGCTAAAACTGGTGTTGGAACAACGTGCGCAAAGATTACTGGTTCGAGGCCAGCACCTGACATCACCCGTGCGGTGTCATCAGCAAAAACATCACTGTTGTATCGAGCATCAAATCCGATAACAACTTTTCTTCCAGAAAAGCCTTGTTGCACTAAGTACTGAGCCAGACCAGAGGCAGCTTGCAAAACAGTGACGCGATTCATCCGATTCGGACCCGCACCTAATGCGCCACGTAAACCAGCAGTGCCAAATTCAAGCGGAGCTAAGAAGGCATCTTGTAATTCCGCGTGAGCAGCTTTATCTGTTTGAGCGGACTCAAGAAGATTTGTGAGTTGCGCTTTAGTTACTTGATCTGGATCTTGTTCGATCCAATTCAGAGCCTGCTGCTTCAGCTCGCTATCGATACTCACTGATCTAGCGTAAAGCCGAGTAACTACTTAGGTAACAATGCCTCAATGTCTGAACGAATATCTTCCGGGGCTGTGCTTGGGGCATAGCGCTTGATTGATTCACCATCTGGCGCAATTAGGAATTTTGTGAAGTTCCATTTCACACCGCCACCAAGTAAACCTTTGGAACGACTCTTGAGGAATTGGAAAACTGGATGGGCATCTTTGCCATTTACATTGACTTTTTGTGACAGCGGGAAATCTACGCCGTAGTTAA
>ENA-OUVC01002684-OUVC01002684.1-marine-metagenome-genome-assembly--contig:-NODE-2684-length-9928-cov-3.842351_pt1 | contig 9928 bp, 19 predicted proteins | sample MGYA00248622_ERZ508571 | MGnify/ENA primary metagenome ERZ508571 (study PRJEB26236, sample SAMN06267175) | marine metagenome | isolation source: Columbia River Estuary | place: USA:Columbia River Estuary... | reverse complement strand
TCACTCGTTTATAATGTTGTTAAAACAAAAAGAGTCGCCGACACTGATATATTAATTGGCGAACTAGATAAAGAAGTTGATTCTTCATTAAAAGTTTGCAGTGTGTTGCCAGCTAATTATATTAAATACTTTGGTAAAGAAGCTAACTTTCCTTTGTTGTATTCCGATCAAGAAAGAAAAGCTTTAATTGGCGAACATGGTTTAATTAATACGTCTTCTGGATCAACAAATACATTATTAAATATATCAAAAGATGCTAATAGAGCGCAATATTTTGAACCTTTGATCGGCGGCGACAGCGGCAATATTGTTTCTACTATTATCAATAATGAATTGATATTGATCGGCGGCTGGTATATGACATTAGGAACTATGGCCGGTTTGGCAACAAGCATTCCTAGTTATATAAACGAAGTAAATAATACAATAACATCATTAAGCAGTGGATATAAAGTTAATGAAGTAGACTTGAGTGGATTTAAAATGTATTGAAAGAGTTGGAGTAGCTAGACTTGCACTAGCGTAGGCTTGCGCCGGGAGATTTACAGTCTCCTGTAATTGCTGCTATACGATACTCCAGTTAAAAAATGGCTGATAGGGTTCGATTCGAACGAACATCGACAAAATTAACAGTTTTGAGAATTACCATTATTCTACCTATCAGTTTAAAATGGTGTTCCTGATTGGGATCGAACCAATGACCGAAAGCTTAGAAGGCTTTTGCTCTAATCCAACTGAGCTACAGGAACACTAAAATCTACAACTATCTTATAGTCTATTATAGTATTGTCAATAGTTTTAAAAATTAAATCCCACTAGAAGTAAGTCTTTTTAAAGAACGGGGCATGAAGCCCCTTGTCCTTCTAATGAGATAAATTATTTAAAGAACTGGATGACCATGACTTGCGAATATACGAGGATTTCACTATTGTTCCATATATTATGGAAAATCAATACATTTACTTTCGAACATATATGTACTTTTTTTCCAAATGTCTTCTCGTTCAATTTCAGTCTCCCCTACTGTCTTGTAGCGTGCTATAATTCTATACACCAATGGTCAAAATTAATACCCATTTTTTTCTCAGTGTAAAGTGACTAGAAACATTATCACTTGGGCGCACTGTATGTTTTTTCGCAGATCAGGTCGCTCAGTTGTCTAATGTACCGGATTATTTCCAGTACCCCAAACTACGTCTTAGTGACGACTGCCCTCATTGCTGCAAAATTATTAAAAGAACAAAAATGGTGAGGGTAGATGGATTCGAACCATCGCTTGACAGATTTTAAGTCTGTTGACTCTTCCGCTGGTCTATACCCCCATAAAAAGAACACGCACAATCTACACTGCAATTGCTGATTTGTCAACTATCTTCTTCTTGTTTCTCCAAAAATCTGTAGTCGCATGACAATTGCAGCATAAAAGCTGTAAATTAGTTAATTCGTTATTAGTCCTATCGCCATCGACATGATGAACTTCTAAAGGAATTATATTATTTAACCACATTGAATTTTTACAAATCTCGCAACTATGCGATCTTAATTTAATCAAATGAGGTTTTAATTTTGCTACTCTTGTGTAATCTTTCCAGTCTTTTAACTGCTTGCCATTATTCCAACCTTGGCCTGTCCAATGCGAAGTGTCGATTTTTAATCTTTGTATTAATCTTTTTACGTTGGCATAATTGCCTCCTGCTGGCTTTAAATCGAAAGCTTTTAAAAGACCCGCTATACTATAAACAGTTTTTGCAGTATTAATTACATCTTGATCAGAATAGTCTCTATACTTTCTCATATATATATTATACACTAAAAAGGAAGACATTCTAACTTTTTCTTGTGCGTCTTAAGATTGTAAAAGAACAAAAATTGGTAGCCCATGAGAGTATCGATCTCTCTTCTTCAGATTGAAAATCTGACGACCTAGCCAGTAGTCGAATGGGCCGTATCATAGTCCAAGTGGGATTCGAACCCACAACTTAACCCTTATAAAGAGTTTACTCTACCGTTGAGTTATTGGACTATAATAAATACATAATAGTCTCTGTGGGTCTTACCGGACTTGAACCGATAACCGAAAAATTATGAGTTTTTTGCTCTAACCATTGAGCTAAAGACCCATAGAAACTACTACATATTAAATTTTAAAAGAACAAAAAAAATGGTGCATCCGGTGGAATTCGAATCCACAACCAACGGCTTAAAAGGCCGCTGCGCTGCCATTGCGCCACGGATGCATTATTGAAAGAACATTGACAATCTATCACGCTTTCATCGATTGTCAAGGGGGAAAGTGGAGCCTCGCCAGAGACTTGAACTCTGCTCTGAGGTTTACAAAACCTCTGCATCGCCATCTATGCTTGCGAGGCGCACTTAAATCTTACACTATTTCTTTATAGTTTCTAAAGCTTTACATCCATTAGTAGTAATATATCTAATACTATCAATACTAATAAAGCCTTTACGAATTAAATACAATTCATGATCGCGCTGAATCGCGGTTCTTGACAAACCAGTTTTTGCAGCGAGCATAGAAAGAGTACAGCTACCTTCTTTACGCAAGATATTTAATATCTGCCATTCAATTCTATTTAAACCATGAGGTAAAATACCAAGAATAAAGAAAAGCTTTTGTGCATCTTCTTTTGTGAAGTCAGTTATCTCGTATCTATCTGTATATAACTTAACCTCTTTAGCGCGGAGGACGCAAGACCGTGCGTTACCTCTGGACGTTTCGGACAACATTGAAAGAGCATCTTCATCAAAATTAATATTTGGCAAAGACTTTTGAAATATCTCTCTCAACTCGCTGGCATTATAATCTGCAAATTCAATCGTCGTCAATCGATCACGCAACGGAATAAATAGCTTATCTGATTCAGTTGTCGCGAATATAAAATGATGCTTCTTGAAATTGAAGATGTAATTATTTTTGCCGCCATTATATTCTATTACATGATCTTTCTCTGTAGATAGAATAGATAGTAGTGCATAACTAAAATCTCTTGGCAAACAATGAGCTTCATCAAAGAAACAAATAATTTCTTGATCTTGAATGTGGGGCAGAAAAACTTGTTCGAAAAACTGATTCCCCGATTTAATACTAGAACTATTTAGTTCAAGTAGTGGCTTATTAACTCCGGTGGTGTTATAAATGTTCTTAGCAAATTCGCGAACAAACGCGGTCTTACCTAAACCTTTTGCGCCAACGAAGTTTAAAAACGGTACAAGTTCAGTCTTAGCGTGAGCTTCCAAATAAAAGGAAAGCTTGCGTTTAACTTCTTCTTGTCCAACAAGTTCAGCGAAGTGATTCATTACTGAGAGATAGTAAACTCTGCAACAGGCTCTTCGTCAAGCTGATTCAGAATCTCTTGAGGAATCGAATCACCGTCCTGAACCGACGCTGTAGGAACGTTGCTGTACTTGCCATACCAAACACGGCCAACAGTAACAGTAGCATTCACATCGTTGTTAAGCTTCGCAAGAAGCTCGGCCAACGTGATTTCAATAGTGGAGGTTGCACCAATGGGGCGACCACGACCTTTTTTAGCTGATGGGTTTTCCATACGAGATGACTTTAGCAGGTTTTTAGAGGTTGTCAACGGCTTACGCAAGATTTTTTGAAAAAAGTGAGGAGTGGGGACGAAAAAAGACCCGATCTCAAAACACAAGTTTGATGCGCTTCGGGTCTTGCTGTTTTTTAATCAAAAGATTAAAGTTTGAACAGTTTATGTTGCGCTAATATATATTACACTATTTATTCTTCTTCGCGACAATTATCTTCTTCATCATCATCATCTGTAAGATTATTGTCTATTTCATCTGCATAATCTTCGTAGCAAAATACGCAAACTATCTTTTTACCGACTTTTTGATAGTCGTCGTTATCAGTGTCGATCAATTCGTTGCAGTATAAACATTTTTTCATACTTATATTCTATTTGTACATATCATACAAGCAAATGGGAAAAAATAAAACATTATTCTTTACTTTTTGCAATAAACTTATTATATACAAGTTTACCTAGATTGGCGGCGAACTTTCTAGCTTTTCTTTCTGGTAAATCAAATAGATGAGCATGAAATACTTCTTCAATCAATACGTTTAATTGGCGGCGAGTTAATAGCCTAGGATCAACATGAATTTGAGGGCTTTCTATTTCTGGAGAATCGCACAAACCAGAAGCGTTTTGTCGCCCTAATGGTTTATTATAATTAACTGTATATTCTACACCCTCGAAATTCTTGAATTTCATACTTCGTTCATTTTAGATAGACCAACGATATAATTCAATGGATTTTTAGCTCCGTAACGCTTTATTGTTTTATTTGTATCGAAATCGTTTCTTGAGATAACACCTAGTAGTTCGATATCAATTGCATTTTCTGCATTTACTGTTAACGCTTTTAAGATTTTTTCTTTATTTGTTCTCGCTAAAATATATTTTTTTGGCTTTTTAGAGTCAAACTCTGTAACTTTTATTTTTAACTCTGGTTCGCCATGACCATAATAAGTTATTGTTTTAATTTCTTCACCATCAAAATCTTCAGAGTCTCGTACTTCATATATATTTTCATCAACAGATCTATTTGTGTGCTTGGCCCACGCATATTCGCCAACTATACCTATAAAATGAGGCAAATAGTTCTCGACTGGATTATTAAGATCTCTATCCATTAATATTCCAGTATTTTTTATATTATCTGATTTAGCATCGTGCCTTTTTTTAGCCAAAGCTAATATATAATTTATTTCTTTTTTTGTTATTGTTATAGTTTTCATTTAATATTTAGACCAGCCTCCTGACCAATAATCATCTCCGTAGTGAATAAAAATTTCTTCTTCAGCATTTATTTCTTTTATTGTTTTTATGCAAATACCATTACTTGTAGTTACCCATATAGCATTATTATTATCGTTATGATTGTAAATTGAGATGTGACCCAATGCAATAACATAATTATCTTCGTTTTTAGGAAAAGAAAAAACAATTTTTCTAAGATTTTCAGGAGTATCTTGCCATTTACTAGCCCAACAACTGCTAAATGGAGAATGTTCCACTATGACATCAGCACAATGATGTATTTTTGTAAAGACACCAAGACCTCGCGTAGTATTTCTAATTTCTAAAGAAGAAGAAATAAAATAATTCATTTATTTTTTAAGAACTCTTTTAATCTTTTTTGGTTCTCTGTATTTAATATTATAAAATCAGACCAAGGCTTTCCGTATCTAAGAATTTGCCAACACCATCTTAATCTTTCTGACCATCTTAAGATTCTGCCATCCATTCCTCTTTCAAATAGACTCAAACACACTTCTTCTTCGCCTTCGAACTTCTCGACAAGAAGTCCATGACTAAAACAATCGCAAATAAGAAATGCCGAATCTTTTTCTTCTTTCATATTCTGATATTTCTTTCTATCTTATAAAGCGTAGTAGATAAGAAAGATAAAACTTTAATGGTTTTAAAGAATATAAAACTAACGCTGCGATTATACGGCTTTACAAAATACTTGTATTTCCAAGTCTGTCTAAATTGATAGTTTTCTTTATTTTTCTTGGCAAACTCGGCATCTCGGATCTTTCTTTTGGCGTTTTCATTCGCTTCGAAATTAATAATCTTTACTGAAGACATTTTGCCGTTAATAAATACAGCTTCGTAAGTTATGAAGTAATCATAATCAGTCTTATTAGAATCAATAAAATCATAAAATTGTATTGTACAAGTATTGGTCAAAGGTTCAAGCCAAGTCTTTATGGTTTTTAAATGACCTATTTTACTTAGGAAGCCTTCGCCATTTGGATCTCCTTCTATCCATTCTGTATCTCGACGTTCAATAAGCAATTGACCATCTTTATCAATAATATAAACATCTAAAGCGCATTCAAAATCTTTAGTTTGAAAGCCATGCGAACCAGTATAACCTTTTGGGTCTTCTGGCATTGGCAGTGGATAATGACAATCTACACTATTATACATACCCATATTAATTTCCTCCTTTATCAGCTTTGTGATCTATTACAGCTTCAAAGAAACTACAAAATGCTAAATAATCATGCATATCTGCATCATTAAGATTCATGTCTTTTATGTTTACGTTATCAAGGTAATCATAAACGATACTTGCATAGTAAGATGGAATAATAATATTCTTTCCATCAAACTTTAGATCGTCACTTTGAACAAGTATCTTGTCATTAATATTCTTCATATATAAATCTTTAATCATTTCGTTTATAATAATCTATGCTCAGACATAGTCAAGGTTAATTTGATAATTTTTCAATATTACCTTCAGTGTCTGAATAAAAAACCTCATTGACGTTATATGACTTAATTAAACTCAAACAGCCGGGACACGGTTTACTGTTAGCTAAACGGCCTTTCCTGTCAACTCTAAGAACGATCATAGAGTGATCGTCGAGATTGTCAAGCCCTGATTTGAGAATGACATCTAACTCCGCATGAGTGCCAACGTATCCATCGTGATACGGATGTTTCGCGATTTTGGGGTGAGTTCTTTTTCTATTCCAACCAATTTTAACTATCTTATTTTTCTTGATAAGAAAAGCTATATGAGAATTGTTTACATTCTTCCAATTGGTAGGGCATAAAGCGTGCGCGGTTTCAACCGCTCGTTTCAATATTCGCAACTTCATTCACGACCAGATACGATGTTTTTCACGGATAACTTCTTTTCCATTTATAGCATCGACTCGCCATTCAACATCATCTGGTATTTCTACAATCTTTAATGTAGTATACAAACCGTTGGCTTTAGCACCAAGTTTTTGCACAGCTTCTACAAGTAAAGGATGACTTCTATCATTATCAAAAGCATAAGCATTTATTTGCGACTTGGCTTTTGGATTTTTTATCTTTTTTTGAATAAGTGATATAGCATCAGCACTTATAGCAAAATTACTATAAGAAGTATTAATTACGACTTGCATATATTGAAATTAGTTTTTCGAGTTCGTCACAGACGGTTTTAATATCTGCGGTTAATTGGCTAGGTTGGATTCCGACTTCATCCATCGTGCGGTCATCTTCTCCGGTACGCCATTTATTGTATGCGCGAAGACGTTCTATAGATTGTTCAATCATGAGTTAAATAAAAATTTGGTTTAAATATAGCTTGAATATTATCCAGATAGTAAAAATGTGCCACACGTTATCAACAACGATTAATGACCACGGCGCAAGAGGTGGTTTTGTGAAATTCTTTTGCCCTATAGTTCTCATGTACCAAGGTATTAATTGCCATCTATCTTGTATGTAATGTGTTATAAATAAAACGATAAACGCTGTAGGGTTCCATATAGAACCCATTAAACATACGCAACTCGCCCAAATTAAACAGTGAAGCGCACAAATGTAATTATCTTTTTTCTTGTTTTCAGCGATAAAATCAAATTGCAGCAGATAATCTGCTACTAAATGTCCTATGATTGCTGAAGTTAAGTCCATTACATCCTCGCTTCTATATCGTCTATCGAACCATACTCATTATAAATATAATCAAACAGCCAATCTTCGGCGTAAATAGTTATATTTAATTCTTTTGTTAGATTGTCGTATAATGCGTGCTGTTTGGCATTCATATCTCTGATTTCATCACGGGTTTTGCAAATCAGTTCGTATTGTTGGGGTGTGAATTTCATTTCCAAAATATTTGAAGTGCGACTATACTAGCGCAAAAAAATAACAATGTCAACGTCTTTAAGTTTAATTTTTCACCAAAATGATAAGAAGTTAAAACTGTAAATAATACTATGCCGATACTGAATGTGAGTATTCTATTCGGCCAAATTAATCCGTTGAAGTGTTCATTGATTAGTTTGATTGCCCGAATAGATATTAAAGTTGATGGTACACTTATCCATATTAAATAATATTCATACTTCTTAAACCATTCAGATAAAAATTGTCCATGTATTTGATACCATCCAATTACATAAACTAAGCTAAGTAATAATATTGCTAATAAGAGTTTCATTTATATCCACAGCATATCCATGTGGTCTACGAATAATTGTAAACCTTGTTTTTTACGAGTTTCGAGTTGCTCGCATGTTTTTGTATATTCATCCCAACATTGTTTCGCTTCAAGACTTTTTTCTCTATTGAAATAATTTTTATCTTTAATGTCCCAACTACACGATTTAGGAAAAGTTACATACTTATCAGGATCGATAATATAATCAAAAGCAAAAATCATTTCATCCAAGATGCGATTAATTTCTTTTTCACCGATCTTTTCTGCTTTTTCTCTATCTTCATCTTGTAGATTGTCATAATTACTAGGCAAAAATTTCATTGGAATGCCCATTTTACCTTTCTTCTTAAAATATTGCAAACGAGGAACCATATATTTAGCAATATTAGTTTCTAAAGAGTAAACTTCATCATCGGAAACTCCATAACGGAATTTCTGGTATTGGCATTTAATCCACCAACGCAATTCATTATAATTACCCTTGAGTCCCCATCCAAGTCGATAAGGAAGAAAATCAATAAACTGATCTACATGTTTATTATATATATAATAATCATTAGCTTTTCCTTCAAACATCTTGTTTAGTTTTACTTGTTGATCGTGCCAGTCTTTAAGGCGTTGTTCTTTTTGTTCTGGCGTTTCGAAATCGAATGGAAGTTGATAGCTCATAGTGTTTTATTATAAGAATTAATGTAAGATTCTATATTGGATTTTCCTACGGGGTTCATAGAATGTACAACATACGGTGGATGTTTAATTCCACGTTCCATGCAGTAATTTACTAACCATTTAGCACAATCATATCCGGTTTTTTCATCGTAAGAATTATAAGGAATTTCATCAATTCTATACATCGCCATCGCTAGATCATGATCGTAACAAACATACTTTGGAACTTCTCTTCTCAACGTGATCAAATCTACAAATTCCTTGTAGCTTCGTACAACAGAATAATGTTGATCAACTGGTACATCAACCCAAGTGACATCGGTTGGGACACGAATATCATCAAGAAAAATATTATATTTAGTTATCATAGCTCAAATGCGGCGATTGTATGTTGGAAAGGGTTGCCTTCAATATTCTTTACTAGATTTAACATCTCAGCAGCAATCTCTCGGATTTCTTTCTGAGCATCAGGCTTGTTGCGAAGCTCAAGGAAGTGATAAAAACTGCGCCAATTAAACATAACATCAGCTTGAATTTGAGAGTTATAAGCCTTGAAGAAGCGAGAAGATTCCTTAGCTCGCTTGCGGCCTAGAGTTGGCTCAAGGTCTTTAACGCATTGATGATAAAGAGTATTACCAAGATGAGTATAATCTTCAAGTATTGTAGTCCATTTACTATTTTGGACTCCTTCTTTATCAAAGGTAGATTCAATATCTCCCCAATCACTAGGAATCAAATACTTATCTTCCTTTATCTCCTTGTACCTAGCAGACTCTCCATTAATAGATACGCCGACTCGATGCTTAAGAAGATGAATGTGACTAGCAATATCAGTATCAACTAAAAAGTGAAGAGAAGATTTCTCAAAAGGAGTATGATGCCCCGCATCAGCGAGCATCTTAAGGAGTTTAGGAATTCTATTAATCTTGTCTTCATTTAAATCTCTACTCGTAGAAGTCCAAGCTGAACAAGCATGAACTTTGTCATCGCCATAGAAGCCTAGCAACTGAACTTTATTGTCATTTTTATCGTTAATCATTTTACTTTATCCCTGCTTCGGTGTAAGTCATAGACACTTCTTTATTGTCAATCAAAAATTTACGATTAGATAAATGAGCTTGCGCGACTTTATCTTTGTTTTCTCCATTGTAAGCTACTGCATAATGACTAATAATCAACCAATCATTAAGAACAGTATTATCTTTTGGATTAATAATTTTACCAAGCAAACGTCCAAACTTTTCTTCGCTGTCAC
>ENA-OUVC01002681-OUVC01002681.1-marine-metagenome-genome-assembly--contig:-NODE-2681-length-9930-cov-8.367807_pt1 | contig 9930 bp, 9 predicted proteins | sample MGYA00248622_ERZ508571 | MGnify/ENA primary metagenome ERZ508571 (study PRJEB26236, sample SAMN06267175) | marine metagenome | isolation source: Columbia River Estuary | place: USA:Columbia River Estuary... | reverse complement strand
GTTGAGCAAGCTCTCGTTGAAAACCTGCATCGTCAAGACCTCACGCCACTTGAAGAAGCTGCCGCCTATCAGCAACTGCTTGAAGACTTTTCGATGACACACGAGCAAGTTGCTTCCAAGGTGGGCAAGAGTCGGTCGGCCATTACCAACTCGCTTCGATTACTGACGTTGCCACCAACTATTCAGCAGTACATAGCTGAAGGCCGACTGTCCGCTGGACATGCCAAAGCCATACTCAGTACGCCAGATCGTGCATTGCAGGAATCACTGGCTCGCACAGCGGTTGAACAAGGCCTGACTGTTCGTGGTCTTGAAGAGGCAGTGCGCAATGCAGTGAACCCGGGTGCAAGCTCAACCTCAGTTGCTCCGAAGACAGGAGCGATCGGCACAAAACCTAAGCCGGGAACTCCAGGAAAAATCACTGTTGTTAAAGAACCCGGTCTACATGAACTTGAAGACTTGTTGTCTGAGCACCTTGCAACACCTGTCACCGTCACCTTGTCTGGCAAGCATGGAAAAATGGTGGTGGAGTTCGCAGACCTTGAAGACCTCGAGCGAATTTACCGATTGATGACCGAAGGCCCGGACCTCGACGAGTAAATCCGTCTGAGCCTTGGGTAAAGGTTCACCGTGAAGACGAACTTGAGATTGTGCACAGAGTGTGCATAAACCTGTGGATAACTTTTAAATTGGCTGATTATTCCACTGGGTTATAGCTTTGGCCAACGCCGAAATCATTCCAAGTGCAGATTCCGCATTACCGCTTAGGCCAACTGTGCACATCACGGCCGGCATCCGTGTTTCACGAAGAACAGGTAGTTGCATGCCGCAGGCAACGACATCGTGGTCGCTTTGGCTCAATCGAACGAACTCGGCACACAACTCGGCAGCCATCCGTCCGCCAGCCGAAACAAACGACTCGGTTTCGTAATAGGCAAATTGAGTTGCGTTGGTTGATGCGTTCGATACACCGACATATAAATCTGCGCTAAATGAATTTGCCGTTCGCGCATGAGCATGTGGATCGGCGTTTTCAATAGTCATTACGTCATCACCGCGGCTGCGTAGCTCGCGCACCAATAGGCGAGTAAGGCGTGTGCTGTTGTCGAAGCAGCCAATCACAATTCGTGGGCGTTCTGTGTTGTCTGAAGACGTGAGCAATGTTTCGTATTCGCGTACGGTCACAATTCCAGGACCATTTCCGCTTTGACTACTTGTTCGTTCTAGTGCGCGAATTGAATTCACACCACAAATTCCATCGGCGGTAATTCCATAATTTTGTTGAAACTCGGTTAACGCGCGCAATGTGTTTGACCCAAAAATTCCGTCTGCACGACCGCAGTCAAAACCCAACTTGGCAAGCACGGCTTGCATTGCCTGCACATCATCACCACGCATGTGTGGAGAAGTTAAATACAACAGTCGCGAACCCAACACCCACGACGACTCCACAAGCGTTGTCCATGTGATGTGATCACAGGTTCCTGTTGTTGGAAGTCCACGCAGTTTTTGAAACTCTGCAATTACCTCTGCAGTGCGTGCGCAATACACACCATCTACATGGGTGTCATCTGCAAGCAGATTCGCAGCAACAAGTCGACGCTGAAGATCGTGAACGGCAGTGCCGCGACTGTCTTGCGTTAGTGGGAAGTCGGAAGAAATTCTGCGAGCTCCTGTAGCAACTTGCCCTTACCTTGAGCACCAACGAGGCGCTTTGCGGCTTCACCCTTGTTGAACACGATCAAGGTTGGAATGCTCATGACGTTAAAGCGCATAGCGATATCGCCGAAGTCATCAACGTTGAGTTTTGCAATGGTGATGTTGCCCGCTTGTTCCGTTGCAATCTCTGCAAGCACCGGAGCAATTGCTTTGCATGGACCACACCATTCGGCCCAAAAGTCAACCAAAATTGGCAAGTCGGAACTGCCAATTGTTTCATCGAAATTTGCAGATGTAAGAGTGGTGATTGATTGAGCCATGTCGAGTCCTTCGAAGTTGTGTAGTGAAATAGTACCGAGTGCAGCACGCGTAAGCGTGAAACTGCCGCAGATGTGACCTATGAGTGTTGGTGTTCTAGCCAACGCTCACTATCAATGGCAGCCATACATCCAGAACCCGCAGCAGTAATCGCTTGGCGGTAGGTGTGGTCTTGCACGTCTCCGCAGGCAAAGACACCATCGATGTTGGTGTATGTGGAACCAGGTTTCGTAATGAGGTAACCAGAGTCCTCCATGCTGAGCACTCCCTTAAATAGGTCGGTGTTCGGGCGGTGGCCAATTGCAATAAATATTCCGGTCACTCCAAGTTCGCTTGTTGCGCCAGTTTGGGTGTCGGTTAATTCAATACCTGCAACCTTGTCTTCGCCGTGAATTTTTGACACCGTTGAATTCCAAATAATTGAAATCTTTTCGTTCGCAAGCGCACGGTCTTGCATAATTTTTGAAGCACGAAACGCATCGCGACGAACAATCAAATGCACTTTTGATGCGAACTTGGTAAGAAACTGCGCTTCTTCAAGCGCGGAGTCTCCACCGCCGACAACTGCAATCTCTTGGCCTCTGAAAAAAAATCCATCGCAGGTTGCACACGTTGATAAACCGTGACCAATCAGGCGAGGTTCTTCAGGAAGACCCAACATCAACGACTGTGCACCAGTGCTCACAATGACGCTGTCGGCGCTGTATTCGGTGTCGCGAATCCATGCGCGAAATGGACGGCTACTGAAGTCAACACGCGTAACTTTTTCTGTAATGAATTGAGCACCAAACCGAGCAGCCTGTTCGCGGCAGCGCATCATCAGCTCTGGACCCATAATGCCTTCAGGAAAACCAGGAAAGTTCTCAACCTCTGTGGTGAGCATCAGTTGACCGCCAGGTTGATCCGATGTTGAACTTGGCTCGCCCTCGATAATCAAAGGGAGCAAACCGGCACGGGCCGTGTAAATAGCAGCGGTGAGGCCTGCTGGGCCAGAACCAATGATTAAAACTTTGTGATGAATTGCCATGAGGTAAACAACGCCTTTGTCGTGAGAGGTGACAAAAACTTAGTCGCGCGGGTGGCGTTTGCGCATGCCGAATGCGCCAAGTGTCAAGAAAATGGCACCGAGCACGAAATAGGCGACCCACACCGCGGTGTCATGGCTCAACCACACGTCACCCAACGAGACAAGGGCACGCATAATGCCAATGAGGAGAAGCACAACACAGAACATCACGCCAACAAGGGCCATCGTTCCAAACACCAGACCACGGATAATGGCGATAAGCGGGCGAGTGGTGTGATCACGCACAAATCCCAGCCAACGATCGATGAAATCAACGACAGCAGTAGACCAGTTTGGGTCGGAGAATGGATTAGAAACCATTGAGTTCAGGCTAACCCTCGGTGAAGGCCACTCCAGCGAGCACACCTTGATATGGATTCGATGCACTGCAGTCAGTGCTCTTGCCCACTTCGCGAATTTTGATCAAGATGAACTGTGCTGGTGAAGTAAGAACAAAACTCGCTCGTTCTCGTTTGGTGTTATAGCCACCGTCAACACTGGCACCCCATTGATTGATATCCGTTGGTGCCGACTCTGCAGAGGTGAAAACATCAATTGCCCATGGGGCATTCTGCATGCCAACTCGCAGTGTGCCAGTTGCTGCGTGGCTCAGTTGGACGACTAATCCAACGAATTCTTTGCTGCCGAAATACTGATTGTCATAACACGAGGTGGACCACATGGTTGCTGCATTGCCATCGAGCAGGTTGGGGAGGAGTGCTTCATTTTCCACTCCGTCGTCACCAAGTGGATCAAATGTAGAAATTGAGGAAATGGTTGCGGGTCCGATAATCGCGGCAGGTTCTGGAATAGGTGCAATTTCCGGTGTAGTACCACCAGAGACTCTCCACAGCGCAACGCTCGCAATCAAACTGAGTGCAATCAGTCCAACAAACATTCTGCGGAGAGCAAACGGTGGTGCTTGTTGAGCGTTGCGTTGCTCACCACGGGGAGGGGTAATTGGGCGAACTGGTTCGCGAGGCGTGAACACTTCTTCATCAAGTGCAAACCCAGTAGGCGGCGTAAGTTCAGTGGTCTTGTCATGCGCACCAGTGAGCGCGGAGTGCAATGCGACTTTGGTTTCATACCCAGTGGCGAACCGATGCTCGGGGTTTCGTGACAGCAATTTGTGAATGATCTTGACCAGCTGTGGCGACAGCGACGGTCGAAGGCGAGCGAGGTCGGTCGGTTCGCGTTGTAAACGCGCAAGCGCAGTATCCGCGTCTGATTCTCCAAGAAATGGAACACGGCCAGCCAAGCACTCGTACAACACAAGGCCCAATGAATACAGGTCGGATCGACCGTCAAGGGGTTTTCCACGCACTTGTTCGGGGGCCAAATATTTTGCGGTGCCCATCATGATGTTGTCATGAGTGAGGTCCGCCTCGGTTGATGTCATTGCTTTGGCAATACCGAAGTCGGTGAGCAACACACGACCTTCTGGTGTGAGCAAAATATTGCCAGGCTTCACATCGCGGTGAATGAAATTTTTGTCGTGCGCTTCGTCTAGCGCCGCAGCAATTGACATTCCAATGTGAATAGTGAGCTTTGGTCCCAAACGTTTTTGTTTGTCGAGTAACTCGCGCAAACTTTTGCCCTTGACGTATTGCATGATGACGGCTTGTTGACCATTGTGTTCAATGCAGTCATAAACAGCAACAATGTTTTGATGTGTGATTCCTGCACATGCAATAGCTTCGCGTCGAAAACGTTCGGCAAGTGTTGCATCATTAACAAGATGCGGGCGAAGTAATTTGACTGCAACTTTGCGATCAAGAAACGTGTCTTTGGCAAGCCACACCACTGCCATCCCACCGTGAGCAATTTTGCTCTCTAAGAGATAACGGCCTCCAATGAGACCAGGGAGCACACTTTTTTCATCCATCGCTGTGAAGCGACGCTAGTGCTGAAACCCCTTATGAATCGGGGATATCTCCGTAAGAAACCGAACCTTCAGAGTTACGGTTTGGTGTGAAATGCAACGCCAATAGTTCCGGCGCCAGTGTGTGTGCCAATAATTGGTCCGATGTCGCCGACAATGATGTCTCCCGAGTAGATCTGGCGGAGACTTTCTACGAATGCTTCAAAATCGTTGCAATTTGCTTGTAACACGGCAAGGTTTTCAATCGGGCCTGCATCACGCACTTTTTCAAGCAAAAAGGCCAATGCCTTACTGCGCGTGCGTTGCTTGCCACCTTCTTCAATTTTTCCGTCAACGACTTCGATAATTGGCTTGATCGACAAAGCAGAGGCCATCATTGCCTTGGCCCCACCAATTCGACCGCCCTTTTTCAGATTCTCCAAGGTGTCAAGTGCTCCCCACACTTTGGAGCGATTGGCAAGGCTCTCGCCTGTGGCCACAACTTCGTCAAGTGATGCACCTGTTTCTGCAAGTTTTGCGCACGCAATGACCGTGATTCCCTGACCCATGCTTCCCGAACGGCTGTCGACAACGCGCACAGAAATATGTCCGGCAACGGCCTTGGCTGCGAGTTCGGCGCTTTGCATGGTGGCGGAAAGAATTCCCGACAAAGAAATCATCACAATTCCTGTTGCACCCTCAGCAGCCAATTTTCGAAATTCGGCTTCAAACTGTCCAGGCGAAGGTGCTGCAGTTTCGGGAAGCACCGGCGAAGAGTCACAACGCTTCCAAAATTGCTCTGTTGTGAGATCTTGTCGGTCGATGAACTCGTGTTCACCAAATCGAACCGAGAGCGGAACGATTGAAATCTTGTGTTGATCGACGATGTATTGAGGAAGGTCGCAGGCGCTATCGGTGACGATTCGAATGGTCATGTAATTAGCGTACTGCAGGATGGTTTTCAACCGCTTTCATGCGGTGCTGCTTGCGCCAGTGCGCAATCCACCAGGACGCCAGAAGTAATAGTGCAACGCCAGTTACCAATTGCCCAAGGCCGGCAAGTGCGCTCACGCGTGCGGAAAGGCGAATACGTTTCCCTACTTGTGCCGTCCCGTCGGGCGTGTACAGCACCACCTCAAGTGGAAACGTTCCATTCGCGCGCGCAACCACCGGAATGATTACATCTACTGCAGAGTTTGCGGCGACGGTGACAACTTGCGGTTTTTCCGGGAAGGTGAGTTTTGCACTCGACAACGTAACGAGTACCGACAACGGCATGCTGGCGCTGTTGCGTAACTGCAGACGAAGGTCGCTTGATTTTCCACTCAAAGTAAATGTCAGCGACTCCGGAACACTGACTGAAGCGCGGAACGTGCGAAGTTGTGCTTTGAAACCTTTGAGATACAAGTCAAATCGCTCACTGTTTAACGAGTCGCTTTGAATCAGGAGAAGCTCATCTTCCCACCACATTCGCTGAGGTGCATCGGCTGACAACATGGACCGTGTAGATGCAATTTCATCAACAACAGTTTGCAATTGTGGTCGCCGAGCCCGAAGGTCAATTGGTGCACCACTTGGCATGGTGAGCGGCGTGGATGCTTCAGTCGCGCGTTGAATTGAACCAAGCGGGCGCAGTGTTACTTGTGGTGCATTCGATAATGCAACAAGTAGTGAGTTCAGAAGCACGGGGTTGGGAAGCGACCCATCAAACGTGGAAATAATGAGGTGATGATCAAGTGGCCGACGCTGACCGAGCGCTAGTTCACCTTGCTGGGCAATGATTTCTGCCGCTACGGCCATGCTTGTTTGCACAGGGTTTGTGTTGCTTGCAGAAAGCGACGCCGCATACCGTGGGTCCGCAACTGCAATTGACACTTTGGCTGTTAAATCACCGATGTAATTTGCCCGGTATTGCTTCGTATATGAATCGAGTGCGCCAAGAGATTGAGCAGCTTGTGGAGAAAAGACCACGTTGGTGAAGCCAGAGCGAGCAAGCAGTGAAATTCCATCCGTATTTATGGGGCGAGTGGAGAACCATGTTCGAGGGTTAATTCCTGCGTCACCGTTGCGAGCATTCAAAATTTCGATGCCCCGAGCAAGTTGCTTATCGAATTCGGAACCCAGTTTTGCCTTCTCGGCACTTGATGGATCAAAAGGAACAAACGTAGAAGCGAGCACTTGGTGTTTAGCAAGCACGGCCTGAAGTTGTCCAAGCAACTCTGCGTCTTGCGGGTTTGATGATATTGCGAGGCTATTGAGTGTTTCTGGCGACATTCGCAACGACATCACACCACCGTCACCATTCAATGATGAAACAACATTGTTCAACATGGTGCGAGCAGAGTCAGCAAGAGATGTCTCACCGGCAGGTGTTTGGCTGAGTGCTGGGTTTACTTCTGCAGCGAGGGAAACAGATAACGAATTTTTGCTGGTTTGAACGGTAATGAAGTTGACAAAGGTGAGCAGGCGACTTGATTCACGGTCGCCAACTTGAATTGATAACGAAACCGGATAAACGCCGCTTTTGCGTAAACGCACCGACGACCCGCCAGCGTTACTGCCGAGCAGAGCAATGACATCACCTGTGTCATTGCTTCCCAAGTCTGCAAATGGCAAATTGTGAGTTTCAATGATGCTTGGAACGAAAGTTCCGTTTACTGCATCGCGAACCGCATCACGAGAAGCCACAGCAGCGTGGAATTCCACTCGTAGAACAGCATTTGGGGTTGACCGTAATTCGCTCAGCGTTGCTTTATTAGGAACAGACACCACGAAGCGAAATTGCTTTCCAATGGTGACATTGAAGTTTTGCCCAATGAGTCGAGCTTCAATGGCGGAGGGCAGTGTTCGCGGCGGGCCCAACTCTGCGCGTGTGGGCGCAGAAAACAACAGTGTCGAGATCACGAAGAGCAGGCTTGCCCACCGCGAAATACGGCGACCGGTAGTGCAAGACATCACTATGTGACGGTAGTCGGCAACCTCGTTGGTGGTGGAGCAACCTCTAACCTACGAAGTGTGATTCCTCCGCGATTTGAGCCCGTTCTGGCCGAACTTCGGCCGCTCGGCAATATGTTTCGCGAAGCATCGTTTCGTCTGTATGTAGTTGGTGGCACCGTTCGCGATTTACTCCTTGACCGAGCAACCGAGCAGTTGGACTTTGATCTCACCACCGATGCGACTCCTCCAGACATTAAGAAACTGTTGTCTGGGTGGGCGGATGCGGTGTGGACTGCAGGCGAACGATTTGGAACCATTTCGTGTCAGAAAAACGGCCGAACCTATGAGATCACCACGCATCGCGCAGAGGCATATTCCCCAGATTCGCGTAAACCTGATGTGAAGTTTTCTACAGACATTTCTATGGACTTGTCGCGTCGCGATTTCACGATTAATGCAATGGCGCTCGAACTCACTACCGACAACCCTGTTCTTGTTGATCCATTTGGTGGCGCAGCCGATCTTGTGTCGAGGGTGCTGCGCACGCCACTGTCACCCACAGAAAGTTTTAGCGACGATCCTTTACGAATGATGCGCGCTGCCCGATTTATTTCAACGCTGAAAGTGCAACCAGTTGAAGAATTGGTCAGCGCAGTGAAAGAAATGCATGACCGACTCAAAATCATTTCTGCCGAGCGCATTCGCAACGAACTTGATCGATTGCTTGTAACAGAGTTTCCAAGTTTGGGTTTGTGGTTTCTCGTAGACACCGGCCTTGCAGAACATTTCTTTCCCGAATTGCCAGCAATGAAACTTGAACAAGACCCGATCCATCGGCACAAGGACGTACTCACGCACACGTTTGCCGTTGTAGAAAATGTGCAGCCAAACGCCGCACCAGATTTTGATTTCCGCATCACGCGACTAGCAGCGTTGTTCCACGACATTGGTAAACCAAAAACCCGTTCGTTTAAAGACGGCAAAGGTGTGACCTTTCATCATCATGAAGTGGTGGGCGCCAGGATGTCGCGAGATCGATTGAAAGCACTGCGCTATTCGTCCGAAGATGTCGCAGCAATTACCGAACTTGTTGCCCTGCACTTACGTTTTCACACGTATCAAATGGGCTGGACCGATTCCGCGGTTCGTCGCTATGTTCGCGACGCAGGTAAGTACCTGACCGAACTCAATGTGTTGACACGTTGTGACTGCACGACGCGCAACGAAAAGAAAGCACTCATGCTTGCCAAACGCATGGATGAATTGGAAGCACGGATTGCCGAACTAGCCAAAGAAGAAGAGATTGCTGCACTGCGCCCCGAAATGGACGGCGCTGCGGTGATGGAATACTTAGGAGTGAAACCCGGCCGACAAGTTGGTTTGGCGTTGGAGTTCCTGATGGAGATCAGACTTGAAGACGGCGTGCTTGGTGACGACGAAATTCGGCGTCGCCTCGACGAATGGTGGAAGAGTCAAACGAAATGATTTGGACTATCGTTCGCTGACATGTTCATGCGTCGTCGCGTCGGTTGGTTGAGTGCGCTCAGCATCACTGGCGATGATGGAGAAACAATTGGCGGTGTCATTGATCATCGTCTCAGTCGCCGAGTAGTAATTAACGAATTTCGACGCGGCAGATTACGTCGCGATCAAGTGTGTGATGCGCACCCAGATCTCATGCGGGCTGCACGAAACTTTGGTGACGAAACACAGGTGCGTTGCCCAATTTGTCAAGAGGACAATGTGGTGTTGGTGACGTATGTGTTTGGCCCACGACTTCCTCATCACGGCAGATGTATTACGCGTCCTCACGAATTGGAAGAATTTCGACAACTTGCTCAACGCGAAGCGGTGCATGCACAAAATTTTGACTCGCTGTATACGGCTTATGTTGTTGAGGCATGCAGGTCATGCAAGTGGCATCACCTGCTGCGCTCGCTGCCTCTCATGGAGCCGTCAACTCTTCCCGAACACGAGCCCGTGCGCAGAAAACAGTCGCGACACTAGGTAGTACCAAGGTTTCACGGCACCCCGTGACACGGGTGTGGCACGATCCGTTTGTGCCGATACGATCCAGAGTCCTTATCCA
>ENA-OUVC01002680-OUVC01002680.1-marine-metagenome-genome-assembly--contig:-NODE-2680-length-9934-cov-2.681343_pt1 | contig 9934 bp, 9 predicted proteins | sample MGYA00248622_ERZ508571 | MGnify/ENA primary metagenome ERZ508571 (study PRJEB26236, sample SAMN06267175) | marine metagenome | isolation source: Columbia River Estuary | place: USA:Columbia River Estuary... | reverse complement strand
CGGGTCAGCGATATTCCCGCCGGCTGTGACGCCAAGAGCAAGACCCTCTGCCGGATCCTGATACACAACAGATACTTGGTCAATGCGCATTTTGCGTCGAGTTGCTGCATCAAGTGTCAGCAAGTTCGGCTCACCATTTTCAAAAGTGGCTAACCGAACATCGCCTGCTGAAGAATCAATGTCTCCAGCAATACAACGCAATACTGTCGATTTTCCGGATCCGGATTCACCGACAATTCCAAGAGCTTCTCCGGCAGCGACTTCAAAGTTGACATCCCAGGCGGCAACTATGGATCCTGTTTGAGAATCGCGGGCTGTTCCTACATGGGAACCCGTGCGCTCAATCGCTCCATCTGTGATGGGGCCGTAGATCTTTCCGAGACCAGAAACTTTCAGCACTGATTCGGGGACAACTATTTTGCTCATTTGGTTCTTCTCGCTCTGCACCATGCGGTGTCACTACATGTCCATGTTCCGGCATCACCATTTGTCCCAGGTGATTCAACAAGAAATGACTCTGATGAGTTGCACAATCTGCATTGAGCACCATTTGCCTGTTCCACTTCAAATGGCACATCTTCAAATGTCAAAGGTTCAACAAGGGTGTACGGAGGAATTGCGTAGACGCGCTTTTCACGGCCGGCACCAAAAAGCGTGAGAAATTGAGAATCGTGAAGTCGTGGAATATCCCACCGAGGTATTGGGGTTGTTGCAACTACGTACCGTCCGTTTACAAGGCATGGGTAACCGGTGGTTTGCGTGATGACGCCATTACGAACTTTGTCTTCGTACAAGCTCACCCACATGCGCGAATAATCAGCTTCTGCATGCATACGCGCTAACTCACGCATGTCTCGTTCTACTCCGCGTAATGGTTCCGGTACTGGAACTTGCAAAACAAGAGTGTGGCTATTGATCATTTCATCTTCAGGAATTCTGTGACGGCTCTGAATGATTGTTGATTCCACGACCTCTGATGACTCCTCGATACCAGTTGAGGTCACAACAAGACGTCGAAGGTTTACAGCGTTCACGCCTTCATCGTCTCCTTGGTCAATCACTTTGACGATGTCGGTTTTTCCCACAATGGCAAGGGTGATTTGTAGGCCGCCAGAACCCCACCCGCGGGCAACTGGCATTTCGCGGGAGCCAAATGGAACCTGATAACCAGGTACGCAAACAGCGTGCAGTAATGCACGACGTATTTCTCGCTTTGATTCTTCATCGAGAAGTGCAAAGGGGATACCTGGATCTGCTCCAACGATGGAATCCAGGTTTGAACCGTTATAGACAGCACTCATTGTCATGACTTGTCTCCCTTTTGAACAGTCGGGCGAGCGTTTCTCACTGCAATTTTTCGTTCCATCATCGAACGAAAGGTGACGTAGTGGGGAAGTTTCAAGTGCTCAAGAAAACCAGCAGAATCAAGCCCATCAGTCGTAAGAAGGATTGACTGCTCTAATGATGATTTGGAACCATCACGGTGGCAAGCGATATCAAGATTCGCCATTGCAATAGCTTTTCTTTCATTGTGACCAAGGCACAATCCATATCCGATGTCGAATCGATCGCGATCTTCGTCAACTCCGTTTAGGTCTTCAATGGCCTCAACTTCCGTTACACGTAGAGAGCCAATTGAGACCGACCCATTGGTGTACGGATGCTTAATGCGGATGGGCAATTCTCCATGACGAACTTCACCAAGTGTTACTTCGTGTAGGTAACCATCTGGACCAAGAATGTTTCGGTACCACTGGTTCAAGAGTGCGCCAGTCTCGGCACGTGCCATTGACGACAACCGGGCCGAACGTGGTGCCGGTGGGCGAGCAGGTGTTCGAGTGATATCGAAAGGCTCAGGGTCGTCCGTACGGCGACGGTCAGTCAGCAAATCCATGTCGCGCAATACGTTCATGAGGCGAGGAGTGTTTGTTTGCACAGTTGAGGAATTGTCGGCAATCTGTGTTGCGACTTCAGGTTCAAGAGATGCTGTTGCACCAGAACCACTGCGTGGGTCCAACATGCGAGCGCTGTAGTCGGTGCTGCGTCCAAGTATTTGTGGGCCACCTGGTTCACGAAATGCTGGAACAACTCGGCGCAGGAGTCTCATTTCATCAACATGAATTGGTTCGGTGGAAGCAATTCGCGGAAGAGTTGACTTGTATGCGCGCAAAAGGTGAACGGATTCGATGTGGTCGCCTTCTGCTTGGCGGATAGCCAAGGCAGTCAGGCGTGGTTCCCACATTCCAGCCTCGCCCATGATTCGATCAACAAGAAGTCGAAGTCGACCAATGAACTGGTCGAGTTCAATCTGCTCGCTCTCATCCATATCGCGAAGGGTGCGAACAAGGTCCTCGGCATTTCGAATTGCGGTGAGACCACCACGAGCGGCTGCGTATCCCATATTTATGAAACCTTTTCGGTAGAAGAGCTGATAAGAGTCACGGTGGTGCTTCGAGGAATTGCCACAACTTGGCCCTCGCTATTGCAAAACCAAATGTCATGTCCGCGAGGGAATGCAAATTTTCTGTTCAGAAGACTTGCCAAGACGACTGAGTCGATGTGCTCAAAGGTCAGTTCCGATTCGCCGTTAACTCCTGGGCCAGACAACCTGACACTCGTGCCTTCAATGCTTGATGAGGAAGAGGTGGAAAACCTTCCAGAGCAGTACACAGATATTTGTGCAGCGGAATCTGGACGTAAGTCTGAACCCGTGGAAATCTCTACGAATTCTTCACTAGTTACTGAGTGCGGTATCGCGACATATCGCGCATCTTTCAAAGTAGAAGGGCGGCCAGTAGTGACATGTTGAACAATTGCAGTCAACTCTTCACTGTGTTCACCTAAAACACAAAATGGTGTTTCGTGACCAAGAAGCGCAAGAAGTGGAACTGCACATCCATCTGTTCGTTCCCATACCGTTTTGTCAATAGTGTGAATGGTTCCCGGATTACTAAGAGAATTAAGCAGAACCGTGAATACATGTTGTGATTCATGTACATCGAGAAACGCATTGGAGAGCCGTACGGGATCAATTGATGAGAGTTGAAAAGTGTTTGACATCAGTCCAGCTCTTCAAATTCAATAATGGTTTTGTTGAGCTGTGCCCATTCCGTCTGGCGCTGGTCAATTAGATTTCGGCGCGTTAGGGCCATGAGTGCCTGCAGGGAACCACAGGCTTCTTTGTCACCGTTTTCAAACAGGGCATCAGCAATGGCGGCAGCTAAAGCCGCACGACGATCGGTTCCCACTCTCATTGCCCAACCCAAGTGATTACCAATTGCAACTTCAGCAACTGTGACTACAACATCAGCAAGAAAGAACCGCTCCTCACACACTGGTTCACGCACCTGGAATTGAACCGTGCCTGTATGCGGTGAGCGAACGACCCGCAATTGAGAGGCGAGTGAGGAATCATCGAGAAGCCGGTCCACGAGGGCAGTGAGATCATCTGAATCCGCTTGCGCGAGTAAAGAACTTCTCCCTTCGCGCGAATCAATCTCGGGAATATCTGAGTCAATGAGCAAATTCGGAGGCATATAGTCAACATATTTGTCAAATTAAACATTGTCGTGGACAAATAATTAACAAACCGTGACTATCAAGTGACAATAAAAAATCTACAAAAAACAACTTTTATTGTTCACCAAAAGTTTGAGAAGGTGTGGTGCAGAAATCTATTTGGCGTTACTTCGCACTTTTATTATCGCACTCGTGAAACATCTAAAGCCCACACTCATCCTCACGGTGACAGCATCATTGTTGTTGTCCGCGACGTCTCTATTAACAGCACAATCAGCCGGTGCAGCAACCGAAACTGGCGCAGGCCTTAAGTTCCTCGGTCGCTGGATTAGCGGCAGTGGCATCGGTGGCGCTGAAATATCGGCATACGACGCAGCAACTTCTCGTATCTACGTAACAAATGGTGCTACCAACCAGATTGATATTGTTGACATCTCAAATCCGAAAGCACCTAAGAAAGTTAAGTCTCTCGATCTTGCTTCAAAGGGCGTAACCGGCATCCAGAGCGTCGCAGCCAAGAACGGAACCATTGCAATCGCTGCTTCCATGACGTCTGCTCAAGCTCCTGGCAAGGTATTTCTCGCAGACACCGATGGTGAACTCCTTGAATCGGCTCCAAATGGCGTGGATGTGGGATCGCTTCCAGACCACGTGACATTCTCACCTGACGGTCAGTTTGTTCTGTCAGCTAATGAAGGTGAACCAAAGTCGTATTGCCTCACCAATGGAACTTTGCCAACAACTACCGATCCGAACGGATCGGTATCCATTATTGACATAAGTGCCGCAACACCAGTGGCTACAACACTTACATTCGAAGCCTTCAATGAGCGCGCAAGCGCAATCGCGTTTGAAGGTGGCCGAATTTTCGGACCAAACGCAACCGTGGCGCAAGACCTTGAGCCTGAATACATCTCGGTGTCTCCAGACAGCAAGTACGCATTCGTCACTTTGCAAGAAAACAACATGATTGCAACTATCGATTTGGCTACTAAAGCAGTTTTGAACCTCACAGCACTTGGTTACAAGGATCATTCAAAAGATGGTAAAGGTCTTGATTCGAACAACAAGGATTTGGCTGCAGTAATTGCACCAAAGTCGACAATGGGTATGTACCTGCCTGATGCAATTGCATCGACACGTGCCGGTGGAGTCAACTACTTGTTCACGGCTAACGAGGGCGACTCGCGCTCGTACCCCTGTGTAAAGGGTGGAACAGATACCACCAAAATCGAAGACGAAGATGCTTCCTTCAGCAAAATTGCTGATTCATCTGTTGCATCAACTCTCACAGCCGATGCAGGCATTGGACAATTGAAGACAACACCTTTCGCTCCAGCTTCTGTTGCGGGATCTCCTGTCACATCAAGCACAAAAGTTAAATCGGCTTACTCATTTGGAACACGCTCATTCAGTGTGTGGAAGTCCAATACAGTCTCCGGAATCTTCAAGGCTGACCTGGTCTATGACTCGGGTGATTTGCTTGAAAATCTCGCCAAGGAAAAGCGTGGAAACTTGTTCAACGCAGACTGGGACACCACTACTGGCGCAATCAAGGCAATCGATGCTCGTAGTGCTTCAAAAGGCCCAGAGCCAGAAGGTATTGCAATCGGAAGTGCCTATGGCCTCAAATGGATGGCTGTCACCTTGGAGCGTGACGGCGGAGTTGCTCTCTTTGATGTCACAAACCCAGTAGTACCTTCGTACGTCGACTACATCAACACATCAATTCCTACTGGCAACATCGTTACCGGCAAAGCAACAGCAACTGCTGGAGACGTGTCACCTGAAGGCGTGATGTTTGTTCAACCACTCGACAGCCCGACAGCTACAGCGTTGGTTATCGTCTCGTACGAACTTTCTGGAACTGTTGCAATTTATGAAATCCCATCTAAGCGCCCACATGCGCCAACTGGTATGAAGATTTCAGTGAATGACAAGGGATTGAAAGTTAATTTCGCTGCTTCAAAGATCAAGGGCTGGTCTGGATCTGCACGATATGTCGCAGTGTGCACATCAGTTACCGGAACTCGGTACACCGCAGCAAGCACTAAGTCACCTGTAGTGGTCACGATGCCGTTTACTGCTAAGCGTTCATACCGCTGCACGCTTCAAGCCAAATCAACCTCTGGAAACAGTGCAATTCTCACCAGCAAGACCGTTTACGGATCTAAGTAATCAATCCAACTAATCGAAACAAAATTTAAGGAAAAAGAAATGTATTCAACAAAGAAAACGTTGCAGCGCATAGCTGCACTAACAGCAGCATTGACAGCCGTAATGGCAATTAGTTCTGGTTCTGGCGTTCAAGCCAAGATCGAAGCAAAAGTTGGTGACAAGTGCACCAAAGCCCAATATGGAAAATATACGAAAGTCGGCGCTGTCCGCGTTCGTTGCACCTACAAAAACAAGAAGTACACCTGGACAAAAGTTGCCACAACAACTGCAACCACCATCCCTGTGAAAGTAGACAAATCACAGTGGCCAAAGAAGTTTGTTATCGGAGCAGTTCCTTCTGAGAACGCTGCTGCAATGACTTTGAAGTACAAAGGCCTCGTCCAATTGTTCCAAGAAGAGCTGGGAATCCCCGTTGAGTTCTACTCGGCAACGGACTACGCCGGAATCATCGAAGCGCAAATTGCAAACAAAGTTGACTTGGCGTTTTATGGCCCATTCTCCTACGTCATTGCAAAATTGAATGGTGCAAAGATTGAACCTGCAGGCGTTGCTGTCTCAACAGCAACAGGTGTTCCCGGATACCGCGCATACGGCATCGCAAAAGCAAACAACACTGCAGTCAAAACCATTGCAGACTTCAAGGGCAAGCGAATCTGTTTCGTTGACCCAGCTTCAACCTCAGGTACTTTGTACCCAACAGCAGGACTTCTTGCAGCTGGTATTGACCCAGCAAAGGAATCAACTCAGTACGCCGGTGGTCACCCACAGTCAGTTCAAGCAATTAACAAAGGAACATGTGATGTTGGCTTTGCGTACGATGACATTCTTGACAAAGACGTGCCTGGAGGAAAAGTTTCTGGTGTTGGTGCAAGTGACATCAAAGTTGTCTGGAAATCTGGCTTGATCGCCGGTTCACCAATTGCAGTTCGATTGAACATGCCGCAGTCATTGGTAGATTCGGTTCGCAACATTGTGTTGAACAAGGCAAACAAGACCGCAATGGTCAAGGACGGTCGTTGCACCACTGAGGCAACATGCCAGATCATTGAAGACTCATCATGGGGCTTCATCAAAACAACTGACTCGTACTATGACGGTGTTCGCGCAGTGTGCGAATCAACTAAGTCAACCAAGTGCAAGTAATTAATACTGTCGCAGACAGTGACGTGGCTGTAAAAGTCACGTCACTGTCAAAGCGTTTCCCGAACGGAACTCTCGCTCTCGACAATGTGTCTCTCGAGGTTCCCCGTGGGCAAGTACTTGCCCTCATTGGATTATCTGGTTCAGGAAAATCCACACTGTTACGCACGTTGAATGGGCTTCACGCCCCTACAGGCGGCAAGGTTGTGGTTCAAGGAACAGATGTATCGACAGCAAATGGCAAGTCGCTTCGTAAATTGCGTCATCATATTGGTTTTGTTTTTCAGCAGTTCGGCCTTGTTGGTCGAGCAACTTGTATGGAGAACGTTCTGGTTGGCTCTCTCGGCAGCCTTCGTGGCCCTCGCCTCGGAGTGCGTTCGTACCCTGTGGCGCTTCGCCGCAAAGCCCTTGAGCAATTAGAGCGAGTCGGACTTTCAGAACAAGCGTTCCAGCGCGCAGACACCCTTTCGGGTGGGCAAATGCAACGTGTTGCAATCGCGCGAAGCCTGATGCAAGAGCCGTCTGTTCTTTTGGCTGATGAGCCGGTCGCTTCACTCGACCCAGAATCGGCGAATCAAGTACTTGATTTGATCTTGCGTATTGCTCGTGAAGATGGCATGACCGTGATCTGCACCTTGCACCAAGTTGAACTCGCACTCGGTTGGTCAGACCGCATTGTGGGTCTTCGTGCCGGACAAGTTGTACTTGATCAGATGAACGCACAATTGAGTCAAGAACAAGTGATGGAGGTGTACCGTGCAACCGGAACGCCCATGCAGTTCGAGACTGAATCCGCATTGCAAAGTGCATGAGTTCTTCAGCTACTAAAGAGCGTCTGTCCCCGCCAATCACGGCGACACAAGTTCAACTGTTCGTCTTTGCGGTTGCATGTCTCGTTGCATTCGTTTGGTCATGGATTTTTCTTGGAATGAGTTTCAGTGGAATCACCAGCAGCTTCGGCGACGTTGGTCGCCTTGTGAAGCGTATGGTTCCGCCTGATTTCTCAAATCTCTCGAACATCGTTGATGCCACTATAGAAACTGTATGGATGGCCATTATGGGAACAGCTGGGGCGATAGTTCTTAGCTTTCCTTTGGCGCTTGGTGCAGCAAGAAATACATCACCTCACCCCACTGTTCGGTATATCTGTCGAACAGTCATATCTCTCACTCGTGCAGTCCCAGATCTAGTGCTCGGTGCAGTATTTGTATCTGCACTAAGTATCGGCCCGTTGCCGGGTGTGCTGGCTCTTGCGATTCACTCAATTGGAATGGTGGGCAAGTTGTTCGCTGATGCAATTGAGCAAGCCGCAGAGGCTCCTCGAGAAGCGACAATTTCTGTGGGCGCTACTCGTCGCCAGACAACGCGTGCATCAATTCTTCCGCAAGCTATGCCATCAATGATTGCTACCGCTCTCTTTCGTTTGGAAATAAACATTCGCGCATCCACTGTGCTTGGCTTGGTAGGTGCGGGAGGTATTGGTGTTCTCATTCAGACCTCGTTGCGCTCTCTCGACTATGAATCTGCTCTTGGCGCAGTGGCGGTCATCTTTGTTGTTGTGACTGCTGTAGAACTCCTTTCTGTTCGCATTCGCAGCGCAATTTTGGGTGACGCTGCAGCCCTGGCACAGTCAGCTCGTCATGGTTGGTTTTCTCAAAAAATTATTGCTCGCGATACTCGGGTCAATAAAAAGTCATTTGAAACACGTGCTCTCAGCCCGCCGTGGACGTGGGATCGTATGTTTAGTACTGCCACTATCTCTGGCTTCTTGCTAGCGCTCGCGGTTGCCGTTTTGACTATCGATATCGACTGGGCGCGTACTCTTCCCCTCATGCCTCAGATCATTACTGTGTTTGGTGATTTGTTCCCACCTGATTTCACAACCGTTCGTTCTGAGATGGTGACAGGAATTGTGGAATCTGTAGTTATTGCTGTGATCGCCACGGGACTCGGACTGCTCATCGCAGTACCTCTTAGTCTGTTAGCCGCACGCAACATCATGACCAAGAGAATTCTCTCTACTGTTACTCGGTTAGTGATGTTGGCTTTCCGCGGAATCCCAGAATTAATCATCGCAGTCATCTTCGTAAGTGCTATGGGGCTTGGTCCTGTTCCAGGAACATTGGCGCTCACGGTGGTGACTGCGAGCTTTTCTGCCAAGCTTTTTGCTGAAGCATTAGAAGAAGTAGATGCCGCACCACGTGAAGCTGTGCTTGCCGTCGGAGCAGGGAAGATTCAAGAGTTCTTTGCCTCGGTTGTACCGCAATTCATGCCTGCGTTTACCGGTCACTTTCTCTACATCTTGGACGTGAACCTTCGGTCATCCACAGTGCTCGGCATTGTTGGTGGCGGTGGAATCGGATTCCTCTTGCTGAACTCGATGCGAGTTCTAGAATTTCAAACCACTGGCGCCATCGTGATGGCGATCTTTGGAATTGTTCTTGCAATCGAATTAATCGGTAACTGGGTTCGTCAACTTCTACGTTGATATTCGTTGCGTTACCGCAGCGAATTAATCATCAGCCCAAGAAGGCCAACTGTGACAAGTTGCGACGACATGATTGCGGTGAACATTTTCCAGCTCTGATTGCGAAACCCGCGTTCCATCGTGGCCGTGAGCTCAAGAATCGAGCCTGTGAGCTCAAGTTTCGTTGTCTCAACAGAGTGTTTCACTTCCATGATTGATTTCTCTAGATCAGTTCGCGTCTGAAAAATCAATTGCTCTAGATCGGTCCGGGTTTGCGTCAACGCCTGCTCTAGATCAGTTCGCGTTTTCGTGATTACTTGTTCAAGTTCAGTACGAGTAGCGATAGCGCTGAATTCAATGTCGTGCTTCGTTGCGATGCGCAATTCGTCAAGGTCTCGTTTGGTTGCGATGCGTAATTCGTCGAGGTCTCGTTTGGTTGCGAATTCTGTCCAAGTGATTGGCGGTAGCTGCTCCATAAGAATGTCAGCCTCCTCCGTGCCAATGACTTCACAAAGGCGAGCATGTAGCCGCCGTTTGTTTTGTTCTGTAAAAGCCAAAGTAGCCCCCTTAGTTGGTATCTGCAAACGATGTGTGCCCCCGGCGAACCGCATTGGCAGTGGGTTTCAGAAC
>ENA-OUVC01002679-OUVC01002679.1-marine-metagenome-genome-assembly--contig:-NODE-2679-length-9935-cov-3.188679_pt1 | contig 9935 bp, 6 predicted proteins | sample MGYA00248622_ERZ508571 | MGnify/ENA primary metagenome ERZ508571 (study PRJEB26236, sample SAMN06267175) | marine metagenome | isolation source: Columbia River Estuary | place: USA:Columbia River Estuary... | reverse complement strand
CCGCACGCGAACGAGCGACTAGCGCGGCAACTTCTGAGGCGTCGCTATTTTCGACGGGATGCTCAAGGGTTGCTGCATGGGCCATGGAATCCACTCCTAAAATTTATTTAACTATTGTTTGTGCTTGTTATGATTTAACCGCGACCGTCCCTAAACCCCTATAAACCTGCTGACAAGATGCCAATTCTGCATTATGCGCCCGTATTTTTGTAGATTAGTTGAGACGTGCATTTGGATGATTTCCGCGTCGCGCCAGCGACGGTCTTAAGGTGGCGTAGTACGGATGTAGCTGCTCGCTTGTGCGAGCGACTGTTCCGACTGTTGTAATCCAATCCGCACCTGATCGAGAAATGATATTTCGACGTCAGTGAAGCCGATGAGGTTGCCTTTCCTGTCTCCAGCTTGCGCCTCCAGCTCTGAGCCTCGGTGATGGCGGGCGGCGGCTATAACGGCTACCGATCCAGTGCTCGAGTTGAGCCGCAAACGATGCGGTCTAATGCGTCGTAAACTTCAGCCCAATCCAAAAGATGCGGGGCGTGCCTAGGTCGATGGACGTTTCAACCTTGCGCGTCACCACCGCTTCATTGAAGATATTTTCGACACGCCCTGTTAATGCAACCTGCGTTGTAAGCGGGATTTGTGCGAAGCCGTCCAAGGTCAGCGCGGACGGCAGGGTGTTGCTTTCCAGATCATCCTCAAACTGCGCGTCGACATAGCGCGCGGTTGCCGATAGGACCGCCCCTGCATTCGGCGTCCATCGGACCGTTGCGTTGGCGGCATGACGCGGGCTTTGTGCGGGGGAGAGACCGTTAAGCGTAATCGCGCTGCCCGATGCCCTTACTTGACTGTCGCTAAAGGCGTAGGAACCCGAAATGGTCACATCTCCGAATACGGCCTCGCCCAAAAGTTCAACGCCCTTGGCGACAACGGCATCGACATTGCCGCGCTGCCGCAAATTCTTACCAATCGTGATATTGGCTATAGCTTCATTCAGCTGGTTGTAGAATAGGGTTGCGCCAAACGAGACGCCATTGGCTGAGCGGATATCGAAACCAGCCTCAAGACCGCGCAGCTTTTCCACATTCAATGCTGCATTGGCGCGGGTGGCGACGGGGAAAACGGTAAAAGGCCGGTACAGTTCATTCAACGTCGGCAAGCGAAAGCCGGTGTAGGCCGCCGCACGGAAGGCAAAGCCATCTCTTGCGGCATAGAGCGCGCCGATACGCGCGCTTGTCTGCCAGCCTGCGCGATTAGCAAATTTGTCATCGCGCACCACCGTGCCATTCGCGCTGCGCTCAGCAAAAAAGCCATTGTCGATGGTCCAGCGATCTGCGCGGATGCCGCCGGTCAGCGTCAAATTGCCAATCGTCGTATCATTCTCGGCGAAAACACCAAATGTCGCGCTGCTGCCACCGGCGTTGCGCCGCGCGGTGACGAGACCGGTGACGCCGCTATACACATCCTCAAACAGCTCGCCTTCGGATAGCCGCGCATCGACGCCCATGCGCAATTGATGATCGCCGCCAACGGGTGGCCTGACCTCAATTTTGCCGCCGACCCCAGTGGATGGCGTGTTGCGTTGGTCGAGCGTTTTGCGGAACGACGTTGCGCTGATCACGATGTTGGTAAAGTTGCGTGCCTGAACATAGGCCAGCGCGTCCACTTGCCAGCGGCCCTGCGACACGATGCGGATACTTGCGTCCTGTCCTTCTGAGCTGCTGTCTGCGCCTGCAAAGCGTAAGGTGCGGTTGTCCTGAAACAGCAGCCCACGCAGCTGCAATTCAACCCCGTCCGCCAACGGCGCAACGGCGCGCAATCCGGTTGACCAGCTGTCGTAGGCGGCGCGGACGTCGGTTGGCTGGCGTGTTGCGCGTGGCGCTGTGTAAAAGCCGTCGCCGCGATCCCACCGACCCGATAGGCTAACAAATCCGGCACCGAGGTCAGTCGCGAGGCCAGCGGACAATTCGCTAGCGTTGCCGCTGCCGTAAAAGGCCGACAATGCCGCGTCGGGTAGGTCGGCCCGCCCCGCGCTGTTTAGCTCGATGGTCCCTGCGACGGCCCCTGCACCAAAGGCGCCATTGCCGCCGCCGCGCGTGACGCGAATGGATGATAACCGTTCGGGGGTGATTGCGCTAAAGGGGATGTAGCCGAAAAACGGGTCGGCCTGAGGCACGCCATCAAGCAGCACCAGCGTGCGGCTTGACGCATTGCCGCCAAGCGCGCGCAAGGTGGCACCTTGCGCCGATGGATTGGCTGACCGGCTGTCGGAACGCCGGAACTGTTGAAAGCCAGCGACATCGGCGAGGATATTTTCGATGCGGCCAGACGCTTCACTGGTTAAGCGCGCGCGGTCGATTTCCACTGAGCCATAAGCAGGGTCACCCTTCGTCTGGTTGAGCCCTTTTCCAGTGACAATGATGACGGGATCCGCACTCTCCTGCGCATAAGCAGCAGGCGTACAGATGACGAACGCCAATAGCGAGGTGCGAGCCAATAGCGTGATCATGCAGGTTCCCGAAAAAATGAAGGATAAGGATATTGCGGCGTTCCGAAGCCCATATATGCACCGTCACCAATTTTTGAACCATAATATACCGAGGTTGCATTAATGGTCCGACACGGGCATTGGCGGCGCACGGAATTAGGAGAAGAGCTATGCGTCAAATCGATCATTTCATTAGCGGTGGCACGGGCGCCAGCGCATCGCGTTTTGGCGACATAATGGATCCAAACAATGGCGGCGTTCAGGCCCGCGTTGCATTGGGCGACGCCGCTGTGTTGGAACGTGCGGTGCAGGCAGCACTCGCGGCGCAACCTGCATGGGCGACGACCAACCCGCAGCGCCGTGCGCGCGTAATGTTCGAATTCAAACGCTTGGTTGAAGCCAATATGGACGATCTCGCGCATATGCTGTCGTCCGAACATGGCAAGGTCATTGCCGACAGCAAGGGCGACATTCAGCGCGGGTTGGAAGTCATCGAATTTTGCTGCGGCATCCCGCATGTTATGAAGGGCGAATATAGCCAAGGCGCTGGCCCCGGCATTGACGTATATTCGATGCGTCAGCCTATCGGCGTTGGTGCAGGCATCACCCCGTTCAACTTTCCCGGCATGATCCCCTTGTGGATGTGCGGCCCCGCGATTGCGACGGGCAATGCCTTCATCATCAAGCCAAGCGAGCGCGACCCAAGCGTTCCTGTGCGCTTGGCCGAACTGTTTATCGAAGCTGGCTTGCCCGAAGGCATTTGTCAGGTTGTGCATGGCGATAAAGAAATGGTCGATGCCATTCTTGATCACCCAGCAATTGGCGCGGTCAGCTTTGTCGGCTCGTCCGACATTGCGCATTATGTGTACAATCGCGGCGTTGCCAACGGCAAGCGCGTGCAGGCCATGGGCGGCGCGAAGAACCATGGCATCGTCATGCCCGACGCAGACCTCGACCAAGTCGTCAATGATTTGGCTGGCGCTGCCTTTGGTTCAGCCGGTGAACGCTGCATGGCGCTTCCTGTCGTCGTGCCAGTTGGCGACGACACTGCAGAGCGTTTGAAGGCAAAGCTCATTCCGGCGATACAAGCACTACGCGTCGGCGTCTCGACCGATGCTGAGGCGCATTATGGTCCTGTTGTAACCGCACAGCACAAGGCGAAGGTCGAAGGCTGGATCCAGACCTGCGTTGATGAAGGCGGCGAGCTGATTGTCGATGGACGCGGGTTTAAGCTTCAGGGACATGAAGAAGGTTACTTCATTGGGCCAACCTTGTTCGACCATGTCACAACCGACATGGAAAGCTATAAGGAAGAAATCTTCGGCCCAGTGCTGCAGATCGTCCGCGCGGCCAACTTTGAAGAGGCCTTGGCGCTTCCGTCGAAGCACCAATATGGCAATGGCGTCGCGATCTTCACGCGCAATGGCCACGCCGCGCGCGAGTTCGCCGCGCGCGTCAATGTCGGCATGGTCGGCATTAACGTGCCGATCCCCGTGCCGGTTGCCTATCACAGCTTTGGCGGCTGGAAACGCTCTGCCTTTGGCGACACCAACCAGCACGGCATGGAAGGCGTGAAGTTCTGGACCAAGGTCAAGACAATCACCCAGCGTTGGCCAGATGGCTCGCCCGACGGTGGCAACGCGTTCGTCATTCCCACCATGGGGTAAATCACATGAAAATCGCATTTATCGGTCTGGGCAACATGGGCGGCGGCATGGCCGCCAACCTCGTTAAGGCAGGGCACAGGGTAAATGCGTTTGACCTGTCGGCCGACGCATTGGCGCGGGCGCAGGAAAATGGCTGCGCCACGTTTACGTCCGTGCGTGATGCGGTCGATGGTGTTGACGCTGTCGTATCGATGCTGCCCAATGGCACAATCGTCGATAGCGTATTTGAAAGTGATGTATTGGGCCACGCCCCCACAGGCGCGATATTGCTCGATTGTTCGACAATTGACGTGGATACCGCGCGCAAGGTGACGGCGGATGCGGTCGCAGCGGGCTATGACATGGTTGATGCGCCGGTCTCGGGCGGCATTGCAGCGGCCAATGGGGGTACGTTGACCTTCATGGTGGGTGGCACCGATACCGCCTTTGCGCGGGCAGAGCCGATCCTGTCGGCGATGGGCAAGGCTGTCATTCATGCTGGCGGATCAGGGGCTGGTCAGGCGGCAAAGATATGCAACAACATGCTGTTGGGTGCATCGATGATTGCGACCTGCGAAACTTTTGCCATGGCTGAAAAGCTTGGGCTCGACCTTCAAACCTTTTACGACATTTCGTCGAAAGCCTCTGGCCAAAATTGGTCGATGACCAGCTATTGCCCCGTTCCAGGCGTCGGGCCGACATCGCCTGCGGATAATGATTATCAGGGCGGATTTGCGACCGCACTGATGCTGAAGGACCTTAAGCTGGCGATGGAAGCCGCGCAGTCTGTCAACGCCGATGTGCCAATGGGCGCGCGGGCGGCCGAACTATACGCGCAATTTGATGCAGCTGGAAAAGGCGGCATGGATTTTTCGGCGATCATTCAAAGCCTGAAAAACTAACGCCAAACATCTGCGCGCTGCGCTTTGATGATGCAGCGGGATTGCCACCGCGACCCAAAACATTCTAGAACCACCAAGACATTCAATCTTACCCGTCTAGCAGATCACATATGGCCTGCGCCGATATTGAGGAGCTTACCGTGCAGTCAGTCACCACGCAGAAAATCGATGATATCCTTGTTGTTCTGGTCGATAACCCGCCCGTTAATGCACTGTCATGGCATGTCCGGCAGGGGCTGAAAGACGGTTTTGAGCAGGCACTTGCTGACGACTCGGTCAAAGCGATTGTGCTGCGTTGCGCGGGATCAACCTTCATTGCAGGCGCCGACATCACCGAATTTGGAAAGCCGCCGCAAGGACCTGATTTCAACGCGGTGCTCAACATGATTGAAGCTGCGCATAAGCCTGTCGTCGCTGCCATCCATGGGACGGCGCTTGGCGGCGGATTGGAAACCGCGCTTGTGTGCCATTACCGTATCGCGGTTCCATCGGCCCGGCTTGGTGTTCCAGAGGTCAAGCTTGGCCTGCTGCCGGGTGCGGGTGGCACGCAACGGCTTCCGCGTGTCGTGGGGATTGAGGCTGCCGCAACTATGTGCGCGCTTGGAGAGCATTTGCCCGCCGCTAAGGCAGCCGCAATTGGCTTAGTCGACAGGCTTGCCGGTGAAGATAGCCTGGCGGAAGATGCCATCGCTTATGCACGTGAATTGATTTCTGCCGGTCCTCGGCCAACCCGCGATCGTCCACTGACAGGCGATGTCGGCGTCATTGAACAGTTGAAGGCTGCCAATGCCAAAAAATGGCGGGGCTTTGATGCGCCTTACGCCAATCTGGCGTGCGTTGAGGCCGCGACACGGCTGCCATTTGATGAAGGCATGCAATTCGAGCGCACTGAGTTCCTCAAGCTGATGGGCGGTTCGCAATCGGCTGCGCAGCGCCACATGTTCTTTGCCGAACGACAGGCGGCGAAAATTGACGGGCTGCCCAAGGATTTGGCCCTGCGCGCCATTAAGAAAGTCGGCGTTATTGGCGCAGGCACGATGGGCGGCGGCATATCGATGAATTTCCTGTCCAAAGGCATTCCCGTGACCATCGTTGAGATGGTTCAAGAAAATCTGGATCGCGGCGTGGGTGTCATCCGCAAAAATTACGAAAATAGTGCCGCCAAGGGCCGCTTCACGACTGAACAGGTCGAAGGCATGATGGGTCTGTTGACGCCGTCACTCGCGCTTGAGGATCTCGCAGATTGCGACCTCGTGATTGAAGCTGTGTATGAAAGCATGGACGTCAAGAAAGAGGTGTTTGGCAAACTTGATGCCATTTGTAAGCCCGGTGCGATTTTGGCGTCGAACACATCCTATCTCGATGTCGATGAAATCGCGGAGTGCACTTCGCGGCCCCAAGACGTGGTGGGCATGCACTTCTTCTCGCCCGCCAATGTGATGAAATTGTTGGAGGTCGTCCGCGGCGCAAAGACTGCGGATGACGTGCTCGCAACCGCGATGGCCATCGGCAAGAAAATCGGCAAAGTCGCGGTGGTCGCTGGTGTTTGCCATGGCTTTATTGGCAACCGGATGCTGTCAACGCGCCAACAGCCAGCGATGCAATTGTTGTTGGAAGGCGCAACACCTGCGCAGATCGACAAGGTCCATACCGATTTTGGCATGCCGATGGGGCCTTTCCAGATGAGCGATCTCGCTGGCCTCGATATTGGCTGGCACCGCGACCCAAGCCGGATTGAAACGATCCGTGATGCGCTGTGCGCGGCGGGACGTTTTGGTCAGAAAAACGGCAAGGGCTTTTACGATTATGATGAAAAGCGCGTCGGTACGCCAAGTGCCGAGGCGCTTGCTATCATCGAAGAGTTCCGGTCGACATCCAACTTGCCGAAACGCGAGATCAGCGATCAGGAGATTGTAGAGCGGACGCTCTATCCGATGGTCAATGAGGGCTACAAAATACTTCAGGAAGGTAAAGCCCAGCGGCCGTCGGATATCGATGTGGTCTGGATCTATGGCTATGGCTGGCCGATTTATCGCGGCGGCCCCATGTTCTGGGGCGATCTTGAAGGTGCTGGCAAGATCGTAGAAGCGCTGGAGCGGCACGGCGTTGCGGTGGCGGAAAGTTTGAAGGCCAAGGCTTAAGTTCTAAGCGCCGATCAACAGTAATGCGTGCGAACGGTTGTCGTAAATGACGGCCGTTCGCACCTTATCGCGCAGCTAAGGATCGCAAACCCACGCGCCGTTAACGGTCTTGTTCCGGGGAATGGATATCCGAGAGCCGGGGCTGGATATAATATCCGCGATATCACACATATTTGTGTCAGGATGTGTGTCGTCAGGCGTTTTGATGAGTGACTTCACCCAATGCGCCGATGAACTGGTCGGTGCATCGATCCCAATCGAAACTCTGCGCATATGCCAAAGCGTCGGCTTTATGCACACTAAGCGCGTTCCGAATGGCAGAGGGCAGGTCTTCGCTTAAAGATCCGATCGGTCGGGACAATTCGGACCAGGGACCACGACCATCCGGACCAATAATATCCAAAGGACCAGGGACGGGAAATGCCGCGACCGGAAGTCCGGATGCCAACGCTTCGATCATCACCAACCCAAATGTATCGGTTCGACTTGGAAACACAAAAACGTCTGCGGTGGCATAGGCGCTTGCCAGTTCAGTTCCCTTGAGCGTTCCCAGGAAAATGGCATTGGGATATTTTATTCTTAAATCAGACAAAGCAGGTCCGTCGCCTATAACGACCTTACTGCCTGCAACGTCCGCAGATAGAAAGGCTTCCAGATTTTTCTCGACTGCAACACGGCCCACGGAAATCATGATGGGTTTAGGTAGGTTTGCCAACAGAGGATGGTCGGGCTGATCTCCATGAAAAAGGCCGTGGTCGATGCCGCGTGACCATAAGCGGGTATTGGGGATACCCCGCACCGAAAGCTCATCCATAAGACCCCTTGTCGCGGTCAGGACCGCACGAGATGGCTTATGGAACATCCGCATGATTGGCCAGAACCACTCAGGGGATAGCCCCGTTCGCACAGCCAGATAATCCGGAAAGCGGGTATGAAATGCCGAGGTAAAGGGCACATCATGCGCAAGGCACCATGCCCGTGCGCTCCAACCAATTGGGCCTTCGGTCGCGATATGGACAATGTCCGGAGCCATGGCATGTAAAGCCTTGCGCACGCCAAAGCGGGGTGCCAGCGCAAGGCGGATTTCCGCATAGCCGGGGCAGGGAATGGTGGTGAACCGGTCCGGTGCGATCACTTCGACGGTATGTCCGCGCGATTTCAGCCGGTTGACCGTTTCGGTCATCGTCCGGACAACGCCGTTGACTTGCGGCAGCCAAGCGTCCGTTGCGATGGCGATCCTCACGCGGGGGTCAAAGCCCGCTTTTCTGTAGCTTTCCGGACATGCTCGGCCCAATCGATAATCGCCATGGATCCGTCTTTCGCCTCGGTCAGTGCGGTGCAGCTTTCGACCCAGTCGCCGTCATTATAATAAGTGATCGATCCAAACTGCCGGATTTCTGCAGAATGGATGTGACCGCAGACAACGCCCTGTACACCGCGAAGAGCGGCCTCACGCGCCACGACTTCTTCATATTTTCCGATAAACTGCACCGCATTTTTGACGCGCATTTTCAGATAGGATGACAGCGACCAATAAGGCATGTTCAACCTGCGGCGCACCGCGTTGAGCACGATGTTCGCTCTCAACAACAAGGTATACGCTTGGTCACCCAAGAAAGCGAGCCAACGGGCATAAAGCACGATGCCGTCAAATGCATCGCCGTGCGTCACGAGTAATGCGCGGCCGTCGGCTGTCTCGTGGATCGCCTCTAACTGCACCTCAACGCCGCCAAAGCTCAGACCTGCATAATCGCGGAACATTTCGTCATGATTGCCAGGAATGTAGATTACGCGGGTCCCGCGATGCGCCATTTTCAAAACCCGTCTGATGACTTCATTATGCTGGTCGGGCCAATACCAGCCCTTGCGCAAACGCCAGCCATCTACAATGTCGCCGACCAGATAAAGCGTCTCACATTCAATGGAAGCAAGAAAATCAGTCAGTAGATCTGCCTGACAACCAGCTGTGCCCAAATGCACATCAGAAATCCACACCGTGCGAAACCGCATCTTTGGTTGGTAGCTTTTTGGTTCGGGCTTATCGAACCATGACGGCAGTTTTGGACCTTTTTCGTCGCCTTTAAATAGCAGGCTGTCGCTTAATTCAGTGGTTGTCATATTGCCCGTCCCCCGTTGTCTTAATGAAGCCCTAAAGGACGGATGAGTCACGTGCGTGGCAGATCAATGACAGTTTTTTTGCCGTTAAGAATTGCCAATTGTCATTATTGGACAGCTGCTACCTCTGCGTCAGGCAGAAGCGCACCCATGGCTTTGGCAAGCGTTGGTGCGATGGAGCGCATGTCGATTTCGCCGAGGTTGCGCCCCTTGGCAACGCCTTTACCCATCATCATGAAGCTGGACCGCATCAATGGGCTATGGGGAAAATATCCGTGCATGCCCTTGCTACCCGACGGGCTGACCAATGGCGCATCCGGCCCCTTGAACCCGCCTGCATACGCGTTGGGGGCATAGCTGATGTAAAAGCTTGCTTGCGGATTTCCGCCAAGGCGCGCTATTTCTGCAGTCTCTGCAATTTCTGCGATGCAGTTTTTCGGATCGGCTTTGAGCCCAGCTAACAAGGCAGCGACACGGGCCTTCAGAGCAGCATCGTCTGGACGTGCCAAAACGATCGCTGATGATCCGCCCGAGTTCCAGGGGCTAGCTTCCCAGCTTTTGATTTTGCCGTTACCGTCAAGCACAATCAGGCCAGCGTCGATGAACGCGCGGTAGAGGTTGATTTCCGTGTCGACCTTGGAAAAGC
>ENA-OUVC01002670-OUVC01002670.1-marine-metagenome-genome-assembly--contig:-NODE-2670-length-9960-cov-3.794900_pt1 | contig 9960 bp, 7 predicted proteins | sample MGYA00248622_ERZ508571 | MGnify/ENA primary metagenome ERZ508571 (study PRJEB26236, sample SAMN06267175) | marine metagenome | isolation source: Columbia River Estuary | place: USA:Columbia River Estuary... | reverse complement strand
TATCTCCCGTCGGGTACCAGCCATCAACCAACGTTGGTTGTTCCGAAGAGCGGTACGTGCGAAATAGCGATGGTGTACGAACTTCAATGAGCTCGTGTCTGATGCGCATCTCGACACCATCAAGAGGTTCACCGTCGTAGGCAATTCCACCGAATGTCTCTGTCATGCCATAGGTGGTGATGACATTTTCTGGCAGATCTGGGGGAGCCATTGCTCCACCAAGAAGGAACGTGACAAGGATGACCGAGTTCACGTTGACTCCGAGAATGCGGGCAGTTTCTGCATCTTGTGCCACGGCTCGAATACCGCGACCCAAGCGGGTGCGATTGACGAACAACAAGAGTGCAGTCATCATCAAAATTGCTCCGAAAGCAACGATGACATAGTCGATACGTACGTCAGCTCCGAAGAAGTTGAAAAGTACTTTCTTTTCTAGAACGCGTGGCGTCTTATAGACAACGCGCTCATCGGGGCCCCATGTAGCAACTGCCTCGGCCATTGCCATAGATGCACCGATGGCAGAAATAAGGAAGGCAAGACGTGGAGCTTGGCGACCCTTGCGAAAGATGCGCACGTACACGACTGCGAGTGGACCGGTGATGACTGCGGCAATCATGAGATTGGTCATCATGGAATCGGTAAATAAGAAAGAAGCAATTAGGCCCGTGAGAAATGCAAGAACAACGGCGCCAAATGTGTCGCCTGCCCCGCGCAATGGGCGATACGCCGTGCGTTCCAAGACAACTGCACCTGCGCCAGAGACAACCATGGCCGCAACTGTGCTTCCCAAGAGAATAAGAACAAGAACAATGCCACTGCGATATGGGTACTCACCATCTTCGAAAAGATTGATACCAAATACCTGAGTGAGCGAGATGAGCACGCCGAACGTACCCACCATAAATATTTCAGAATGTGCAAAGTTGATGAGACGCAGAACGCCGTACACCATGGTGTAACCGAGCGCGACAAGGGCATAAATGAGCCCAAGTGCAACTCCGGACACCGTGAGGTCCCAGAAGGTTCTATAAATCAGCCAGTCGCGCATACATTCCTACGTTTGATGTGTCCCACATTATTGCAGTGGCGGTTGGGAATAAATTCCCAACCGCCACGAACAACAATTTTTAGATCGGATTTACCGACCTACTATCACTTGATGTCAGCGACGTAGGTGATCTTTCCGTCTGTGACCTTGTACATGTAAATGGTTGATGCTTCAGTAGCTTCGCCATTTGCAGTGAACTTGATCTGCTTGGTGATACCAGGAGCGTCGTATGCCTTTACAGCTGCGAGCACTGCTGCACGGTCTGTCGCGCCAGCCTTGATGATGTTCAAGAGAACGTTTGCTGCGTCGTAGTACTCAGCACCATAGGTTCCAGGAACTTCATTGTTGGCTGCTTGCCATGCTGCTGTGAAGTCGGCGCTGCCGTCTTTACATGGGCATGCAATAAGTGCACCTTCAGCAGCTGGGCCTGCAGCGTCTGCATAGCCAGCCTGATCCTTAACACCGTCACCGAACACGAGTGTTGATTCAACACCTGCGTCACGAAGCTGTGTGGAAAGCTTTGCTGCTTCACCGTAGTAACCACCGAAGAAAATTACTTCTGGGTTTGCGTCCTTCATCTTCGAAACAGCAGCTGAGAAGTCTGCAGCCTTTGGATCGATTGAATCGGTTGCAACAACTGACTTGCCAGCAGCAGCCTTAACTGCGTCTGCAAGTCCCTTGCCGTAGTCAGAAGCATCGTCGATGATGCCAACAGATGCTGGCTTCAATGTTTCTGCGATGTACTTAGCAACTGCTGGACCCTGAACGGCGTCGTTAGCAAGAATGCGGTGGAAGACTTTGAAGCCCTGATCCTGGATGGTTGCGTTTGTTGCAGAACCGGTGATTGTTGCGAGGCCAGCCTCGTCGTACAACGGAAGTGCAGCAAGTGACTCACCAGAGAATCCAGGTCCGATAAGACCAAGAATTGTTGCATCGTCAATTACTGACTGAGCAACACCAGGTGCCTTTGCAGGGTCACCCTGGGTGTCAAATGTCTTGAGAGTTACACAAGCGTCTGGGTTAGCAGCGTTGAACTCATTGATTGCAAGTGTTGCACCCTTGAGCATTGGTGCACCAAGGTTTGCAGCGTCACCGGTCTCGGGGAACTGCAAAGCGATGCTTGCAACAGGGCTTTCACATGTAGCGGCGGCGGCTGGGGCTGTGGTGTCGCTTGCTGCATCATCACTGCCACCGCAAGCGGTGACTACGAATGAAAGGCTCACGAGAACCGCACCAGCACGAAGCAGGTTTGATTTCTTCATTTGGTTTTCTCCCTTAGAGAAGGTGGTGGCAGATGCCACCGTTACTGGGTAGTAGAGCCAAGTTACAGGGCTTCTTTACAAAAGGTCAATGGGAGAGAGCCGTTTTGCCAGTTCAAGAGCATCCCTATGGGTGTTATAGAGAGCCGAAAAACCCACACGGATGAGGTCTGGGGGGCGAAAATCAGCCAAAATCCCTTGTGCCGTAAGGGTTTCAAGCAGAGTCTTCCCATCGGCATACCCCAGGGCTACGTGGCTACCCCGATTCTTGGCATCTCGGGGTGACCGTAAGGAAAATCCCTGTTCGGCAAGGAATTCATCGTAGATTTCGACAAAAAACGAGGTCAACGATTGGTTTTTGGCTCGAATGTCAGACATGGGAACCGAATCAAAGACCTCGAGGGCAGCCTCCAGGGATTTCATGCTGAGAACATTGGCTGTACCCGTGAGAAAACGCGAGATGCCGTCAGCTGGTCGGTATGCCAACTCAAATTCAAATGGCAACGCATGACCCCACCACCCCTGCAGAGGCTGACTAGCCGATTCCAATAGCCGCGGAGCGACATATATAAAGGCAGGAGCTCCTGGTCCACCATTGAGATATTTGTACCCGCACCCCACTGCAAAATCGATATCCAACTCCGATGCGTTGAATGGCACAGCGCCAGTCGTATGAGCAAGATCCCACACCATGAGTGCGCCGTGTTGGTGCGCAGTTTGTGTGATGGTTGCAGCGTCGAGAATGTTTGCCGATCGATAATCAACGTGAGTAGCCGTAACGACTGCAGTGCGTTCACTGATGGCGCTAGCAATTTCTTCTGCCGGAACTGCAACTAATTGCAGACCATGCTGATCGGCCACACTTTGTGCGATGTAGATGTCAGTCGGAAAGTTATTGATATCAATCACTATTTCGGTACGGCCGGGTCGTAATGCCACTGCAGCCATTAATGCTTTGTGCAGATTGATCGATGTGTTGTCACACGCAATGACTGTGTCAGGAGCAGCACCAATAATCGGCGCGATTTTGTTACCAATACGCAAAGGCATTGCGAGCCAGTCTTCGTTCCATGAACGAATCAGACGCTCACGCCATTCGACGTTGATTGTGTGGTCGAGGACTTCACGAGATCGAATAGTCATTGGCCCAAGAGAGTTACCATCGAAATACACAACGTCTTTGGGAATATCGAACAGCAATCGAATGGGCGCCAACGAGTCAGCAGTATCTAAAGCAGCAGCGCGATCTGCAAATGTTGACCAACTCATACAGATACCTTTCCTAAAGCCTTAAGAACCCATTGTCCCACTTTTGTGTCTTCGCGCAGCAAGTCATACGGCAAATTGAAATGGTCACGGTGTTCCACTACCTCAACCTGCACATCTGCTCCCGTGGATGCCAACAACTCTGCGTACTCAGCATTTTGACGAATGAATTCAGAGGGCTCATGCTTGCCAACGGCCAATAAAGCCTGAGGCACAAAAACTGGAGTTAGTAGTTGCGGGCTCACTTCTGCTGCGGATTCAGCAGTGAGAAAAAGTGGATCATTTGTGGGTGTTCGCACTATTGGTCGCACGTCGTACACGCCACTCAAAAGGGCTACCCCATTTAGTTGTTTTCCAATACGTTCATCGCGAGAACACATTGCCGCCAGATGTGCGCCCGCACTACAGCCGGCGAGAACTACGTGAGACGGTTGCATTTCTCTCATCACAGACAGAACATCAGCAATACATTCCTCAATTATCTGAGGAATTCGTGCCTGTGGAGCAAGGGTGTACTCCACCGCATGCAGTGACACTCCATGACGAAGTGCATCAGGTGCATTGAACAATGAATCAGCAGCGGATAGCCGTTGCCAATATCCGCCGTGAATGTAGATCAATAGAGGTTGGCCATTTTTTCGCAAGGCCCGAGCATCGTGGCCCCGGCTCAACCGATGGTATTCATCGAGGTATTCAGCAAGGGGCTGCAACGCATGCAGCGACGGTGAATACTCATAATCCACTTCAGCATCGTTTGCAGTGTGCCAATCAAATGCCATGGGAGTCACAACCAGAATTACGCAACAGGGCGCTCACCACGAACAGTGGTGCGATGTAGTTCTCTTCGGAACCCTGCGTAATCATTAAGCGCATTGTGTTGTGTAGAACGGTTATCCCAAATTGCTACATCACCTACAGACCATTTGTGGCGAACAGTGAACTTTGCATCTGTTGTATGAAGGTGCAGCCAATCCATCAAGCGAAGTTTTTCAATCTCATCAGCCATGCCTAATAGGTCACGCACATACGCACGGTTGTAGAAGAGCACCTTCTTGCCAGTTTCGGCGTGCGTAGTGATGAGTGGATGAATCTCTGTGTTATTCGCCGACTCATCACACACAATGTTCATGCTTGACAAACCTGAATGCAGTGGCTGCATCTTTGGTGAGTATGCATCTCGAGCAGTATGAACTGCCGAAAGGGGTGCCAGTTGTTCTTGATGCTGTGACGACAATGCCCGATACGCCGCTGTCATTGAAGACCACAGTGTGTCGCCGCCATATGGAGGAATGTCTAGAGCGTGCAGCACGGTGAACGATGGCGGTGTGGATTGAAAACTGAAATCACTGTGCCATGCGCCTCCAAAATTGAACGCATTGCCGTCGCTCGCCTCTTTCAATACCTTGATGACTTCGGGATGATCAGGGCTTGGTTCAATAAATGGTGAATCTGCTGCAGGACCGAGCCGGCGAGAGAATTCAACTTGTTCCAATGGAGTCAATGATTGTCCAGGAACAATGATGACCTCGTGTTCACACGCAAGTGCTCGAAGTTCGGCGAGTTCATCAATAGATAGTTCTTGTAGCGGCCCAACATGTACTCGCGCCCCTAAAACCCCTGTAAGTCGCTCTACATTCATCTCCCCACCGTAGAGCACGAACGCCAATAGGGATTTCATCAGGGCATTTGTGCGAACATAAAGATGTGGCAACAAGAGATGGTGACGGATGGGTGCTGTGCACAAAGTGTCAATCTCGCCACTGGGGACTGCATGGTGCAGCCGGATTACTCCTTGTACGCACAGACATTGAACCTGCTTCAGTTCTGTTACAACTTCGTGCGGCATGGACACACGGCGGAGGTACCTGGGCCCTACCAGGCGGCGCACTCGATTCGCATGAAGAACCATGGATGGGAGCGGCGCGTGAAGCATGGGAAGAAACTGGAATTGACCCAGAACACATACAGTTCAAAATGCAGTTCACAGATGATCACGGCAATTGGCGCTACGACACTTTGATTGCTCACACCTCAGTAGATGTTGGCGCATACGAAGCCAACGCCGAATCTGACGACCTACGTTGGGTGCCCATTGACGAAGTTGGACTGTTTGATTTGCACCCCGGCCTACGCAATACCTGGCCAACACTTATTGAGCACGTCAAGACGTCTCTCCAATAGTCGGCAAACATGCGCAAAAGAACGTTGTATTTGTTGCAGGCCGCCACGGCGCTAGGAGCCATGAGTTACGGCGTGATGTTTACGGTATTAGATGACTTCCGCGATGAATTCAATATTGCCGAATCAAAGTTGGGAATCATCGTCGGTATTGGTTTCTTAACAGGATTTCTATCGCAGATATTTTTCGCACCTCTCGCAGACAAGGGCCACTCAAAAAAGCTCGTCATGACCGGCATCGTTATCGAGATAGTCGGCACATTGTTTATGGCATTCGGCCACGCATTTCTGCCATTACTTATCGGCCGACTGCTTACAGGTTTCGGAGTAGGAATATCAGAGCCTGCACTACGGCGCATCTTGATACTTTCTGATCCCGAGCGAATGGGAAGAAATCTTGGTCTCATCGTGAGTGCAAGTGTTGCTGGGTTTACTGCTGGGCCGATTGTGTCCGCACTGACTGCTGACACTTTAGGACTCAGTGCACCATTCCTAATCGTGGCCGCGTGCTTGTTGCCGGTTATGTATGGATTGTCCCGCTTGAAATTTCAAGAGGCAAACATCGAAGATGCTCCGACACAGCGCTTGGCATTCGACATGCTGCGCATTCGTCCGCTTGCGGGAGCAATCGTTATTGGTCTTGCACTGTTTGCGATGATTGGCACATTTGATGCGATCTGGTCAGTGATGATGGACGACATGAGTGCGCCTACTTGGGTTGCGAACTTAGGAATCAGCCTGTTTGCGTTTCCAATGATTTTTCTGGCCCCAATCGGTGGTCGCATGACTCAGAAGGTAGGGCCCTTTAAGGCAAGCATCGGCGGACTAAGCATCGCGTCGCTATTCATGGTGATGTACGGAGTTTTGTGGTCGCCGTATCCGATGTTGTTCATTGGCGTTTTGCACGGAGTCGTGGACGGCCTCACAATTACAGGAGGGTCTGCAGCGGTAGCAATCGTTGCCCCTCGCGATCGTCTTGCTTCAGCACAAGGTTTGTTCGGAGGACTCCAAACATTGACGGGCGGCATTGCGGCGGTTGCTGCTGGCACTGCTTACGGAATCATCGGTCGCAGCACTTTTGTTTGGTGCGCAATCATGATGCTTGTTTTCATCGCTATAGGTGCTTGGTTAGCGAAGGACAGTCTGAGAATCACCGGCAAAGACGTTGCTATTGAAACTGCACCTGCGTAACAGTGCGCTAATTGCTGTGACTAATTCTGCACAGACTGAATTGCGCTCCACACATTAAACGCCGTACAAGGCATATCAATATGGGTAACACCTAAGTGACTCACAGCATCGATCACCGCGTTGTGCACTGCTGGAGTTGCACCAATAGTGCCTGCCTCACCAATACCTTTTGCACCAAGTGGGTTACGAGGAGTTGGAGTTTCCATTGGCACGCGCTCAAAACTTGGTAATTCTGCTGCTGAGATAAAACCGTAATCAGCAAGGTTTGAAGTGATGGGGTTGCCATCTGGGTCGTACGCGACTACTTCAAGCAACGCTTGAGCAATTCCTTGCGCTACCCCACCGTGCACTTGGCCATCGACCAAGAGTGGGTTAATGATTGTTCCTGCATCGTCACAAGCAATATGTCGCACAACGCCGACCGAACCAGTTTCGATATCCACCTCTACAACACACACGTGAGTTCCGAATGGGAAGGTTGCTCCTTCTGGGACAAAGTCAATCTCAGCTTCTAAAGGCGCGTCGACTGCAACCATGAGATCGGCCCACGTGCGCACTGGCGTTGGAGAACCTTTCACGTGGAAACCTCCACGCACCGTGTCGATAACAATGTCTTCTACAGCGGCTTCCAAAAGATCGGCTGCACGTTGACGCGCCTTTTCGATGACTGCATCGGCGGCCAACTTTGCAGCGCTGCCACCTACTTGAAGTGAACGTGAACCACCTGTTCCGCCACCGTGATCAATGTCGTCTGTATCACCGAATCGAAATTCAATTTTGTTCATTGGAATGCCAGTGGACTGAGACACAATCATTGACCAAGCAGTGTGGTGGCCTTGACCGTGCGAAGAAGAGCCCGTGCGAATGATTGCTCCACCGTCAGCCGTGATTTCGACAGCGCCGTAATCTCCAGATCCCATTGGATTAGTTGTCTCCACATACGAAGCCAAACCAATACCAAGCTGCACTGGACTATTTGATGCGCGACGAGCAGCTTGATCTCTACGAAGTTCTTCATACCCAGCAGCATTCAATGCAAGTTCAAGTGCTGCTGCATACTCGCCTGAGTCATACTTGGCACCCATAGATGTGGTGAGCGGAAACGCAGATGGGGCAATGTAATTTTTGCGGCGAACTTCTGCAGGGTCTATGCCACATACGCGCGCAAACTCGTCAATCGTTCGCTCGATAGCAGCAGTTGCTTCTGGTCGACCTGCACCACGATACGCAACGGTAGGAGTTGTATTAGTAACAACAGAGTGTGATTCGAATTGAACGTTCGCAATGTCGTAGACACCGCCGGCCATCATGCGAGTCATGAATGGAAGCACTGCACCTGCACGCGCATACGCACCAGCGTCTTGCAACAAGTCCAATCGATACGCAGTGATGCGACCATCGCGAGTACCACCCATGCGAGTACGTTGACGCTGCGCACGACCATGACCCATGGAAACCATGTTCTCGGTACGAGTTTCTGTCCATCGCACTGGAACGCCCAATTTACGAGTGGCCCAGCCCACAAGAATTTCTTCTGGATACACGCCGGACTTTGCACCAAAGCCGCCACCGACATCTGGCGTGATGACACGCACATTGGCTTTATCAATACCCAAAATTTCAGCAAGGCCGTCGCGTGCGCCATGTGCACCTTGGCTACATGCCCACTGTGTGAGACGTGAACCATCCCACGATGCAACACAAGCGCGAACTTCCATTGGTGCGGGAGCAACACGCTGATTCTCAATGGTGAGATCAACAACTACTTCACAATCGGCAAAAATGTCGTCGTTGCTAGCTGCTGCAAATGTGAGGACAATGTTTGACTCTGCATCTGGGTGCAACAAGTTTTCATTCTTTACAGATTCATCCATGTCGAGCAACACGGGCAATGGTTCGTAATCCACAATGACTGTCTCAGCGGCGTCAGTTCCGGTGGTCTTGTCATCACTGACAACAACAGCCACTAGGTCACCCACGTAACGCACGGTGTCAATTGCAAGATAAGGAAACACAATCCCCTTATTCATGAATCCATGTGCAGGTGGTGCAGGGGGAAGATCTATATCTGCGGCAGTCCATACCGCGCGAACGCCAGGCATAGACAATGCTTCGCTCGCATCGAACCCAGTGATGCGCGCATGCGCAATCGGTGAACGAACAAACGTGAGGTGTAGTGCACCTTCCATAGGAAGGTTGCCAATGTAAGTTCCTTCACCTTTGAGAAAACGCGGGTCTTCAATTCGGACAACTCGTGTACCGAGAATGCTCATGCTGACCAGCCGCCGTCAACCACGAATTCTGAACCAGTTGAATATGCACTGTCGTCACTACCCAAGTACAACGCGAGTCGTGCGACATGAATCGGTTCTGCCTCGTACCCAAGTGGAATGCGCGTACGCACCAATTCGCGAACACCTTCACCTGCTTCGTCAAATGTTTGGAGCATTGGAGTATCGATGATGCCAGGGTGAATGGAGTTAACGCGAACACCATATGGTGCAAGTTCTTTCGCCACACCTTTGGTCATGCCGCGCACTGCCCACTTACTTGCACCGTATGCAAGAAATCCTGGAGTGCCATCGAGACCAGCGACTGACGAGATGTTGATGATGCTTCCCTTGCCGCGGCTCACCATGTGCGGTGCAACTGCTTTCATTCCCAGGAACACACCAGTGACATTGATATCCATTGTGCGACTAAATGCAGGAAGTGTGGTGTCGAGCACTGAACCACGTTCGAAGATGCCGGCGTTGTTGACAAGTATGTCGAGTTGACCATATGTCTTGATGACTGACTCCACTACTGATGCCCAATCATCTTCTTTCGTTACATCGTGATGAATGAATGTGCATACAGAACCATCGGGAGATAAACGCTTTGCTGTTTCTTGGCCTACAGAGTCGAGGACATCAGAGATGACAACTTTTGCCCCCTCATCGATAAAGAGCTGTGCTTCTGATGCACCCATGCCACGTGCGCCACCAGTAATAAGCGCAACTTTTCCTTCAAGACGTG
>ENA-OUVC01002664-OUVC01002664.1-marine-metagenome-genome-assembly--contig:-NODE-2664-length-9968-cov-5.071782_pt1 | contig 9968 bp, 5 predicted proteins | sample MGYA00248622_ERZ508571 | MGnify/ENA primary metagenome ERZ508571 (study PRJEB26236, sample SAMN06267175) | marine metagenome | isolation source: Columbia River Estuary | place: USA:Columbia River Estuary... | reverse complement strand
ACTGAATCCAAGAGAATCTGACGCTTTAAATTACTTGTGAAGATGTGTTGCTCGTGAGCTGAGAGAGCACGGAAATCCTGGCAATCCTTCATCACGTCAATCTCTTCAGGACGCCAGAAAAAGCCGAGCTCTTTTTCGGTCAACTTGTCGAATTGTGGATACTTCATCGTGTCAAAGCGCTGAATAGCTTGGCTACCACTTGGATCTAAAAATGCAAGCGACTTTGTGTGATCAGTTTTATTCTTAATATTAAATACGCTCATTCTGTCTTCTCCTATTTTCTATTTTTGACTTATGGATTTTTTAGTAAGGTTATAAATGGTCTAAATGACACAACTATCACAATCAGCCTCTGCATCACCAAGAACATTGATTGTTTCGGGAGCCTTCTCGATCTTATTCATTGCAGCTACGTCTATTTCACCTTGTCCATCAAAAGTATTGAAGTAGTAAAGCTGCTTGTTTCCGTATTTATAGGCTAGGAGGAGATGTTGAATCATCTCGCTCATTGGGATTTTCTCATCCGGATAGTAGGTTGGGTTGTAGCTCGTATTAATGCTTATGCCTTGATCAATGTACTTCTGGAGAACTGAACAGATCTTCAGATAACCTTCAGGGCTTTTTTGATCCCATAGAAGTTCGTAATTCCCCTTGAGTCGCTCAAATTCTGGAACAACCTGCTTGAGTACGCCGTGCTTGCTCTGCTTGATGCTGACATAGCTTCGTGGTGCCTCAATTCCATTTGTTGCGTTACTAATCTGCGCACTAGTTTCTGCTGGCATTAGCGCCATCAAAGTAGCATTACGAATACCGGATTTTAGGATCTGACTTCTTAGCCCATCCCAGTCCATGCGTTCAACGTGAGGGACAAGTTCATCGACCTCCATCTTGCGGGTATCGATTGGTAGGCGACCGTCGGCATACTTCAAGTTTTCCCACTTGGTGCAAGGACCTTGCTCAACAGCTAAATCCGCCGAAGCCTTAATTAAGTAGTAGCTCCATGCTTCTGCGTACTCATCAACAAGTGCCAATGCTTTGGGATCACTGTATGAGACACCATTTTTAGCGAGGAAGTAGGCAAAGTTAATAATTCCAATTCCAAGGGGGCGGTATTCTTGTGTGGAAAGCTCTGCTGCCCTGACTGGGTAATTTTGGTATGACAAAAGCGCATCAAGACCACGCACTGCAAGCTCGCATAGTTCCTGGAAGTCACTTGGCTTTTCGATATTTCCCCAGTTAATTGCACTCAGCGTACATAGCGCAATCCGACCTTCCTCATCATTGAGATCATTGAGCGGAACTGTTGGCAGATCGATTTCGGCACAGAGATTACTCATTTTGATCGGAGCAATCTCTTCTTTAAATGGACTATGAGTATTGGCGTGGTCAACATTTTGTAGGTAGATACGGCCAGTGTCTTTGCGCTCTTGCATGAACTTAGTAAAGAGATCTACTGCTTTGATGCTCTTCTTGCGGATAGTGGGATCAGCCTCAGCAGCTTCATAGAGTTCACGGAAGCGATCTTGATCGCTGAAGAACGCGTCATAAATCTCAGGGACATCATGTGGGCTAAAGCAGGTGATATCGCCACCGCTAATGAGACGCTCATACATCAACTTATTAAATTGCACGCCATAATCCATCTGGCGCACACGGTTCTCTTCAGTTCCCTTGTTGTTCTTAAGAACAATCAAATCTTCGATCTCTAAGTGCCAAATTGGGTAGTAGACGGTGGCAGATCCGCTACGGACTCCACCTTGTGAACAGGATTTTGTAGCGCTCTGGAAAAGTTTCAAAAATGGCACAACTCCTGTGTGATACGCGGCCCCATTACGGATCGGTGAACCGATAGCCCGAATTCGACCTGCACCAATTCCCATTCCTGCTTTTTGGCTGACATATTTCACAATTGAGCCCGTTGTTGCATTGATGCTATCAAGGCTGTCCCCGGCTTCAATGAGAACACAACTACTAAATTGGCGCTGAGGTGTGCGAACACCAGACATCACTGGAGTTGGCAGAGAGATATTTCCCAGGCTTGCATGGTCGTAGTACTTCTTGATCCAACTTAAGCGGATAGTTTTGTCATAACTTTGGAAAAGGGTTGCTGCAATCAACATATAGGCCATCTGCGGCGTCTCGAAGATTTCACCGGTTACGCGGTTTTGAATAAGGTACTTGCCGCGCCACTGTTCCATGGCAACATATGCAAAATTCTCGTCACGTTCATGTTTGATATAGGAGTCTAATTCAAACCATTCAGCCTCTGAATATGCCTCAAGAATTTGTGCATCATAGAAACCCTTTGCCACATTCTTATTTACTAGCTCGAGTAAAGAGGATGGACTGTAACTTTTGTATACCTCTTTACGAAGGTGATAATTGATTAAGCGACCAGCAACGTATTGGTAATTGGGGGTTTCTTCGCTAATTAAATCTGCAGCACTCTTGATGAGAGTTTCCTGTACATCAGAGGTTTTGATGCCATTATAAAATTGAATTTGGCTTCGGATTTCAACTTCCGATGCACTTACATTCTCAATTCCACGGGTTGCCCAGAAGACAACCTTGTGCATTTTCTCTAGATCTAATGGTTCAAGAACACCATTTCTCTTGAGCACCATGATAGAAGTCGAATTTCCGGCTTGACTGCCAGAATTACCTTGAGCAGATTGATTTACATTAGCTTCTAGCAGCGACACTTGAGTTTCCCCCGAAACCGACTAAATGAATCGGTCCAACGTGCGCGGGGAGAGGTCGACGAAAAATCCATCTGCAAAAGGAGACAGCAGATTTCATTGGCGTCTGCCCTCCCACGAGGCATCGGACCACCAGATGCGGCGCACCTGGTGTGCTGGCAGGTCTTCGGACTCTCGGGCTTTGCAAAGTGGGGTGTCCTTTGCTTTCCTACTAACTGGCGCTTCCCAAATCGAAATTCAGTGCTAATGCCAATTTTCGTTCCCAATTACCGCTGCGGGGCAGTTCTGGAATTTCACCAGATTCCCTGTTGTCTCAACCTACGTGCAGGTCGAACCAGCAACAGGACGAACTATATAGTCGCCAAATCGGATTCCCCCACAACCTGTAGTGATGGCGTGTCCAAGAGGTATTGGCTGTCATATTCAACATTAAGTAAGACTTGGCATGATCTGGATTTACCGCTGTTGAGCCTTGCTAATTTTTGGGGGCAAAATTGAGGGCAATTGTATTTTTTGAGCGTGACCTCACGCATAACAGCGTCGTCTCCGGCTTATAGGGCGACTCTTCTTCTAATTAGGCGAGGTGGGACAAAATCCCGCCTCGTTTCATTATTTCTTTTGGAATCATTTCTGACAAAACTGATATCAATTTAGCCAATTAAAACGGGCAAATTAATCGGGCAACGGGCAGAAAAACGGGCAAGAACGTGGGTACGAAAAACTAGAATTAGTTAAGATTTAAGGGTGTTAATCATCGGTAATCTTAAGAAGCGGGAAGGATGTGCCGCATGCAAGCAATAAGTCAAAGTTGTTACGGTCTAGGGGAAACGCTCGAGCTAGTAGATATTCCCAAGCCAGTACCAAAGTCGAAAGAAGTCTTGGTCAAAGTCTCAGCGGCAAGTGTTGACGCTGGAGTTTTGCACCTAATGACTGGAGACATTCCTATGGTGCGTTTAATTTTTGGAATCCGAGCACCTCGATCAAGACCGGGTATCTCTTTCTCTGGAACCGTCGCTGAAGTGGGTTCGGAAGTCACGGGATTCGAAATTGGTCAGACAGTGTTTGGGACGGGCTCTGGTGCTTTCGCAGAGTTTGCTTTGGCAAAACAAGACAAGCTAGCCGTTTTACCCGAAGGATCTGACCTAGCCCTCGCCTCAACCCTTCCAGTTTCGGCAAGCACTGCACTGCAGGCAGTTAGAGACTACGGGAAAATCAAATCGGGTCAGAGAGTCTTAGTGACCGGAGCTTCTGGTGGTGTCGGTTCATTTGCAGTTCAGTTTGCAGCCCAGCAAGGCGCAATTGTCACAGGGGTATGCACCTCGGATAAGCAAGAATTTGTAAGCCGACTTGGCGCTAGTAAAACAATTGACTACAAGCTCGAGAAAATTAACGGAGTTTACGATGTCATTATTGACATCGCTAGCCCACTTTCCCTAAAGGAAACGAGAAAGTTGTTGGCGCCTGGAGGCACCCTGGTGATTGTTGGTGCGGCTTCCAAGCATGGGTCAAGCGGAATGGGCAGAAACTTAGGCGCCAGCTTCATCTCCAGCTTTGTGAAGGAATCTTTAGTCTGGTTTATGCAATCAGAAAACAAGGACGACCTTGAAAAGCTCTCTGCTCTTTTGACGCAGGGGAAAATACAGTCTGTGGTTGACAAGGTATTTCCACTGGAACAAACCAGAGAAGCAGTCGAATTCTTTACCTCGGGGAAAATAAAGGGCAAGGTTGTAATTCAGATTCTGCCTTAGAGCCTTGTTGTTCAAAGTGATGTGATTGAGGTCGTATCAACTGAAAAGTCTTAGTTTCAAGTGAAGCCTTATTAATCTTTGGGGGCAATAATGAGGGCAATTACTTTTTTTGAGCGTGACCTCACGCATAACAATGTCGTCTCCGGCTTATAGGGCGACTCTTATCCTCATAGGTTGTCGGACTTTGATTATGACGCAGATGGCAAATCTTGTTTCTGAGTACCTTCGCCAGACCGCATGTCGGCATAGGTTTCATCAAGCGCTCGCTGGATAGATCCCATTGAATCTTTCAAGATATGGCCATAGACATTGAGCGTGATTGACGGATTGGCGTGGCCTGCAATTCGACTAATCGCTATTACATCAGCGCCAGACGCAATTGCTTGGCTTATCGCAGTATCCCTGAGCTCATGAAAAGTAATGTGGCGGATATTGGCTTTTGCAAGGGCAGGAGCAAAAACCCTCTTCATGAAATTGCTATGGCGGAGGTAGCCACCTTGTTGAGATTTGAATATTGGCTCTCCTTCGGGCGTTGCCAAACAAAGAGCTTTGAGATCCTTCTCAAGAATATTCAACAAGGGAAGAACTCTTACTTTCCCAGACTTAGGGGTAACAAGTTCAAAGTGACCGCTGATTTCTGAAAGTGATTTCGACACTGTGATAGTTTTCTTCTTGAAATCAAAGTCTTCAGGAGTTATTGCTACCAACTCGGCCCAACGAATCCCAAGCAACCCTGCAACAAGAATTAACAATCTGTATTCGCCAGAATTATTTGCTAAGGCGAGAAGCTCATCCTTTTCTAGCGCTCGCTTTTGCTTTTGAACCTCGATCCGAGGGAGCAGATTCTTTCCACTTCTCGATCCAGATTGAATTGGATTTCGGTTGACCAGATTCATATCCACTGCATGATCCAATAAAAGCTTGAGTAGAACATAGGCCTGCTTCATGCGACTAGCGCTGACAGTCTTTCCAGTGATGGACTTTGACTCAGAGATCCAAGTCTTGACCGCTGAACGGCTTATTCCAGCGATTGAGCGATTTCCCCAAGCGGGCTCAACCATGCAAGTCCACAGAGAGTCATACGAGGCGATGGTCTTTGGTTTAAGGCCAACGGAGCTGGCTTTCCAGTTCTCGTAGACAGACCTAAGCTTGGCCTTTCCTGCCTGTGGATCCGAGTACTCGCCACGGCGGACTGCCGTGGTCATCTCAGCCGCATATCGCTGGGCTTCTGCCTTTGTCTTGAAGTTCTTTGCCCTTCTGACCCCAGCAGGATCCGACCAGCGAGCTTGGTAGCCACTTCCCTTCAGCCCTTTGAGCTTGTGTGTAGACATATGTTCTCCTTTTCCAATAACCCAATTATCTCATCGACCACTGACAAATAGCTGGGTGAGCTTGGCGGGGATGGGTTTTAGGAGTCCTCAAAAGGTATATCTAATTAATCTTAGATTTCTGAGCTTATATCCCACAAGGTATTTGGAAAACTTGATTCCACTAATTAAACAAACATATGTTTAACAAGGAATTGAATTATTGAAATGAATCAAAACATAAAACTAATTAATGATTACTTGATATCAAATTCGACTATCGCTATTGACGAAAAAATTGATAAATTGTAAAATTAGATAATGACATTAACTACTACACACGAAAGGTTTCTCAACATAGAAGAAGCAGCAACTTATCTTTCAACCAAAGTAAGTTGGATACATCAAAATCACAAACACAAGCAAATGCCAAGTTATAAAATTGGAAGAAAACTAATATTCAGAATTGATGAATTAGATCTCTGGTTAGAAAATCAAAAAATGTCTTGAGTTAGAATTTCACATTTGGTATAATTAGGATATAGAAAGATTACGGAGTGAACTCCGTCGCCACTGGCAGATACTGCAACTAGCTATAAGGGAAAAGTGGTTGGGCAACAAAGGTACTCTTCACCGATTTTCAACAGAGATAGCAATCAGCAACCTTTTGTGTTTGTTTTAGTTACACAAATTGAATGAGGGTACTTACCATTTTTGACTCAGCTGAATTGCAAGCCAGAAAAATCAAGAACCATGTGTTGGCATGGACCAAGGAATAGATCGTGTGACCGAGAGGGTCTATTCACAAAACTAAAATGAAAAACTCTTCGGCAAGAGAAACTTCTCTTTGGGAACACTGGGGGGGATAAGTCATTTCCAAAATTAGAAAATGATTTCAAATTTGATTACTAGGAATATTTTCAATTGATCGAATGGATTTAAGGATAGCTATGCCTGTTAGGGGAACACCTAGACAGAGAACACTCCCGCAGACGGAGACATTGGAGGTGGCTCATGATCAACTTTGCCACAGAGCAAGAGGTCAAAGACTTGGCCCACACTGACTTTAGGATCCTCACTCGAGATGACTTCAAAGAGTTTCGAGCGGCCTATCAGGAGAGCATGGAGTCCATGTCGACCTACTTGGACCTCGCCTTCTTTAGTCGAAAGCCCTCCTTCGAAGATATGTGGGGTTTCTTTAACCAGATCCTTCGAGATAGATCGGTGGACATGTATGCACTCTTTGATGGAGAAAAGATTCTAGGAATTGGCTCCTACTCATATAGCAATCTCAGCAGTAGAGGTTGCCAAATAGTTCTGTGGATGAGAAAAGGCTACTCAGGCAAAAAAGTTGGAACCTATATGTTGAAGAGGCTTACTTCAGTGGCTTTCTACGAAAAGAAGTTTCGCTTTGCTGAATTAATCATTGATAAAGAAAATGAAGCCAGCCGAAGAGCAGCTAAAAAAGTTGGCTATATGCTGATCGAGATTATGGATGCTCATACGCAGGGTACTCAAGGATCAGGAAAGTATTGTAGGTACCTTTGTTATGACGGCGACCTAGAAGGTCTTGCTGGTAATTATGGCAGGCAACCTATTGACCTCCTTGATCATCCTGCATATGACCAAGAATATAGACATTTGATTCATAACGAAACTTATAACTATTTATGCAAATGGAGAGGACCATTAATTGAGAAAACAGAATTTGATTATCCTCCATTTAGCGATGAGGAATTGGAATATTTTGAGAATCGTCCGAAAGTATCTAAGAATCGAATAAAGCTAAGTAGAGCTTGGTAATCCAGTTGACTAGAATGACTATAGATTTGAATGCAATTACTATCGATTAAGCAATTAGAAAGTTACATGTAGTCATTCACACGCACATGTATTCTTAATCAAACTTATCCTCATTTCTATGGGCGCACTATTCAAATCTTTGAGCCTCTCATGGAGATAGATCATGCGTGTTTAAAAAATATTAACATTTTTGAGGATGCAAGACATTGACTAGCTTGTTTCGTCTGCTTGGACTTGATCCATTAACTCCCTCAGAGACCCCGCAGGGTAGGACTTTTCCATCCAGGATTCTGTGTAGCCATCGAATCGGCCAGCAACGCCAGATGGCCCAAGTTCGGCTCCATGAGCTTTAAGCATCCTCAAGATGCTAGTTTCCCAATCTCGGGTGAGCTGACCATTCATCGGCCCACGTAACTCAAGAAGCTCCCATCCCTTGGATCCATGCTTCTTCAATCGACCATCTGGAGTGTTGGTAATTCCGATTTGTAGCATCTCCCACTGAGGATGCCGCATGAAGTAGAGCCAGCCATCGTTCCCCGGGTTAAAACCATATTTGGCACACTTTGGGCAACCGTTCCCTTGTGTTCTACCGTTTACTGCTGCCGTCCACTCATGGCCCTCTTCGCATTTCCATTTGAATTTCTTATTCGTGCCTCCGAGGTACTTCGTTGGATCCCATCCAACTGCTTGCTTCGCAATCTCTGGATGGGTAGTGGCCAAATCATTAAATCCACTAAGGACTAAACTATTTGAGCAGTAGGGGCAGTAATCATTTCTATGTGTTCTGTTTCCGACAACGGACAAGAATTCATGACCTCGTTCGCAAATCCATTTTAGTTTTTCGTGACTACCTGGACTGACTTTACTGGGATCCCATCCAACTGCTTGTTTTGCAATTTCCGGGTAAATAGTTGCTAGATCATTAAAACCCGATAGTAATTTTGAACCTGTACAAATTGGGCAAAGCGCTTCCTCCATATTTCTACCAGAAGATGTTCGGTTGTTTAACGTGGATGACCACTTATGTCCTTTATCGCAAACCCAGTTCAATTTTGTAGCCACACCCGCAGTCACAGTTGTTGGATCCCAACCGTCCGCTTGCTTTGCAAGGTCTGGGTGAGTAGTTGCTAAATCATTAAAGCCAGATTGAACAATTTTGTTTGCACAGGTTGGACATCCAGACTTTTTTGAAGTTCTACCTGCAATTGATACCTGCCACTCATGCCCAAACTCACAACGCCAAAGTAGCTTCTGGCTGCTACTTCCTGCCCTGAACTGAGTTGGGTCCCAACCAACAGCCTGCTTAGCAAGATCGGGGTGGGTTGTCGCTAAATCCGATTCACCTTGTTCAGCAGTTCTTCCAGAACACTTCGGGCATCCAGCTCCTTGAGTTCTCGAGCTTGTGATCGCTTTCCATTCGTGTCCTTTTTCGCAACGCCAGGTTCTTTTGTCAGAGTTACCCCTTGAGATTTTCGATGGATCCCATCCAACTGCTTGCTTCGCAATCTCTGGATGAGTAGTAGCAAGGTCATTGAAACCAGCCAAGACTTTTTGACCTGAACAGATCGGACATCCGAGAGCTTGTCTCGAATCGGTGCCAGCCCTGCTTGCAATTGTAGATTGCCAAGAATGACCGAAAGTGCAAGTCCACTTCATTTTTTTTGAAGATCCAGAACTTATCGTTGTTGGGTCCCATCCATCTGCTTGTTTAGCAAGATCGGGGTGAGTGGTTGCCAAGTCGTTTACTCCACTTTGGGCTTTGAACCCAGAGCAGTAAGGACACCCATTTTCATTAAGTGCTCGGCTTTTAACTTGGGCATCCCATGAGTGACCCACTGGACACCTCCAAGCCAAGATTTGGTGTGAACCAGGCCTGACAGTTGTTGGGTCCCACCCATCTGCTTGTTTAGCAAGATCTGGATATTTTGTAGCTAAATCATTAAACCCTGCTAAGACTTTTTGCCCTGCACACACTGGGCAACCAGAGCCCTTTGCTCTATTTGCAATTATTGAATCCCATTCGTGTCCTATAGAACACCGCCACAAAACCTTCTTGTTACTTCCAGCGAAAAATTCAGAAGGATCCCAACCCACCGCTTCCGCAGATAACTGCGGGTGGGTCAATGACAGAGGTGCTTTCTGTTTCATGCCCCTAGTGTTGCTGAAGGATGTGACAAACTGAATACTCTGGGTGTGGAGTCAGCGACAACTGTCACCAATCTGTCACATGATGACTCTGAAATTGGCATAAGATGACCCAACTTGGCATAATTGTCACGCTTGTTTAATTAAACATTCAAGCCTGTTACGCAGTGGGGCCTATAGCTCAGTTGGTAGAGCAACGGACTTTTAATCCGTGGGTCGTCGGTTCGATCCCGACAGGGCCCACTTGCAGCGCAGAGTAATATAAG
>ENA-OUVC01002662-OUVC01002662.1-marine-metagenome-genome-assembly--contig:-NODE-2662-length-9971-cov-3.575197_pt1 | contig 9971 bp, 9 predicted proteins | sample MGYA00248622_ERZ508571 | MGnify/ENA primary metagenome ERZ508571 (study PRJEB26236, sample SAMN06267175) | marine metagenome | isolation source: Columbia River Estuary | place: USA:Columbia River Estuary... | reverse complement strand
TCCGTCTTTATCTGTTGTCGTTCCAGTTGATAGCGACAAACTGTTATCGAGCAGAATGAGGATGTCAACTTGATTAATTCTTGCTTCGTCAACCCCAGGACAAATGTCAATATTCTCTGATGCATTTTGAGGTGTCGCAGCATTTGCACTGGGGATTACGACGAATCCGATTATGGCCAAAATTGAAATAGCGAAACTCAGCAGTTTCTTATTCAACGCAGATTTAGACATCACCCACCCGGCCTAAGCATTTCATAAACAGAAACGTAAAGATGTATTACGCCTAAAACCCACGAGGCAAGGACTAGCACCGAAACATACTTTGTTGATTCAAACGGTCCAGCCCAATCACTAAAAGAATTTGAGCTTCGCCGAAGGTTTAGCGATTGTCTAAACCATCCCAACAACGCAACACTTCCAAACATTCCAAGTAAAGCTCCGACCAAATGAATGCCAGTTTGATTTCTGTCCTTTAATACAAGCCAGAATTCAACTCCAAGAAGTACCGCGGATACGAGTACTGGAACCAACGGTGGGCGACTTAGCGAACTTCCACCCTTTGAACCAGACGTTGGAGTGACTGGTCTTACCGGCCCTTGTCCCCCAATAATCGGCGGACCAGAAGATTGAGCACCGGGACCGCCCAAAGGCCTGCGACCCGGAATCGGCGGAGGCGCAGGCTTGTTCACAAAAATGATCCTACGACTCGTACCAATGATGGACAAGTCCCATTCGAGGGTTAGCCCAAACTTATCCCTTTTGATTCATCCAGGTTCCGGCCGAAATGAGCGACAGCCCAACAGTCCCTGCCCAGGCAGGGATACCAATCGGTACCCCATCGCTGTTGCTCACCAAGTCGAGGACAAATGCGGTATGCCAGGCAGCCGCAACAGTTGAGCCAATGGCTAGGGCCAGCATCAGGGTTGAACTCACGGAAAGGCGACCGGTCAGCTTCCCTATATATATGACAGCCCCAACCCCAGCAGAGGCATACGTCAGCAAATACCCAGCATCTAAGTACGTCGTATATATGTCGCCTGTTATGTCCAAGTCCTTATAGCTTTTGCGAATATCGCTAAATCCAGCCGAGTCCGAGAACAAACCCCACCACTTTTCAATTTCAAGCCATTGGCCAATAGCCAAGCTGTAAAACACGAGCGCTGCGCCAATAAGCACCAAATAGGGCTCATACCCCGCAATGGGGTTGAGCCGTCGAGAATTTCTTCTCACCACCGAGTTACCCGGGATCACAATGCCTCCGCCTGAGTTGAAGACCTTCCAACCCAGTGTTACCGAGGCGGACAAGAGAACCAGTGTGGGGACCAAGAGTCGTGCTCTGTCTTCCAAGTCCCAAATGAGTTCCAGCTCATTAAGAAATGTGGCTACCCCAGCAATTGATGTAAATCGCATGGCAAGTCCGGATCCACTTGACAGAGCCCAGGCACTGAGTCCGGCTGCAACTGCATGAAAAACCCAGAAGCGTTCGGGTGCACCCTGAAGCAGCCCTTCTAAAACACATTCCAACGAAAGAGCAAGAATGACGAAGAGCATCACATTGCTCTGGTCGTCGTCTGACATTTCCCCAAGTCCTAGAAAACCACTTCTCATAATCCCCCGTTCGACTTCTACAACTAGTACCGACACTAGTACCAGGTGCGCCATTTCAAAGTAGATACCAGAAAGTAGTAATAGTGTGGGAATATGAGCACAACTGGTCCGACAGAGGAATCAAAATCGGAAATCCTTTTAGACAGAATTGATGCACTGCGGATTCTGCGTGCTGAATCTGATGACGAGCGAGACCAACTTCTCTTTGAAATTGCAGGTTCAGGACAGGTTGAGCAAGAAATGCTTGCACAAATGTCTTCCCCTCGACCGATTCTTTATCCAGAGAGATTTGAAGAAGCACATCGTTTCATGGTTCGCGGACTTGAAGTTCTTGATCGCAATGGACCCCGTTCTCCGCGGGTTAAAGGTTTCGGTCCGCTATCTCCAGTAGTCCAGTGGTTTGTGCAGCAAGTTATCCGGTTCATCGTCCGGAGTTACCAAGAAAAAGTTCTACGGCATATTTGTGGTCTTTACGAAAGACGTGAGGCGGCCAGCAGCTGGAGCAGCCCAGAACATTCCATGCTTCGCAGATGTCGTCTTGACATATCTCGAGTTAAAGAAGGAATGAATGGAAAGGCACTTGGTCTTCCTACGTTTATCTTCGGCGGTGCAATTTTTACTTCGGTGGCAAGTGGTCTGAGATCTCTCAGCGAGTTAGCACTAGGCAATTCAATCGGACTGGCAGGTTTCGCCGCCGTACTCGTTGCTATCTTTCTGTTGTTGTCTTGGCTGGCCCTTTATAGTTCCGGAATCGCTCGAAAGCGAATAAAGATCAGTATTGATCAACCAATAAAGGCTTTGTACGAAACCATTGGTTTTGCAGGTAAACCACCGAAGGACGAGAGCGGAAACTTCGCAGTATTCGCAATCATCTTCCTGGCCCTGAGTTGGCTCATCGTTCCTCTCTCTTTAATTGTGTTATTTGCAGTCTGAGATTCCTACATGAAATTGAAAACGCTCTTCATTCCTTTTGCAGCGGTCATCATTTTTAGCGGTTGCAGCGATACAAGCTCTGCAATACAAGATTCAATTGCAACTGCAGAAGCAAGCGACTGGTGGACGAGACCAGTTTCGTTTGAAGAATTTTGGTCAATCCAATCCGAGAGTAACTATGACTACAAAATGGAAAATCTCAACTGTTCCGACCTACAATATGGGAAGTGGTTCGGAATTGAGTTAAGTGGAGATACTGGTTTGTGCACAGTTGCTAAAACCGATCATGGTGAATACATGGTGGATGTTTCTACGAGTGGCATGACGCCAAGCCTGACGGCAATCGATGTGGATGCATACGACCTACAAATAGAGGTGTATCAATTCAGCAGCAATCCGAATAGAGCGAGCAACGTACTACGTGGTCAAACTGCAGTTGATTACCTAGAAATTGTTGGACAGCAGTATGTTATGTCCAAGGTAAACATTGATGGAAACGAATTCGTGGTCATTCACTTCACCGACGGCGTGTACTCTCGAACGTGGAATGAAATTGAAGTCATCGGTCTGAACAAACTTGGAATGACCGAAGTTATCTATGCAATCAAAGGTGAAGGTATGCAAATAAAGACCGACAACCATGGCCTGTACTTCACTCAGTATCAATATTTGGAAGATGAACCAATGTGCTGTGCATCGTTCACACGAATAATTCGCTTGACCAACTCTCAAGAAGGCTGGCTTGAATCGGTGAAAGTAATGAATACGAAAGATGCAGATGCATACTTGAGTACTTTGTCAGACCTTCAACTTGTTAATACCTGGTTGCCATCTGGAACTATTCAAGATTCTGATGGATGATAATTCGTTCAGGAAGTCTTGATTACTTCCTGAACCCAGTCTTGAATCTCTGGCCAATACGGATTCACGGCTATATAAATTGCATAACCACCAATTGCCACAACACTGAGAAGGTGCAGAAAAGCTGTAAACGGCGCATTCAACCTCCATGCCCTCGCTACTTTTTCCGCATCGGCTCCACAACCTGGGAATTTGCGAATGATTACCCACTGAAGATACGCATGGCGGTAAGCCTCAATTGCTAAGTATCCAGCAACACCAGCAACAACCGCTCCGATCATTGACACCGGAATACGTGGTGAACCGAAATATGAAGCGGCCACTGCACCGGCAGTCCAAAAGAATCCCCAAAAATTTCGAATAAGAAGGACAATGCTTACTGCCAGGGTGCCCACGGCAAATGCGAACCATGCTTGCGGGTGTCCGTCTTGAGTAGCCATAACTGCCGCTAGTGCCGCAATTGAAGACGCTGGATATCCGGCGAGAGAAACCAAAGTTCCTCGTACCTTTCCCCAGTTCATTGGTGGCTCATACACTGCAAGGCCGCTTGTATCTAATGAAATGGTGATGTTCTTTGGCCTTCCGCCAAGAACCCCCGCTGTAAATGCATGACCCAACTCATGAACAACCGTTGGAAGGTACCGAACGATTTTATGAAGCGGGCTTGCTGCAATAAATGCACCGGCAATACACCCAAGTGCAACGAGTTGCTCTGATGGGGCAACATCCTTTGGAAAAAATACTTCTAGTTGCTCTACTGCCAAATCTGGAAACTGCCTGCCACTAAGAACATAGAAAACTGGTACCAAGACGAGAACAGAAATAAGCCACATTTCTCCAGTGTAGGCAGTTCCATTTATGCTCCATAACTTCTAGCTGCGGGCGGTTACCGCCAATTTTGATTTTCCAGCAATTGTTGGATACCCAGCAAGTGGATCAAAATACGGGATCCAATTTCCCCCTACCGCGCTTGGGCTTATCCAATAGGTGAAGCGGTACGTGCGGTCGAAACGGTTGCCAAAAGGAATAGACATAGCCCCCGTGCAACCAACACCATCGGGGTACGTCACATTTGCAGGACACAACCGAGAACCAACAGCAGCAGTTGAAACCAGACGACCACCGATGGGATCAACTACCCGAACCATCCAGGTAACAGGGTTTTGACTCGCCTGAGTTCCCTTTAGGGTAATTGAACTCGGATATATCGATTCCAGTCGAACAGAAAGTGATGGATTTCCACTACTAATAGTTGTAGTTGGAAACAGTGAAGTTGTAGTCGTTGGAAGTGTTGTCGTTGTTGCAGGTGTTGTGGTTGTCGGACTTGGAACTGAAAGTGGGTCAACAAATAGAAACCTATTTGGCGACCCAGTTGTAATTCCAGTAATCGCTCCACTAGTTGCACTGCCAATGAGCATGGTTGCAATCGTTGCGGGAGTTGCTGTTTTGTTTGCGCTGAGCAACAGTGCCACTGCACCAGCCACATGCGGGCTGGCCATTGAAGTGCCAGAAATAACCCCGTAACCAGACCGTTTGACAACAGATGGGCTCTGTCTTCCAATCGTGAAATTTCCAATAGGGAAACTGCTGAAAATGCTTGAGCCCGGCGCGTAGATATCTAGACAAGATCCATAGTTTGAATATGAGGATTGATTATCAATTGAGGTAGTTGCTCCAACTGTTATTGCCTTTGACACGCGTGCTGGGCTGACGTAACAAGCATTTGACGATTCATTACCAGCAGCGACAACTGTTGTAACGCCAGAGTCAATTAGACGCTCAATTGCAAAATCGAAAGCTGCGTCAGTTGGTCCTCCGAGACTGAGGTTTGCAACAGCTGGCATGCCCTTGCTTTTTGCATTGTTAATCACATACTCAATACCACTAATAATTGATGCGGTATCTCCAAATCCCAAGCAATCAAGAACCCGAACTGGAACTATCTGTACACCTGGGGCAACTCCTACTGTCTTTCCACCAATTGTTCCCGCAACATGGGTTCCGTGGCCCTGACAGTCATTCGATCCATAACCATCACCGACCGCGTCAAAACCTGCTTCAATACGTCCAACAAATTCAGGATGGTTTTGATAAACACCGGTATCAATGACATACGCCCGCACTCCTTGACCAGAGAGCTTCGGGGAATACGACAAATTCAACGGAAGACCTCTTTGATCAATTCGGTCGATACCCCATGACTCAGGTGCTGCAGCTTGAACTATGGGTTTAACAACAAATGTCTGCACAGGGGCAACAACGGCAACAGAAGCATCTGCCTTTAAACGGGTGACATCGTCGGTTCCAAGTTTTACTTCAAGCCCTTTGATTCCACCCGTGAATGTATCCAGTACATCGTTTCCAAACTTTGACTCTTCAGACAACTCTTTTGAGGCAACTGTAAAAGATGATGTTTGCTTGTACAGGACCACATAAGTCTGTTCATTCGCCGCGTTCGCCTCGGCTGGGACACTAAGAAACATGCACATAAGCAGCATGCACAGCACCATTGCAAAATTGGACTTTCGAGAATTAGTCACGGACCATCCATTGATGTCACTTATGGGATACCGTTTAAATCATATCCAGATGATCCGAGGGGAAGATTATGAGATTCAGCAAATTCATGGTTGTTGGAGCTCTTTTCTTCGCAAGCTGCGGAACTAGCAGCTCGCAGAGTGAAGGCGATCTCCCCGCACCGACGATTCCCCCATCAATAGCAGACACCACAACTTCCACAATAGGTTTTTCGAATATTGCAATTGATATCTTCCCATTCGAAAATTCAGACTTTGCAATTGGTGACTGCTACGACATTGAAGATTTTGCACAACCAATTGATTGCAGCAAGTTACATGATGGACAAGTAATCAGCACCAACACTTTGCTCGATTCAAGTCTGTTGTCTAGCAGCGACGAAGATTTGTGGTATGCGGAGATAGATGAATCATGCATTGATACTTTTGAGTCATTTACCAATATTCCCTACTCTTACGGCGATGGGCCTTATGTAATTGATGCAATCATCAGATCAGAGAGTCCTTTATCGATTTATTGCACAATTATTGGCTCAGACGGTGAGAAGTGGACGGGAAGCGCAGAAATGTTCATCGGCTCATACGACAGCGTTGCGTTCGGCGACTGCTTTGACCCACCAACAGAAACCGAAGACGCGATCGTTATCCCATGTTCTAAACCGCATTACGCCGAGATGTTTTTAGTAGACGCCAAAATTGGACTAAATGACATCTATGACACCTACCCAACTGATAGCGAATGGGATGAGATACGCGATCGAATCTGTCCTAACCCATTCAAGAAGTACACGGGAAAAAGCATCGATGACGTTGACTATTCGGTGGCGATCATCTTCCCACTTGAAACCGATTGGGAAGATATTGCGAGTCGAACCATTTCGTGTGCCATAACATCAGGCACAGGTGCAAACTGGGTCGGCAGTAAAGCCAAGTGATCTATTCGTAATAGCAATAGGAATAAAAGTCAATCTGTATCTCATTAGATTCCAGACGCTTCTTACCTGCAGTTTTTTCTGAGACAATTCGGTACAAATACGACCAATCGTCATAACAATTTTCATCAGGAGTCCACATGTCTTCGAACTTTAGGACCGCAATTCCTTTGCTGCCTGCTTTGACAGAGACTTCAGTAATCCAATCATCATTTTCTTCGTCGTAAAACTGCAGGCTAAAGGTTCTTCCTCGATTGGCAAGATTGGCGGCAACTACCAATTCACATGCAGTTGTTTCGCCTTCATAGATTTCAATCAAGTCCTCATCCGCTTTAACGCAATCACCCTTCACTCGATATTTAAGAGCACCCGATTGTTGACTTGGCTTTGCACATGGACACCATTGGCCAACTCCCCCATGGCCAGAACACGTTCCAGATCGACTTTTGGAATACGAGTAAGAGCCATCGCGACAAATTGCAGATGGGTCATCGGTTCTTGCTTCTACGGGTCCTGCTAAGCCGAACAAAACTGAAGTAGCCGAGAAAGCAATAGCAACAATACGTTTACAGTTCATTTTCCCCAGATTCTGAGCAAATCCCTTAAATGGTGCAGTTGCACTAAGCCTAAGATTAGGTAATGGGAAACGTGAAGTCAACCGTGCTGGTAAACCCAACAGATGAACAGGTTGCTGAACAGATTGCGTCGTTTGAAGAATCATCAGAAGCAAAATTGGAAGTTCATCGAGTCGCAAGAACCAACCTGCTTCAAAGCTTTCGAAACTTTACGGATCCGTTTCCAAGAATGGAATCTCACGGTCATTATCTATTTGGAGAGTTTGCAGTTCCAACAAGTTTGGTTGATGGAGTTGATTTATTTATCACCATGCATCTCATCGCAGACTTCAATCAAGTATTTCTCGTATTCAGAACTCCACCAGATGTTGAATTGACCGCCGGAAGCGAAGAGTTCATAAATTCATTAAGGCTTATTGAAAGTGAGAATGCTTCTAGTGGCGATTACATCGTTGACGTAATTACTGGCGTTGTAACAGAACTTGAAAAGAAAATTGATGAGGTCCACAGAGCCGTTGACGGCGACCTACATACAGTGAATAAAACGTATTTTGATTTAGACACTGAATTACTAGATTCACTGAATACAGGGAACTTGTACTTCGCTGCATCTCGCTATCGAATTGACATACTTGGTGTACAAACCTCATTCGACGAAACCCACAGACTTTTGAATGAGATAGCAACGGACCACATCGATCTTAAAATTGAAGATGATTCTGGTTCACGACAATTCTTTCCCCAATCACTTGAGATTGATGTTTCTGATCTTGTCATTCGTATGAGGCATCTAAAATCATTGAGAAATAATCTTGAATCAACGCTACTCATCACGTTTAAGAAATTTGAAAAGATTGAAAATGCAAAACAAACAAAGGCATCGCACACGATGACTGCGATTGCATCAATCATGCTTCTTCCAACCTTTATCGTTGGACTCTTTGGACAGAACTTCCATTTCACGAAAGAGATCGAATATAACTGGGGCTGGCCAATCTCAGTTTTTGTAATTGCAATCGTTACTTATGGACAGGTTGTCTATTTCAAGCGAAAAAACTGGCTGTAGATCTACTAGATAGATCCGGTGTCGAGCAGCTTCTGGAAAGCATCAGCCTGAATCATGGGAATGCCCAACTCGCTTGCTTTCGTAACTTTTGAAGCACCAGGGTCTTCACCCACGACTACGCAATAGGTTTTTGCACTCACTGAACCTGGAGACTTTCCACCGCGATCTTTAATTGCAGCTTCGGCTTCATCGCGCGTAAACCCATCCACGCTTCCCGTGACCACAATTGCTTTGCCAACCAGGTTTTGTGGAAGATCACTGGTGACCACATTGCCAAACTCCACTCCACCTTTTCGCAGTTTCTCAACAATCGCTTTATTCGGCTTTTGCTTAAACCAGTTAGCAATTGATTGCGCTATGACTCCCCCAACACCATCAATGTTGCTCAGCTCTTCTTCGGTCGCTTCCATAATGCGATCAAGTGATCCGAACGTTTTCGCTAATGATTCCGATGCGGCTGGCCCCAAATGCTTAATGCCCAAAGCCGTGAGCAGTTTGGGAAGTGGTTTCGATTTGGACTTGTTGATTCCACCCAGCAAATTGGTGGCGCTTAACTCGCCGAAGCCTTCAATCTGCAACAACTGCTCTTGGCTCAATGAATACAAGTCGCCAACATCGCTTACTAATTCAAGGTCGGAAAGAGCGAATACTGTTTTTTCGCCCAAACCTTCAATGTCCATTCCGCCACGCGATGCGAAATAGATGATGCGTTGATCGCGCTGGAAAGGGCACGATGGTTCAACGCAGCGCGTGTCGGATTCGCCTTCAATTTGTACCAATGTGGACTTCACATCGCACGGGCATGTTTCAGGAAACTTCCATGGTTTCGAATTCTTTGGACGCTTCTCCAATACTGGCCCAACTACTTCGGGAATGACGTCGCCCGCTTTTCGCACGACAACAGTGTCGCCAGGACGCACATCTTTCAATGCCACTTGTTCACGATTATGCAAGGTGGCCATGCCAACCGTTGAGCCGGCAACTATTACGGGTTGTAACACAGCAAACGGAGTTACTCGCCCAGTTCTACCAACAGACACCTGAATGTCATTCAAAATGGTGTTTCGTTCTTCTGGAGCGAATTTGTACGCAATAGCCCAACGCGGTGCGCGCGAGGTAAACCCAAGTTGTTCACGTTGTGCAAGGCTGTCGAGCTTTACTACGGCTCCGTCAATTTCGTAGTCCAAGTCGTGACGATGCGCTTCCCAGTGATCGCAGAATGATCTCACATCGTTCATGCTGCCGACCAACTTGCGTTCAGGGTTTGTGGGTAAACCGAGTTGCTGCAGGTAATTCAAAGTGTCGTGATGACTGGTTAGCTCGGGAACACCCTGCGTTTCTCCAAGTTGATACGCCCAAAACGCAAGGTTTCGTGTGCGCGTAATTGCAGGATCTTTTTGCCGCAAACTTCCTGCACCAGCGTTGCGAGGGTTTGCGGGAACAGACTCTGGTTTCTTGC
>ENA-OUVC01002661-OUVC01002661.1-marine-metagenome-genome-assembly--contig:-NODE-2661-length-9973-cov-2.672292_pt1 | contig 9973 bp, 7 predicted proteins | sample MGYA00248622_ERZ508571 | MGnify/ENA primary metagenome ERZ508571 (study PRJEB26236, sample SAMN06267175) | marine metagenome | isolation source: Columbia River Estuary | place: USA:Columbia River Estuary... | reverse complement strand
GAAGTGGCCCAGGAACTGGTGTTGTTGTACCAACGACGTGTCTCAGCAGTGGGTCATGCATTTCCGCCAGACACTCCATGGCAATCAGAAATGGAGAACGCATTCCCATTTATTGAAACTCCTGACCAGCTCGATGCAATTGCAGCAATCAAGACTGATATGGAAAGCGAAGTGCCAATGGACCGCCTGTTGTGCGGTGATGTTGGCTTCGGTAAAACAGAAGTTGCAGTGCGTGCAACATTCAAAGCAATTCAAGATGGCAAACAAGTCGCGGTTTTGGTGCCCACAACATTGCTTGCGACACAGCACGGCAATACCTTCTCTGAACGATTCGCCGGCTACCCCATCAAAGTTGAAGTTCTCTCCCGCTTTCTTACAAATGCCGAAGCAAAGAAAGTTATTGCTGGTTTGAAGTCGGGCGACATCGATTGCGTCATCGGAACCCACCGCCTCTTGCAAGAAAGCATTGAATTCAAGAATCTTGGACTTCTTATCGTGGACGAAGAACAACGTTTTGGCGTGCAGCACAAAGAAGCGATGAAACGCATGAAGACAAACGTGGATGTTCTCTCGATGTCAGCGACGCCTATTCCACGAACGCTTGAGATGAGTCTTGTCGGAATTCGTGACCTATCACTGTTGCAAACACCACCCGCAGATCGTCAGCCAATTCTTACTTTTGTGGGCGAGCAAAGCGAACAAGTTGCTATCGAGGCAATTCGACGTGAGCTACTACGCGAAGGTCAAGTGTTCTGGGTGCATAATCGTGTGCAATCTATTGAAGAACGCGCAGCAGAAATTCGTGAATGGGTTCCAGAGGCTCGTGTTGCTGTTGCTCACGGACAAATGGATGAAGGCACACTCGAACAAATAGTTCTTGACTTCTGGGAAGGCAACTTCGACGTTCTTGTCTGCACGACAATTATTGAAAGCGGCATTGATATGCCAACCGTTAACACCCTTGTTGTGGAACGAGCAGACCTACTTGGTCTCGGACAAATGCATCAGTTGCGCGGTCGCGTTGGTCGCAGTGGGCATCGCGCATATGCATACCTCTTTCACCCACGTGACAAGGTGCTGTCACACGAGGCCTATGAACGCCTCCGCACAATTGGTGAATCAACTGACTTGGGAAGCGGATTCAAAATTGCAATGCGTGACCTTGAAATCCGTGGTGCTGGAAACCTGCTTGGAGAATCACAAAGTGGCCACATCGCTGCAGTTGGCTATGACCTGTACTGCCAACTGGTTACGGAAGCAGTTTCTGAGATGAAGGGCGAATCTGTTGCAAGCGATATTGAGATCAAAGTTGACATCACAATGGATGCACATCTTCCAGACGACTATGTCCCCAGTCAAGACCTGCGCCTTGAGGCCTACCGCCGCCTCGCAACAGTGCGTACCTCTGAAGAGTTGGCCGATATCGAAACTGAGTGGCGCGATCGTTTCGGGCCATTGCCAGAACCAGCTCAAGCTCTTATTTCGGTCGGAGCCCTTCGCGTCGAATGTCTGCGTCTTGGAATCACGGAGATTGTGACCAACGGAAACACCATCCGCATTTCTCCATTGAAACTTCGCGCCAGCCAGACCATGACATTGCGCCGCCTTGCATCTGTGGCGGTATATAAAGATGAGCCAGGCTTCATTTCTCTACCCGTTCCACGCGGGGCAAACCCTGCAGTGACGGTCATCGCACTGCTGCAGGGCCTTTTTGACCCCTCAGACGACTAAGGTTTCTCTGTGATTAAGAGCCCCCGTACTTCCCGTTTCGCCACCGCACTTGCGGCCACCTGCCTTCTCGGCCTCACTGCTTGTGGCAGCGTTTCGTCTTCGTCAGATGCATTCAGCGTCAATGGCACCGGATACGCAGAAGAAGATTTCAACAAGCTGTCAGACGTATTGATTTCGGCCGGGCAATTCACTGCTATCAACGGCAAGATCAAGGCAGAGGATGCAATTGTCGTATTGCGCACCCTTATTCGTTACGAGGCCTTCCTTCAATTCATCGAAGAGAACAACGTGAAAATTCTTGAGTCAGACAAAGCTGAAGTTTTGAAGAATGCCAACGCTGACGAAAAATTCCCGACCTATCCGAAAGAACTTCAGGATGTCCTCGTGAACTTCAACATTGCTGATGTCACTCTGAGAAAAATGACTCCACCAGCAATTGGCGAGATTGAAAAACTGTATTCAGATTCACCTGCATCTGCCGGAGTCCTGTGCCTTAGTCACATCTTGGTCAAAACCGAAGCTGAAGCAAAGACAGTCCTCGCGGATCTCAAGTCTGGAACCAAGTTCGCTGATGTAGCAGCCAAGAAGTCCATTGAACCAGGCGCAGATAAGTCTGGCGGCTCACTGGCCAACGGTGATCAGCCATGCCAGGCGCTTGCAAACCTGCAAACTTCTTTTGACAAAGATTTCATGATTGGTGCAGCGGCTGCAAAGCCTGGTGTTCCGACAGGACCAGTCAAGAGCTCGTTCGGATACCACGTCATTTTGAGCGCTCCATTTGCTGACGTCAAAGATTCTGTTGCAACTGTTGTTGCCGAAAACCCTGGCACCACTCTCCTTGCTGGCTACATGTCGAAGACCGACATCAAAGTCAATTCCACATACGGAGTCTGGAACGGCGCAACCGCCACCATTAGCTAATGCCACGCATCGTTGTCGTCGGTCTCGGACCAGGTAATCAAGGCCTCATCACTGCCGACACGCTTGCTGCGATTAGTTCAATTTCAGTTCGCTTCTTGCGCACTATTCATCACCCGTCTGCACACCTGGTGACTGACGCAACGTCATTCGACCATCTGTATGAGAGCGCCCCGTCATTCGACGATGTGTACCGCGACATTGCGCTCATGCTGGTCGATGCAGCCACGCAACACGGCGAAGTGTTGTACGCAGTACCGGGTTCGCCAACAGTGCTCGAAAAGTCAGTCGCTCATCTGCGCGCACGAACCGACATCGAACTTGTCGTACTTCCCGCAGTTTCCTTTTTGGAAGATGTGTGGAGAGCTCTGAACATTGACCCAATCGAAGTGGGCGTACGACTCATCGATGGTCACGTCTTTGCTCAGGCTGCTGCCGGAGTGTCTGGACCAATGTTGGTCGCACACACCCATGCCAATTGGGTGTTGTCCGATATCAAATTGTCGATTGATGATCCAGACCCAGAAACTGAAGTCGTCCTGCTTCATCATCTTGGTCTTCCCGATGAACAGATTGCCCGCACGACGTGGAGCAACATGGATCGAACTCTTGAAGCCGACCATCTCACCTCTATGTACATTCCGCATTTAGGAACCCCGGTGGCCCATGAGTTGGCACAGTTTCACGAACTGGCGCGCACATTGCGTAGCGAATGCCCGTGGGATGCCGAACAAACACATCAGTCTTTGGTGCGCTACCTCATTGAAGAAACATACGAAGTTGTTGATGCCATCTCTCGACTGAATGAAGATGACCCATCAACCGATGTTGATCTCATTGAAGAATTGGGCGACCTGTTGTACCAAGTTGAATTCCATGCGGCAATCGCAGAAGAACAAGGCCGATTCACTATGGCCGATGTTGCACGCACAGTTCATGACAAATTGGTGTCACGGCATCCGCACATTTTCTCTGATGTTGTTGTCACATCGTCGCAAGATGTTGAGAACAATTGGGAAGCAATTAAGAAGGCAGAGAAGCCAGAACGCTCTGGCCCGTTCGATGGCGTCGTCGAAGCTGCACCAGCATTGTCATTTGCTACCAAGGTGCAACAGCGCGCGTCTCGGGTGGGTTTTGATTGGGCAAATTCTGATGGCCCGTTAGAGAAGGTTGCCGAAGAGTTGCAAGAGGTGCATAACGCCATCGGCGTCGGTGACCCAGAATCCACCATGGTGGAAGTGGGAGATCTCTTTTTTGCTGTTGTCAATGTGGCCCGTCATCTCGATATTGACCCAGAGAGCGCTTTGCGTTCCGCGGTCTTTAAGTTTCGTGCGCGGGTTGAAGGTGTCACCCAATTAGCCGCCAGCCAGGGTCTCGAAATGGCATCTTTGTCCGCATCTGAACTAGACGAACTATGGGAAGTGGTCAAGTCGCACCCAACTCACTAGCGTTCTAGGTATGAGTGAAATCGTCGAAGTAGTCGGCCGCGAAGTTTTAGATTCCCGTGGCAACCCAACAGTCGAAGTGGAAGTGGTGCTTGACAGCGGCGCAACAGGACGAGCCATTGTTCCTTCAGGTGCTTCAACAGGTGAATACGAAGCAGTAGAGCTTCGCGATGGCGGTTCGCGTTACTTGGGCAAGGGTGTTTTGCGCGCTGTTGAGAACGTCAACAACCTCATCGCACAAGTTGCGATTGGTATGGACGCCACGAATCAGCGTGCGCTCGACAATGCACTGATCGAACTTGATGGAACTGAAAACAAATCACGTCTCGGCGCAAACGCAATGCTCGGAGTTAGCTTGTCTGTCGCCCATGCCGCAGCCAGCGAACTAGAACTTCCGCTGTATCGCGCCATCGGCGGCCCACACGCACACGTTTTGCCTGTACCCATGATGAACGTCATCAACGGTGGCGCTCATGCGGACAACAACGTCGACCTTCAAGAGTTCATGATCATGCCAGTAGGCGCACCAAGTTTCCGTGAAGCAGTTCGTTGGGGCGTTGAGACGTACCACACTCTGAAAAAAGTTCTTGCTGATCGTGGTTTGTCTACTGCTGTTGGCGACGAAGGCGGATTCGCTCCGAACTTGTCAAGCAACGAAGCTGCAGTTGCGATTCTTGTAGAGGCAATCGAAAAAGCCGGATACGCACCAGGTAAGGACATTGCAATCGCTCTTGACCCTGCCATGAGCGAGTTGTATCGCGATGGCGCATACCACCTAAAAGGTGAAGGCAAAGTTCTGTCCGCACCAGAAATGGTTGAGTGGTGGACATCGCTTGTTGATCGCTACCCAATTGTCAGCATCGAAGATGGCATGGCAGAAAACGACTGGAGCGGTTGGGCACAAATGACCGCTGCGCTCGGCTCGCGTATTCAATTGGTTGGCGATGACTTGTTCGTTACCAATACACGTCGCCTTCAAATGGGTATTGATCAGTCAGTGGCAAACAGTGTTCTTATCAAGGTCAACCAAATCGGAACACTCAGCGAAACTCTCGACACCGTTGAACTCGCGACACGCCATTCATATACAAGCGTCATGTCGCATCGCAGTGGCGAAACCGAAGACTCCACCATCGCCGACCTTGCAGTGGCTACAAACTGTGGCCAGATCAAGACCGGTGCACCAGCACGCAGCGACAGAGTGGCGAAGTACAACCAGTTACTTCGCATTGAAGAACAACTCGGTGACTCTGCCCGCTTCCGCGGCCGCAGTGCCCTTGCTCCCCTCTAAGGGTAAATAAACGAACGAATGTTCGTGTGCCACGATGGGCGGCACAATCCACGCCACAATGGATACATGGCACCGCGCGTAAAGAAAGACCTCCTTGCAGGCCTATTTGGCTCGCAACAGTCGTCGTCTCGCACGTCCAAGAAATCTTCGAAAGACCTCCAGTCCATCTTTCGCCACAAAAGCGTCCGTTTTGTACTTCGTTTCACTGCGGCCTCAGTTGCAGTAGCAGCCGTTCTGTCTTTTGTTGTCGTACCTGCGTCACGCTTCTTCACCCAACGGTCGGCCATTGCCGAGAAATCGGCCGAATACGACGCCCTTGCTGACGCCAATGAACAGTTACAAATAGAGGTCAATGCACTGTCAACGCCAGAGGGCATTCGCAATGCTGCTCGCGCGCAACTGGGATACGTACTCCCGGGTGAACAGCCACTGCAATTTGTTCAAATGCCTGACTTGCCGACTGATTTGCCAGACGAGTGGCCCTACACAATGGTGACCGACATCGTTCGCATTCAGACCAATAAGGCCGCCGCCAGCAGTGGCTCGCAATCCTTCATCCCGTAAGCCTTTCATTTCTTCACAACAGGCTGATTCGGCCATTCTCCATGCTGTGACCCCTATCTCACATCGCTAGTCTGTTTTGTAACCGGTACACGGACCAGGGGGTTTGAAATGGGCGGAAGCATTCTTGGAAACAGGGTTCTTCGTAAAGAAGATCCGAAATTCCTCACAACAGGCGGCGTCTACGTAGACGACTTGCTGGATGAGCCAGCATTGAACGGCGCATTGCACGTTACGTATGCACGCAGTTCAGTTGCGCACGGCCTCATCACCGGTATTGATTATTCCGATGCCCTCTTGATGCCAGGTGTCGTTGCAATCTTCAGTGGAGCAGATCTTGGCCTTCAGCCTCAGCCATCTGCATACAACCCAATGGCAACGCGCACACTTCTTGCTATCGACAAAGTTCGTTATGTTGGCGAGCCAGTCGTTGCAATTGTTACAGAGACTCGTGAACAAGGTGAAGACGCTGCAGAAGCAGTCATCATCGATTACGACGTTCTCGAAGCACACGTTGACCTTGAAAAGGCAATGGCAAGCACGAACCTCATTTTTGACGCATGCGGAAGCAACGTTGTATTCGATTCCATGGTTCTCGGATTGCCCGACAACACAGGTGACGCATACTTCGAAGGATGCGAAGTTGTTGTCAAAGGTCGCTACATCAACCAACGCGTTGCACCATGCCCACTCGAAGTGCGTGGCGCAGCAGCATCATGGGGAACAGACGGCCGACTCACACAGTGGCTTTCTACTCAGCACGCTCAAGGTGCAGTTGCACCAATCGCTGCAGCAAACGGTGTCGACGCAGCACAGATTCATGTGAAGACTCCAGACGTTGGTGGCGGCTTCGGAGCAAAAATCGGCGCATACCCCGAAGAACTATTGCTCGGCGTTATCGCAAAGAAAGTCGGCAAGTCAGTTCGTTGGCGTGAAACACGCAGCGAATCAATGGTGGGTCTCGGCCACGGTCGCGCGCAATTGCAGTACGTCACCATTGGTGGAACACGTCAAGGCAAAGTAACGCACTACCAACTCTGGGCCATTCAAGACAGTGGCGCATGGGTCGACATGGGAACAATCCTTGCTCCATTCATGACACGCCCAATGTCTTCTGGCGTATACGACATTCCAAACATTGAATGCCGCACAACATCAGTTGTTACAAACACCACTCCTACAGTTGCGTATCGCGGTGCGGGTCGTCCGGAAGCAACAGCTGCTATCGAGCGCGCCATGGACATGTTTGCTGCAGAAATCGGAATGGATGCTGCTGAAGTTCGTCGCATCAACCTCATTCCAAAGTTCCTTACGCCACACACCACAGTCGTTGGTCAGACCTACGACGTTGGTGACTATGAAACCTCACTCGACAAGGCACTAGTTGCAGCCGACTACAAGGGATGGCGTGAAAAGCAGAAAGCCCGCCGTGCAAGCGGAGATCCAAAGCAAATCGGTATCGGTGTCAGCGTCTACGTTGAAATCACCGGTGGTGTTGGCAACGGCGAATCCGCAAAAGTTGAAATCCAAGACAATGGTCATGCGCTTGTGTACACCGGCACATCACCACACGGTCAAGGTCACGCAACATCGTGGGCAATGCTTGCTAGCGAACAAACCGGCATCCCTATTGAAGATATTGAACTCGTATGGGGCGACACAGACCTTGTACCAATCGGTACCGGAACAATGGGATCACGTTCATTGCAACAAGGTGGAAACGCCGTGTTCGCAGTGGCAGCAGAACTTGTGAACAAAGCAAAGTCCGTTGCGGCTCGCCTGCTTGAAGCAAGTGAAGAAGACATCGTTCTCGATAAGGATGCAGCGTCATTCCATGTTGCTGGTACTCCTGCTGTTTCAAAGTCTTGGGCAGATCTCGCTGTTGCTGAAAAAGCAGCTGGCGGACTCGTGCACTCAGACGTCATCGGCGTTTCTGGTGCAACCTTCCCATTTGGTGCTCACGTAGCAATCGTGGAAGTAGACATCGAAACTGGCAAAGTACGCCACATCGATCACACAGCATGTGACGACGCAGGCACAGTGTTGAACCCAATGTTGTTGGAAGGCCAGATTCACGGCGGAGTTGCACAAGGTGCTGCTCAAGCATTGATGGAAGAAGTTCGTTACGACGACGATGCCAACCCAATTACATCGAACCTTGCTGATTACGCATTCATCTCCGCAGCAGAACTGCCAAGCGTTCGCGTCGTACACATGGAGACCCCAACACCAGTCAACTTGATTGGTGCAAAGGGAATCGGTGAATCAGGAACCATTGGTTCAACACCTGCATTGCAATCTGCAGTCATCGATGCATTGGCTCACCTCAACGTGCGCCACATCGATATGCCCACAACCGCCGAGAAGGTCTGGGCTGCTGTCCAGTCCGCACGATAAGAACAACGAACGAAGAGAGAAGGAACCATCATGAAGGTCACAATTACCGTCAACGGAAAGACACACGAAAGCGAAGTAGAGCCAAGAACTCTGCTCGTGCAATACGTGCGCGACACCCTCGGACTTACCGGAACAAACATCGGCTGCGATACCTCAAGCTGTGGAGCATGTTCATTGCACCTCAACGGAGAATCCGTAAAGAGCTGCACACTTCTTGCCGCTCAAGCAGATGGCGGAACTGTTACCACCATCGAAGGCCTCGCCAACGGCGATGTGATGCACCCAATGCAAAAAGCTTTCATGGACAACCATGGCCTTCAGTGCGGATTCTGCACACCAGGAATGGTTATGGCTGCAATCGGACTTCTCAACGAAAATCCAAACCCAACAGAAGAACAAGTGCGAATCGGACTCGAAGGCAACCTGTGCCGTTGCACCGGATATCACAACATCGTCCAGTCGGTGCTCGCATGCGCCAACAAGAAGTAAACAGGAGCCACACATGATCCCTGCACCATTCGATTACAAGCGCGCATCATCTGCCGCTGAAGCAATCTCACTTATTGGCCAATACGGCGACGAGTCAAAGTTTCTCGCCGGTGGACACAGCTTGTTGCCACTGATGAAACTTCGTCTCGCTCAACCATCCATGTTGATTGACATTGGTCGTATTCAAGACCTGTCCTACATTCGTGATGCCGGTGACCACATTGCTATCGGTGCTCTCACCCGCCACATGGACGTAGAGAAGTCGCCAATCCTTGCCGAGCACGCACCACTGCTTGCTCATGCAGCTGGCCATGTTGGTGACCCACAGGTTCGCCACCGCGGCACCATTGGTGGTTCCATCGCTCACGCCGACTCGGCGTCAGACTTGCCTGCAACCACTCTTGCTCTTGGCGCTACGTACATTGCACAAGGCCCGAACGGCACTCGTGAGATTGCAGCAGCAGATTTCTACAAGGGATTCCTCGAGTCAGCCTTGGCACCCGATGAAATGCTCACAGAGATTCGCGTTCCGAAAATGAACGGCGCATCATGGGGATTCCAGAAATTCAACCGTCGTGCTCAGGACTGGGCAATTGTTGGTGTGGCCGCGTGGAAGCGCGGAAAAGAATCTGGTGTCGCACTCGTAAACATGGGATCAGTTCCTGTGCTTGCAACAAGTGTTGCTACAGCAATCGCAGGTGGAGCAAGCATCGCAGATGCCGCACAACTTGCAGCCGCAGAAGCAGAGCCTCAGTCAGACTTGAACGCAAGTGCTGAATACCGAGTACACCTCGCACAAGTTCTTGTGCGTCGCGCACTTGAATCAAATAACGCGTAACTTTCGCTAATGCCCATATCCGGGACATCGCTCGGATCCATACGACGCGTAGTTGTCTGTACCTACGTCGGAGTTTTTCTCTGGAGCATCTTTGCTTTCGGCATCCCTGTAGACCGCATTGCTGTTCTTCTATGGATGATGGGAGCGTTTGCTGCATCTTCCGTCGGACGTAGTCGCGCAGAAGTAAAACAGATGGTGCGTGACTGGCTCATCCTGGTTGCCATGTACATGGCGTACGACTACAGCCGCGGAACAGCAGACCAATGGGGCATCGGAGTCAACTACACCCTGCTGCGAGACGTC
>ENA-OUVC01002660-OUVC01002660.1-marine-metagenome-genome-assembly--contig:-NODE-2660-length-9973-cov-2.997474_pt1 | contig 9973 bp, 9 predicted proteins | sample MGYA00248622_ERZ508571 | MGnify/ENA primary metagenome ERZ508571 (study PRJEB26236, sample SAMN06267175) | marine metagenome | isolation source: Columbia River Estuary | place: USA:Columbia River Estuary... | reverse complement strand
AAATGCTTTACGTAATATCTCACCACGAACACGCGGAGCAGTTTTAGACCAAGTTTTAAAAGCACTAGAAGCTGCATCCACTGCCAGAGCGCAATCGGCATCTGTTGCAACTGAAACATTTGCAATTACTGATTCATCACTTGGATCAGTAACTGGGATGGTAGATGCACCATCAAGCCATTTACCATCAATATAAAGCTGCGTCTTTAACTGCATAAAGATAAGCATACGCGTACTGCGTGTGCTTAAAAAATCTCGCATAAAAACAGGCGTATACTTAGGATCTAACTTCGTATAGGAGTGTGTTTAAAAAAGTGCCAAAGTCTTGGAGTGATAACGCACCTACTCCTAAGGTGTTAACTGAGCACGCACACCTAAAAGATCCGATCTTATACAAAATCAAACGAACCCTTTTAGGTAATCCATTAAATCGGCATACGCTAAGTCATCAGCGGCTTAAAAAAAGATACGCACTTGGAGTCTTATCCTCTGATTGCATCTCATCTAGTGCGTATGGCTCAGAGCAGATTTTACTTGCGCTAGTTCCAGCTTTTGGTCTGGCTGCTTTTGCCATGTTAATGCCGATGACAGCAATTGTTTTAGTTATTTTATTAATTGTTACTTTGTCATATCGCAACGTAATTACTGTCTATACAAAAATAGGTGGGGCATACATAGTCTCTCGGGAAAACTTTGGACCAGTTGTTGCCCAAATTGCAGCTGTTGCTTTAATGCTTGATTACATCGTAACTCTGGCAATTCAATCAGCAGCTGGCGTGGCTGCCATCATTTCAACCTTTCCAGAGCTTTCGCCATGGAAAATACATATGACTTTAGTAGTTATTTTATTACTTACTTATGGAAATTTAAGAGGAGTAAAAGAGGCTGGTAAAGCTTTCGCACTGCCTACCTATCTTTTCGTTGCTTCGATGCTAGTTGTCTTCTCTATTGGAATATTTAGAGAGATAACTGGAACATTGCCAGTATTAGATGTTAATCAAGTTGGCGCAGTTCCTATTGGCCAAGAGCAGGGCTTACTAACAGTTGCTGCCATATTTATATTACTTAGAGCATTTGCAAATGGTGGTTCCTCCCTTACCGGACTTGAGGCAATCTCAGATGGTGTCTCATTATTTAAAGAGCCTGAGCATGTAAATGCTAGGCGAACCCTGGTAATTATGAGCACAATCTTAGGTTCACTTGTTTTAGGTGTTTCCTACTTTGCTCACAAAATCTATGCCATGCCATATGAATCTGGCACACCAACTGTTATCTCACAAATTGCTAAAACTATTTTAGGAGATGGCGCCTTTGGTAGCGCTTTCTTTATATTAGTTCAGGCTGCCACTATGTTGATTTTATTTGCTGGTGCTAATACAACATATAGCGCTTTTCCGATGGTGGTTAATTTTGTTGCCCAAGATGGTTATCTGCCAAATTGGCTTACTAAACGTGGGCACAGGCTTAATTTTTCAAATGGTATTTTAGTTTTAACAGCTTTAGCCATGATATTAGTTTTGATCACAAGAGCCTCAGTTGAACATTTAGTTGCCTACTACGCACTGGGCGTATTTACCGCTTTCACTCTTTCAGGTCTTGGTATGGCAAAACATGCTAAGACTCATAAGAAAGGTTCTTGGAGAGCTAAGTTTATTATCAATGGTTTATCAGGTGGTATTTCTCTTCTTGTAGTTTTAATCTTCGCCGTTGTTAAATTTAATCAGGGTGCTTGGGTAGTAGTTGTTATAACACCAATTTTAGTTTATGCGTTTTTAAGACTTAGAAGGCAATACACAAGAGAAAATGATGCGCTAAATATTACTGTGCAAAGCTCACGTGCTACCTCAATTACCAGACATGATGTGACGGTGCTAGTTGATAACTTTGATCTTGCTGCAATTGGGGCAATTAGATACGCCAGAAGTTTAAATCCAAGAAATCTCTCCGCCGTTCACTTTGTAATTGATGATCGAAAAGCTGAGAACTTAAGTAAGCAATGGGCAAAAAATGAAGCGTGCGCTGATGTGCCACTTGAATTAGTTGATTGCCCAGATCGCAGGCTTGCTAACGCCGCAGTTGATTACGCAATTAGAGCAACGAGTGATAAAGATGTTGAATTAACTTTACTTCTACCACGTCGTTCTTACTCTAAGTTATTTGGTTGGTTACTTCATGATCAAACGGCGGAGGATATTGCTCGTCCTATCTCACAACTTGAGCGAGTAGTGGCAACGATTGTGCCATTTGATGTTGAAAAAATTATTTCAGGCCATGGCGCACTCTCTCAGCCTAAAAATAAAATTGAGGAGAAAAAAGCAACACCAGTAAGGGCGCAAAGCTCCTTTACTAAAACTCTCTCTAAAGAAGCAAACAATAAGAGTGAGGCAGTAAGTCATTACGCTGAAAATATCTTGCCGATTGGAAATATAACTTGGCGCAAGCGAGCACATGTGCAGGGCAGGGTTAATTCAATTAAATCAGCCCCTACTAATTCAACACCATTTGTTGAGGTTGAGGTTTGGGATGAAACAGGTGGAGTTACTCTGCAATTTTTAGGAAGGCGTGAAATTACAGGACTTGAAGTTGGTGCTCAATTGCGTGCTGAAGGTATGGTGGGTGAAAATAATGGTCAACTAATTATTTTAAATCCATCTTATGAAATTGTAATTTAACGTTTACTGCTAAAAAAACTTTTTAATACATCCCCGCACTCCTGCTCCATCACTCCACTTACTACCTCAACTTTATTTAAAGATCGCCCATCCCTTACCAAATCCCAAACAGAGCCAACCGCTCCAGCCTTTTCATCCCAAGTGCCAAATACTAATCTCTTAAATCTAGATTGAGATATTGCACCTGCACACATCGCACATGGCTCAAGGGTTACAACCATAGTTAAATCATCAAGTCGCCAGCTACCAATCTTTTCTGCTGCTTGGCGCATTGCCACAATCTCAGCATGAGCAGATGGATCATTGTTTTTCTCTCTTAAGTTTTGACCAGTTCCTAATATTTCACCAGCCTCATTAACCACAATCGCGCCAACCGGTACATCCCCGCTATCACCAGCAACTTTGGCAAGAGATAATGCCGCCTGCATTATTAATTGGTAATTCACTAATTACTTTCAATCACCTGATTAAATTGATCGCCAAAACCTAACCGATTTGCTAACGCCTCAAGTTGTTCATCTGGATAAAGCTCAGGGTCATCTAAAATTGTTAATAGCTCCATCTGACTAACCCCTAAATCATTTAACAAATCTAAATCTCCACCTGGTTGGGATTCATCCTCCTCCTCTGGAAACTCAAGATCTAATACCTCAATTAATTCAGCAGCTACTTCATAATCTAATGCGTAGGTAACATCTGAGATCATCATCTGCATCTGATCTCCTAACATGCGAGCAATAATTACAAACTCATCCTCAATTGCAATCAGTGCAATTGCGCCACCATTTGTTTGTTGGGCTTTAAGTGAATCAATAACAGATCCAATATCTCGGGTGGAGCTTAAGGTGGCGGCATTCCATCTGCCATCCTCATGCCAGGCGATGCAACCAAAATCAACTGACATTTAGATCACACCCTTTCACCGATTTTGTGCTCAAGTGCTACCGCTCTTATTCTCCCTTTATTCTGCGTTAATTGGTAGTAAGCCCATAGGCTTGTAGAGTAATTATGTGAAAATTCATATTGCAGACCACCCGCTGATAACTCACAAGCTAACGGTGCTGCGGGATGAAAAAACCGATTCACCAACATTTAGACGCCTAACTGAAGAGATTGTCACCCTGCTTGCTTATGAAGCAATGCGTGAGGTTAAAACTGAACCAGTCAGTGTTAAAACTCCAGTTGCAATGGCGCAAGGAGCTCATTTAACAAAACCAAAACCAGTTGTGGTGCCAATCCTTAGAGCAGGCCTTGGCATGTTAGAGGGAATGTCTAGATTAATTCCAACTGCTGAAATTGGTTTTCTTGGCATGGTGCGGGATGAAAAAACTTTAAAGGCAACAACATATGCAAATAGATTGCCTGAGGATTTAACAGCACGTCAGTGTTACATCTTAGATCCCATGCTTGCTACCGGTGGCACATTAGTCTCAGCAATTGAATTTTTAGCAGCAAAGGGTGCAACAGATATAACAGCGATATGTATTTTGGCAGCCCCTGAAGGTATTGCAGTATTAGAGAAAGCATTTGCATCAAGTAAGTTGCAATTAAAGTTAGTAACTGGTGCGCTAGATGAGCGATTAAATGAAAAGGGTTACATTGTTCCAGGACTAGGAGACGCCGGTGATCGTCTTTACGGTGTTGTTTAAATGGCAAGTACAAGTCCTGGCTATGGCATAACAATTCGTGTTGATGGTCCAGCCTCTGCTCAACCAGTATCTGAAATTACCCAGGTAATATCTGCAGCAGGTGCTGCAATTACCGCACTAGATGTTGTTGAATCTGTTTTAGATCGAGTTGTAATTGATGTTACCTGTGATGCAATTGATGCTGAGCACGCTGAAGCAATTACTGCAGCCCTTTCTAAAAATCCTAATTTAAATGTTCGTAAAGTTTCAGATCGCACATTCTTACTTCACTTAGGTGGCAAGATTGAGATTGCATCAAAGGTTCCACTAAAAACTCGAGATGATCTCTCCCGTGCTTACACCCCAGGTGTTGCTCGTATTTCACAAGCAATTGCTAAAGATCCAGCAGATCTGCGCAGATTAACAATTAAGCGAAATACTGTTGCGGTTGTCACAGATGGCTCTGCAGTGTTAGGACTTGGCAATCTTGGACCAGGAGCTGCTCTGCCGGTTATGGAGGGTAAGGCTGCCTTATTTAAGAGATTTGCCGATGTGGATGCTTGGCCAGTATGCCTTGATACTCAAGATGTTGATGAGATTGTTAGAACAGTTCAAATTATTGCACCTGTCTACGGTGGTATTAATTTAGAGGATATCTCAGCTCCGCGCTGTTTTGAAATTGAGGCAAGACTTAGAGATCTACTTGATATTCCAGTTTTTCATGATGATCAACATGGCACAGCTATTGTGGTACTTGCTGCATTAACAAATGCACTTAAATTAGTTAAAAAAGATTTAGCAAATACTAAAATTGTATTAAGTGGTGTTGGGGCAGCTGGAACTGCAGTTGCTAGATTACTTATTGCAAATGGAGCAAAAAATATTATCGGTTTTGGTAAGGATGGTTTGATATTTGCAGATAAAGGTGACTCTGACCCAATGCGTAAGTGGTTTGTTGAGAACTGCTCACCTGGCTCATTTAGAGGAGATCTATCTGCAGCCATGAAGGATGCTGACATTTTTATTGGTGTTAGCGCACCAAATGTATTAACTGAGTCAGATGTTAAATCGATGGCAAAGGGTGGGATTGTCTTTGCTCTTGCTAATCCAGATCCGGAGATTGACCCGGTAATTGCCCGCCGGCACGCTGCAGTAGTTGCAACTGGTAGAAGTGATCAACCAAATCAGATCAACAATGTTCTAGCATTTCCTGGCATCTTCCGTGGTCTTTTAGATGGGCACATCACAAAAATTACTGACAAGATGCTGGTTTTAGCAGCTGAAGCTATCGCTTCATGTGTAAGTGATGAGCAGTTAAATGCTAATTTTATCGTGCCAAGTGTATTTGATTTAAATGTGGTGCAGAAGGTTGCCGCCGCCGTTAAAAAGTCATCTAAAGAGTGAGTAACTTTGCCGCATCATTTGATGCCCAATTATCACCAGTTGCTCCATTTTTATTTTATGTAGTAATTGGTTTAATAATATTTGTTGAGACTGGCTTATTATTAGGTTTCTTTTTACCTGGTGATTCACTTTTATTTAGCGCTGGCTTAGTTGCAGCGGCTAGAGATGATATAAATATTGTTATCTTAGTTTTTATTGTTTTCTTAGCAGCATTTATCGGCGACCAAGTTGGCTATGTGCTGGGTCGAAAGATTGGCCGGCCTTACTTTCAAAAGCGAAACTCCAAACGGATGCAAAAGATGCTAGCCAGATCTGAGAGATTTTATGAAAGATATGGCTGGTGGTCAGTTGTTATTGCTCGGTATATCCCATGGGTTAGAACATTTGTGCCACCGATCGCAGGAACTGTAAAGATGAATTACTACAAATTCCTATCTGCTAACGCACTGGGTGCACTTTTATGGGGAGCAGGAATTACCCTTGCTGGATTTTACTCTGGCTCAATTTCTTGGGTAAAAGATATTTCTTATGGACTTGCTGCTTTTTTTATTAGTGCTTCATTAATTTCTGCGCTAATTAATTATTTACGTGAAAAACGAGATTGACCATTTGCAATAACACCTAAGTAGGTAAGTAGTATTCCAGCAATTAGGAAACCAGAGATAATAGTTCCTTTAGTTGGCACAATAATGTCAATTAATAATGAGCCAACTAACATTCCTCCAACACTAAATAATGTGAACTCTAAAACACCAACATACTGAACAATATGAGCTGAGAGCGCAATATAAATAACCCCAATAGATCCACCTAAAAACATCCACCAAGGGCCTGAGGTGAAGTTCATTACCGAGTGATCGGTAAATAGTGTGCGAAGTAATAGCAAGAAGAGTAAGAATGTTGTGCCAGTTATAAAGTTAAGTAGGGATGTTGCAAAGCTTGCCTTTGAATAAGAATTGATTTGTCCATTTAAGGCGCGTTGCACACCAACCCAGGTTCCAGAAAATACCGCTAACACAATAGTAAGCAGGGAGAAATTACTGATTGTAAAGCGATCCCAAGTAGATACGACTACTGCCAAGATTGTAATAATGGCGGCTATAACTCTTCGCTTTGTAATAATCACTCGGCTACCACCTGCAAGGCCAACATGATCTACCCATAATGAAATTCCTGTTTGACCAGCTAGGGATGCCACTGTAAATAAGGCGACTCCAGCAATTGGCACAGCATAAGTTTGCATCGCTACAAATGATGCACCAAGTGCGCCGGCGCCTAAGCGCCAACTTGGTAATAATTTTAGATTAACTGCGCTAAAAATCTGCCTAAAACCAGATCTAACATCTTTTCTAAATAATGCAATTACTGAAACAAATAGTAAGCCGGTAGTAAATGAGACTATCGCCGCCTCAAGGCTATCTCCCATCTGATGGGATAACTCACCATTTATTCTTGATTGCACCGCTATTAAAACACCAGAGAGTGCAGATAGAAGCTCAAGGCTAAGTTTCCTCTGCTGCTTTGTAATAAAACTCTCCTCTTATTTTGTTTATGAGGAGAGTATAGATCTTAAGGAAGTGCGGGGGCTGAATCTAAAGTAATAGTGTAAGTCTTAGTTGATCCAGCACTTGATTCGACAACAATTGTGACTTGATCACCTGGCGCGTGAGATCTAATTCTTACAATCGCTGCGATGGCATCATTAATTTTAAAGCCATCGATCTTCTTAACAATTAAACCAACAGTAATTCCAGCTTTCTCCGCAGCCTTACCAGGTGTTACTAAATACACCCGGGCACCAACTCCGGTATAGGTTGGATCAAATGAGACACCCAAAATTGGTTTAGTTGATTTACCAGTTGCAATTAACTCATCAGATATCCGCTGTGCTTGATTAAATGGAATTGAGAAACCAAGGCCAATGCTGCCGGTAGCTGAGAAGCTAGAGCCGAGTGTGGCAATTGCAGAGTTAACTCCAACAATTCTGCCCTGTGAGTCAACTAGTGGCCCACCTGAGTTTCCAGGGTTTATCGCCGCATCGGTTTGAATTGCATCCATATAGCTTTCAGCATTTGTTGAACCAGTAGTTACTGGCCGATTTAATGCTGAAACAATTCCACTAGTAACAGTGCCAGATAAGCCAAGGGGTGAGCCAAAGGCGATTACTACATCTCCAATTGCTACTGATGATGAGTCACCCTTTGGTATCTCAGGTAGATTACCTTTTTTTATTGAGATGACAGCAAGGTCATAATCTAGATTTCGACCAATAATTACAGCTGGGTATATGTCCCCATTATTTAGCTCAACCTCAATTGTGCCGGTAGTGGCAGCGCTCTCAACAACATGGTTATTTGTAATGATGTATGAAATATCTGAACTGCTCTTATATATTGAACCAGATCCACTTCCACTGCCACTTACTGAAGATACCTTAATTGATACTACAGCTGGTGATACTAGTTGAGCGATACTTTTTATATTTGCACCAGTTGCGCCAATATCAACTGCGCTTTTGCCCTTTGGGCAATTTCCATTAGTTGAAAGATAAAGCGCTTTACTTTTATTATCAACACATGCTTTAACAATTGGTACATTTGTATTGGCAGCAATTGCAAAACCACCTACTGCTGTAGCGCCAATTACAAAACCAATTAATACTTTTAAAATCGTACTCTTCACTTAACTCCTTAGGGCTTTACCTACTCCAATAAATATAAGATAAGGGTAGGTAGTTTACTTGAGAATTTTCTGAGAAAAGACTGCGCTAAACTTATGAAATGAACCAAGATTTAATAATAGAGAGTGATCGCCTCCTTCTATACACAGTACTACCGGCTGAGTATGAGCTACTGGAGATAGATCGAGCACACCCAGATCTTTGGATTGATCGAGGATTTAGCGATCCAAATAAGCATTTTTTAATTGGCCCTGACCCAATTAAACATAGATTGCCTAGAGTTCGCCAGCACCCTGAGTGGGCTAAGTACCTACTGCGGATGGCAGTTTTAAAAAATGAAAAGATAGTAATTGGTAGTGCTGGATTTCACCATGCACCAGATCAAAATGGCATGATCGAGATTGGGTTTACTGTTGATAAACCATATCAAGGTATGGGTTTTGGACAAGAAATATTACATGCAATGTGGGGTTGGGTGGTAGAGGATCCATTAGTAAAAACCTTGCGCTATACCGTCTCACCTAATAACACTATCTCTGAGCACATAATTAAAAAGTTTGGTTTCACACATAATGGCCAACAAATAGATGAAAAAGACGGACCAGAGGATATTTATGAACTTAGCGCTAGTGAATATAAATTAAAGTTTTAAACACTCTCTTCAAAACTCATATTTCTAACCTCAGCGCTAAATAATGGCGCAGCAACTGCAACCACACTTAATGCCGCCAAGATATAGATAAAATTTGTAATTCCAAATAAGGAGGAGAGCGGTCCAGCGATTGCTAAACCAATTGGCCTAAACATCATCGAACCCATTGCGTCAAAGGAGGAGACTCGAGATAACACATCTCTAGGCACCTTTCGTTGTAATGCAGTGTTCCAAAGAGTTCCCCATAAATCTAAAGTAATTCCAAACAAAAAAGCACCAAATGCAATAACTAATAAGGATTGTGGCTTAGCTAATGCAAAAATATAAAAAGTAACAGAGAAAGATGTGAGTTGCAGAAAGCGCAATGGGTACTTCACTTTTATTTTAATTGCGATAAATGAACCAACAATTAAGCCAATTGATTCTGCCGTAATCACAAATGACCAGGATTTAGCGCCATTAAAGTGCTCAAGTGCAATTAATGGGCCTAATATATTCTCCGCTGCTGCCCAGCACATTACGATAAAAGACCAAGCAAAAACTAAATTAACTATCCATTTAAATGATAAAAACACTCCCCAGCCATATCGCAAATCTGTCAGCATTGAATTTTCAGTACCTGTAACTCTGGGTGTTAGGTGACGGAAGGTATAGATCAATAGGCCAGAGATAAAAAAAGATGCAGCATCAATTGCTAAGGTGGTTGCTACTCCAAATATATCAATGAAAATACCGGCAGATGCTGCGCCAAAGATCATTCCACTATTTGTTAGTAATTGATTAAGTGCGTTACCTTTTTGAAGTCCAGCCTCAGGTAGTACCGCGGGAATAACTCCTGAAAATGCTGGCCAAAAAATTCCCCATAAAATGCCAAAGGTGCCGTTTACAATAAGTAAAACTGTAATCGGTACATCTCCAGTTGTAAAGTAACCAGCTT
>ENA-OUVC01002656-OUVC01002656.1-marine-metagenome-genome-assembly--contig:-NODE-2656-length-9982-cov-2.813428_pt1 | contig 9982 bp, 8 predicted proteins | sample MGYA00248622_ERZ508571 | MGnify/ENA primary metagenome ERZ508571 (study PRJEB26236, sample SAMN06267175) | marine metagenome | isolation source: Columbia River Estuary | place: USA:Columbia River Estuary... | reverse complement strand
CGTAGTAATCTTAGACTTTGACGACAACAAATCTAGAATCCAATTAGGTCTTAAGCAGTTAGAGAAGCACCCATGGGAAGCTTTAAGCGACACGATTGCTATTGGAGACAAGGTAAAAGGTAAAGTAGTTGTTATTGCAGATTACGGCGCATTTATAGAAGTAGAAGAAGGTGTAGAAGGATTGATCCACGTTTCTGAAATGTCATGGTCTACGCACTTGCGTTCGGCCCAAGACTTTGTAAAAGTAGGTGATGAGGTAGAAGCTGTTGTATTGACTTTAGACCGTGAAGACCGTAAAATGTCTCTTGGTATTAAGCAATTAACGCAAGATCCTTGGACGGACATTACAACTAAATACCCAGTGGCTTCTAAGCACAAAGGTATTGTAAGGAACTTTACTAACTTCGGTGTGTTTGTTGAATTAGAAGAAGGAATTGACGGATTAATTTATATTTCTGACCTTTCTTGGACTAAGAAAATTAAGCACCCATCTGAATTTGTTGCTGTTGGTGACACTTTAGAGGTTGAGGTATTAGAACTTGACGTTGATGGTAGAAAATTAAGTCTTGGTCACAAGCAAACTACCGTTAACCCTTGGGATAAATACGAGACTGAATTCGCATTAGATTCTTTACATACTTCTACTATTGCAGAGATTGTAGACAAAGGAGCTACTATTAACTTCAATGAAGATATTGTTGCCTTTGTTCCTTCTAGACACCTAGAAAAGGAAGACGGATCTAAATTAAACAAAGGCGATGAAGCCCAGTTTAAAGTAATTGAATTCAATAAAGAGTTCAAGCGTGTGGTAGCAAGCCATACTGCTATCTTTAGAGAAGAAGAGCAACGCAATATTCGCACAGCTGTTAAGAAGGCTTCTGCGAGTGCAGACGAAGCAAAACCAACCCTTGGTGATGCTAACGAAGCATTACAAGCGTTAAAAGATAAAATGGAAGGAAAAGAAAACTAATCCTTTTGTTTGAATCATTTTAAAAGCCCGGGCTAATGCCCGGGCTTTTTTTTTTGCAAAGCGAATAGCTGTTGGTTTTTCATTCTCCACTTGTACACTTTAGCATAATTGGTATTCTAGGGCTGTGAATTGAAAAAATTCCCTATTTTTGTCTCGCAAACGCCTACACTGGAGCTTATGAGCCAAAAAGTACTTCTTTCTGAAAAAGAAATTCACATTATCCTTCACAGGTTGGCTTGCCAGTTGTTAGAAAGTCATCTCGATTTTTCTAATACGGTATTGATTGGTTTGCAACCTAGAGGAATATTTTTAGCAAAGCGTTTGGCGCAAATTCTCCAAGAGGACTATAAGGTTAAAGACATTGCCCTGGGTTTTTTAGACATCACCTTTTTTAGGGATGATTTCAGAAGGGACGGCAAAACACTTACGGCCAACAAGACCCAAATAGATTTCCTTATAGACAGTAAAAAAGTGGTCCTCATAGACGACGTTTTGTATACCGGTAGGAGTATTAGAGCTGCACTCACCGCACTACAGTCCTTTGGTAGGCCTGAAGAAATTGAGTTACTTACGCTTATAGATAGAAGGTTTAGCAGACATTTGCCCATTCAGCCTAATTATAGGGGGAGGCAAGTAGACGTGATTGACCATGAAAAAGTAAAGGTGTGCTGGAAAGAGCAAGATGGAGAAGACACCGTATATTTAATAAACTAACGCCTTAAAAAAATACATCTAAAAAGTGCCAAATCCTAACAGACAATTAAGTGTAAAACACTTGCTCGGGATTAAATATCTCCAAGAGACAGACATTGATCTTATTTTTGAAACGGCAGACCACTTTAAAGAAGTGATTAACCGCCCTATTAAAAAAGTACCTTCTCTCAGAGACATCACTATTGCGAATATATTTTTTGAAAATTCTACCAGAACGAAACTCTCTTTTGAGTTGGCAGAGAAAAGATTGTCTGCAGATGTCCTTAATTTTTCTGCATCACAGTCTTCTGTCACAAAAGGAGAAACCCTTATAGATACGGTCAACAATATCTTATCTATGAAAGTAGATATGGTGGTAATGCGACACCCTAATCCAGGCGCAGGCGTATTGCTTTCTAAACATATTAATGCGGCTATAATAAACGCAGGAGACGGTGCTCATGAGCACCCCACACAGGCGCTACTAGACTCTTATTCTATTCGCGAGCGATTGGGAGATGTGGCTGGTAAGAAAGTGGTTATTGTAGGAGATATTCTCCATTCAAGAGTTGCTTTGTCTAATATTTATGCCCTAAAATTACAGGGAGCAGAAGTGAAGGTGTGCGGTCCCAAAACCATGATACCAAAGCATATTGAGTCTTTGGGTGTTAGCGTAGAAACAGACCTTCGTAAGGCACTTAATTGGTGTGATGTAGCCAATATGCTTCGCGTTCAAAACGAGCGTATGGATATTAGCTACTTTCCAAGTACCAGAGAATACACCCAATTGTACGGGGTAAATATGGATCTGTTAAACAGCTTAGACAAAGATATAGTGATCATGCACCCTGGACCTATTAATAGGGGTGTAGAGATTACCTCAGAGGTAGCAGATTCCAATCAGTCTATCATTTTAAATCAAGTAGAAAACGGAGTAGCTATTCGCATGGCAGTCATTTATTTATTGGCCTCCAAAATAAAATAATATCATGGTTCAGATTATTGACCAAACGGCTGTTTTTTCTCAAGAAAATCAGGATATGAAGGCTTTTTTAGCCGCCTTGTCGCCGCTTTTAGAAGCGCATCTTTCGCACCATATTATTGTAGCGCTCTCTGAGGAGACGCACGCAGAAGCTATTGATATCTCCCTGTTTACTCAATGGTCCACTGACTTTAAAAAATCTGCTAAGTCATTTGTATTAGTGACCAATGCCATTAGTTATGAAGATACTCCTGAGTCATTATCTGTAGTACCTACCCTCCAAGAAGCTAAAGATGTGATTGAGATGGAAGAGATAGAAAGGGATCTTGGATTTTGAAAGTCACTATTTTAGGCTGTTACGCAGCTACACCACGAACATTAACCCATCCTACTTCTCAGGTTCTTGAAATAAAAAACCACTTGTTTTTAATTGATTGTGGCGAGGGTACTCAGGTGCAGCTCAGAAAGCAAAAAGTGCGTTTTTCTAAAATCAATCATATTTTTATTTCACATTTACACGGCGATCATTTCTTTGGATTACCGGGATTGGTCGCTACTTTTAGGCTTTTAGGCCGTGTGAACCCGCTGCATATTTACGGGCCTAAAGGAATTAAGGAAGCGGTGACACTACTTTTAAAATTAGGCGATTCCTGGACCAATTACCCCCTGCATTTTCATGAACTAAGCTCACAAGCACCTGAGGTGGTCTTTGAAGATAAAAAAGTAACTGTTTCCACTATACCCTTAGATCACAGGGTATATACCAACGGATTTTTGTTCAGAGAAAAAGTTGGCTCACGTAAATTAGAAGCACAAGCAGTGGAGGCTCATGGGATAGATAGCTGTTACTTTCAGAATATCAAAGACGGGAAAGATGCGCCAAATAAAGCAGGAGAAATAATTCCAAATGCTCAATTGAGTAGTGACCCAAAACCTACTAAAAGTTATGCTTTTTGTAGTGACACCGCTTATTTCCCTAAAATTATAGCTCAAATTAAAGAAGTTACCGTCCTGTATCATGAGAGTACCTTTTTGGAATCTGAGTCAGATCTAGCCACTAAAACCAAACATTCTACAGCATCTCAAGCTGCAAAAATTGCCGAATCAGCAGGGGTTAAATCACTGATTTTAGGACATTATTCAACCCGATATGATGGTTTGCAGCCTTTTAAAGAAGAGGCGGAAGTTTATTTTAAACCAGTCCTTTTAGCAGACGATGGCAGGGAATTTGAGTTCTAGAAATCATTCCGTTTCCTTATCTTTGAATTAAAATATTTGTCATGGAAAAAGATTTAGGCGACTATAGAAAATCATATGATAAGCAAGCTTTGGAGGAGACTCAAATATCAGACAATCCCATGCAACAGTTCCAGACTTGGTTCTATGAGGTGGAGGCTTCAGAAACTGTAGATGAGACCAATGCAATGAGTATTTCTTCCATAGGTTTAGATGGTTTTCCTAAAACCCGGGTGGTGCTTTTAAAAAAGTATTACGAAGAGGGATTTATTTTCTACACCAATTATGATTCTGAAAAGGGCAGGGCTATTGCGGCCCATCCAGAAGTATGTTTGTCTTTTTTTTGGCCCAGTATGGAACGCCAAGTAATCATTAAGGGTCTTGCAGAACGCTTGCCTGGAGAAGTCTCAGACAATTATTTTGACTCAAGGCCTTTGGGTTCCCGCCTAGGCGCTATGGTTTCTCCTCAAAGTAAGGTAATTGATTCAAGGGCGGTATTGGAAGACTCATTAAAGGCACTAGAGGCACAAGCCGTAAACGACCAAGTAAAAAGGCCTTCGCATTGGGGCGGTTATTTGGTGCGACCCAAAAGCATAGAGTTTTGGCAGGGAAGGCCCAATAGGCTTCACGATAGGATTAGGTATACTTTAGAGAAGGATTTCAACTGGACAGTGGAACGTTTGGCACCTTAATCACAAAAAAAATAATCACTTACTTTCATTAATTTAACCCTATAATATATAAACTGTAGTACCTTTGTATTTTAGTTGTTTAAGGGTATTCATATGACAAAGAACCAATATATAAATAGGGAAATTAGCTGGTTGCGATTTAACGAACGTGTTTTGCAGGAAAGTGCAGATCCACAAGTGCCTCTAATTGAAAGGTTCCGTTTTTTGGGTATTTTTTCAAACAATTTAGATGAGTTTTTTAAGGTTCGTTATGCAACGGTTAAAAGGGTTGTAGACGCAGGTGCTAAGTTAAAAGGCGTTCTAGGTGATGAAAAGCCTAAAGCACTCTTAGACGAGATTACTAAGATTGTAATAGCCCAACAAAAACAATCGTTAGAGATTTTAAAAAATATTGAGGAGGAGCTAGAGACAAAGAACATATTCTTGATCAACGAGAAGGAACTCAGCCAAGAGCAGAAGCTGTTTGTTGCAGATTATTTTAATCAGTATGTAAGCCCTGTACTCATGACCATTATCTTAAATGATTTGGCAGACTTTCCAACTTTGAATGATACTGCAGCCTACTTGGCTGTTAAGATGACTATGAATTCTGAGGATCAGAAGGTAAAGACTTTGGTTCCGCTGAGAAAAAGGAAAGACAATCACTATGCGATTATAGAAATTCCCAAGAGTGTAGACCGCTTTGTGGTATTGCCAAATGTAGGGGAGAAGCAGTATATTATTATGTTAGACGACATTATTCGCTTTAATTTAGATAGGGTGTTTAATATGTTTTCTTATACCAAGATTTCTGCTCATATGATTAAAATCACAAGAGATGCAGAACTGGACATGGACAATGACCTTTCTAAGAGTTTTATTGAAAAAATCTATGAAAGTGTAGAGGAACGTAAAATAAGTGACCCAGTTCGTTTTGTGTACGACATGAATATTGAAAAAGACACTTTGAAGTTCTTAAAGGATAAAATGAAGCTAGAAGATACGGATTCTGTGATTCCTGGTGGTAGATACCATAACAGACGGGATTATATGAGTTTTCCAAGTTTGGGCAGAACAGATTTATTGTATTCAAAAACGGCTCCGCTTCGTGTTAAAGGGGTTCCGTCAGAGGGAAGTTTATTAGACCATATTGCAAAAAAAGATTTCTTACAATACACCCCATACCATACTTTCTCTTACATCACTAGATTCTTAAAGGAGGCGGCTCTAGATCCTAAAGTGAAAACCATTAAGATTACCGTTTATAGGTTGGCCAACAACTCTCAGATTGCTGCTTCACTCATTAATGCGGTCAAAAACGGAAAGCAAGTTACGGTACAAATTGAACTTCAAGCCAGGTTTGACGAACATGCTAATATTGAATATGCAGAGCAGTTACAAGCTGAGGGGGTAAGATTGATTTTTGGTGTCAGGGGCCTTAAAGTTCATTCAAAAATCTGTTTAATCGAAAGAGAGGAGGCCGGACTTTTAAAGCGTTATGGTTTTGTAAGTACAGGTAATTTTAACGAATCTACGGCTAGAATATATACCGATTACACCCTATTTACTGCCCATGATTTAATCTTAAAGGAGTTAGACAAAGTATTTGACTTTTTTGAAACCACCTATAAGATTCACAAATACAAGTATTTAATAGTGTCACCGCATTATACTAAAAATGTTTTCAAGAAGCTTATTGACCAAGAGATTAAGAATGCCAAAGCGGGTAAAGAGGCTTCTATCAAAATAAAAATGAACAGTTTTACTTCCTATAAAATGGTAGATAAATTGTATGAAGCTTCTAATGCAGGGGTGAAAATTCAATTGATTATAAGGGGTATTTGTTGCCTGGTACCTGGAGTCCCTGGGATGAGTGAAAATATTGAAGTCATTAGTGTCATTGATAAGTTTTTAGAGCATACCAGGTTATTTGTTTTTAGCAATGATGGTGATCCTAAGATTTACATATCTTCCGCAGATTGGATGACTAGAAACTTAGACTATAGGGTAGAAGTGGGCTGTCCAATTTATGACACTGATATTAAAAATGAACTTATAGATACCTTTAATATGGCTTGGCAAGACAACACCAAGTCCAGATGGCTCACAGACCAACAAGAAAGTCCCTACCGAAAATTAGCAGGAGCTCCGCTGCGTTCTCAGTTTGCGATGTATGATTATTATAAAGAAAAATTAGAGTCTTAAAGGTTTAATGCCAACGCTTTTAGCCGTGAATCAATTGTTGGTTGCCCAAGTCCTTCATGATTTGTGCTTCAAAAATCAATAGAGATTCCCATTTTTCGTCTACTTCTTTTCTGTCTCCATATTGTCTCGCAAATTTTAGAAACATGGTGTAATGACCTGCTTCACTGATCATGAGTTTTTTGTAGAATCCTCTGAGCTTTGTATCTTCAAGTTCTTCAGAGAGCAACCTAAAGCGTTCACAGCTTCTTGCTTCAATGAGCGCCGCAATGAGTAATCTGTGTACTAGTTGAGTGGTTCTACTCCCACCTTTAGGAAAAAAGCTGAGAAGCGCAATGACATAGCTGTCTTTACGATCCCTTCCCAAGGTTTGCCCTCTGGCTATAATAAGATCGTGCACCATTTTGAAATGGCCCATTTCTTCCCTTACCAGTGCAGTCATTTCACTGACTAGTTCTGTGTATTCAGGAAAGCCAACAATTAGTGATATTGCCGTACTGGCTGCTTTTTGCTCGCAGAATGCATGGTCTGTTAAAATATCATCAATGTTTTTTTCTACGATATTCACCCATCTAGGGTCTGTGGGTAATTTTAATCCAAGCATCTTATTGTAGGTCTAAGTCAAAACTTTGTCTAAGAACATCTACCGCAGGGTTTTTGCTCCTAATTTTTTCGTATTTCTCTTCTGGTGTAAATGCGTATTTGGTGTCCATAGTTTCTAAAACGGACACCTCTAGGCTAATACTGTGGTTGTTTAATTTGGATTTTAAATAATCTAAAACCCCCGATTGTGCTCTTTCTACCTCTTTTTTCATGGTGTCATTAGGTAATGTAATACCTATGACAAAATTGTCCAAAAGTTTTGGTTGGTCTGCATTTAGATTGGAGGCAATTATTTTTTGTCCTTCTGCTTCTATTTTTTCTATGAAATCGGACCAATGCTTTTGTAGGATTTCTTCAGTAAAGGCATCTTCTATGATAGGACTGTCTACTTGAACTTTATTTTTCAAGGCATCTTCGTGTGCTTTCTTTGCTTTTAAACTCGCAATAGACAAGCCAGAAACACCCTCTTTTCTTTCTAGATTAAGGCTGGGTTTAGTGAGGGGGACAACGGAAACAGGCTCCGCATTGGAAACAGGCTCCGTAATGGTAACAGGCTCCGCATTGGGAATTTCATCTACTATAGGTGCAGATGCTGTTTCCACAATCGCTTCATCTATTAAAGAATCAGATGTTGTTTCTACAATCGCTTCATCTACCATAGGAACAGAGGCTGTTTCTACCCCCAGTTCAACAGACGCTGTGTTTTGTGATGGATGCTGTACTACTTTTTTAGGCAAATGGTCTTTGAATTCAGTAGTAGGTATAATAGGTGTAGTAATTACCTCAGTCCAGTCACGATTTTTTTTTTCAACACCTGAGAGCATAGAGGCTATTTTCATAATAGCGAGCTCTACCAGTAAGCGTTGGTTTTTGGCATTTTTAAATTGTAAATCACAGTGATTGGCTATATCTATTGCACCCAATAAAAAAGCAGGGGGTGTTTGTTTTGCCTGAGACTCGTAGCGTTGTTTGGTTTCTTCTCCAACCTCCATTAAAGAGATGGTTGCTGGAAACTGCGCCAACATAAGGTCCCTTAGATGGGCTGCCAATCCTTGAATAAAATGGTGTCCGTCAAAACCAAGGGACAAACAATCATTAAAAAGCAGTAAACTACTCGGAATATCTCCTGCTAACATAAAATCTGTTGCGGCAAAATAAGTGTCGTAATCTAAGATATTTAGATTTTCACTCACAGCTTGTCTGGAGAGATTTTCTCCAGTATAACTTACAATTCTATCAAAAATAGAGAGTGCATCTCTGAGCGCTCCGTCTGCCTTTTGAGCGATTAAATGCAAAGCATCTGGATGCGCAGTAATGCCTTGGTCAGCAGCAATTTTACCCAAATGCAAAGCCATATCTGTCACCGTAATTCTTTTAAAATCATAGATCTGACATCTAGACAATATGGTGGGTATAATTTTGTGTTTCTCTGTAGTGGCTAAAATAAAAATAGCATGCTTTGGCGGTTCCTCTAAAGTCTTTAAAAAAGCATTAAAAGCCGCGGTAGAAAGCATGTGTACCTCATCTATGATATAGACCTTATAAGCCCCTTTTTGCGGCGGAATACGCACTTGGTCTACTAGGTTTCTAATGTCGTCTACCGAGTTGTTGGAAGCAGCGTCTAATTCAAAAATATTAAAAGCGTAATCTTCTTCGGTAGAAGTACCTAACTCCTTTTCATTGATCTTCTTGGCTAAAATTCTGGCACAGCTGGTTTTGCCCACACCTCTTGGCCCACAAAACAATAGTGCTTGAGCCAAATGATTGTTATCAATAGACTTTTCTAAGGTATTGGTTATGGCAGATTGCCCCACCACGTCTTCAAAATTAAGCGGTCGGTATTTTCTGGCAGAAACAAGGAAAGGTTCCAATAAGGTGTCTTTTTAAGGTATACTACAAATATAAAAATAGTGCGGTTTAATGCGGCCTTTAGTCATAGATATTATGCTACTTTTATTAACAAATAGAAAGCATTTCTATTCCAGTTCTCCCTATATTTGCAAACAAGCAGGCTGCCTTATCGCTGGTGGTTTATCCATCAGAGGAAAGTCCGGACACCCTATTGCAGCATAGCGGGTAACGCCCGTCCGTTGAGAAACGAGGACAAGTGCAACAGAAAGCAGGTACAGGTAATGCTGTAGTGAAACCAGGTAAACTCTATGCGGTGCAACGCCATGTAAACTGACGTTTGAGGGCGGCAAGTTCGAGTCAGAGGGTAGGCGGTTCGAGCCTTGGAGTAATCCAAGGCCTAGATAAATGATAAGGGCGTTTTTAACGTTACAGAATCCGGCTTATGGCCTGCTTTTTTTATTTTTCAAAAAAACTAAATACGCTAGATCCGTACCTTCTAGCCTCTCTAAAGTTAGGGGTTTCAGAGAGGTCCATATGTTTCTCGTGTTCTATGACCAAAATACCTCCTTCTAAAACCAGTTCTTTTTGAAACGCCATTTGAGCAATTTGTTGGAATTCTTCTATAGGTAAGGCATACGGAGGGTCTGCAAATATGATATTAAATTTTTTAGGTGTTTTTTGAAGGTAGGCAAAAACGTCACTTTTAATCACTTCAATAGGCATGTCTAATTTTTCTGCCATTTCACTAATAAACTGAGTGCATCCTGCATGAAT
>ENA-OUVC01002655-OUVC01002655.1-marine-metagenome-genome-assembly--contig:-NODE-2655-length-9983-cov-2.938421_pt1 | contig 9983 bp, 11 predicted proteins | sample MGYA00248622_ERZ508571 | MGnify/ENA primary metagenome ERZ508571 (study PRJEB26236, sample SAMN06267175) | marine metagenome | isolation source: Columbia River Estuary | place: USA:Columbia River Estuary... | reverse complement strand
AATAATTCCCGGCAGACGACGCGATGACCATGAACAGATATTCCGCTGATGGCTTCACGCCCAAAAACACTTCGCTGGCGATCATGAAGGGGCGCAAATAAATCGATCCGCCATCGACGGGCGGAAACCAGTCCTTGTCGACCTGAACCAGTTGTTTGCACGCTTGCAAAAACATGTCTTCCGGCAGTTCGGGCATGGCAAGGCGCTTGGCCGACCGCTGGAAACGGCGGGCATTTTGTTCCGGACGAAACAGCGCCATCGTGCCGTCTGCAAGGCGATAGGCCTTTAAACCTTCAAATATTTCCTGCGCATAATGCAGCACAGCCGTCGCGGGATCGAGCGTCAGCGGCGCACGCGGTCCTACTTTCGCGTCATGCCAGCCTTTGGCGTCCGAATAGCGGATGGTGACCATATGATCCGTAAACACGCGGCCAAAACCCGGATCGACAAGCCGCGCAGCCCGATCAGCTGCGTCAACAGGATTTGGATTAGCCTCAAATGGAAATGCGCCGGACGTCATAGTTACTCTCGTCAGTTAGGGTCTTGCTTCGTCCTATGGGCTGGGCTTAGATACGTCAATATGGCTGCCCCATCTTCTGTATCTGCTGCGCCGACGGCGTCACCCTTGTTTCTGCGCGAGCATGAGGTGCGGCGCGGCGTTGAGCTTTTGTTTTTCGGTTATACGCGGCTGACGCGCGCTATAGACGATGGATTGGCAGAGCATGGCCTTGGCCGCGCGCACCATCGCGCGCTGTATTTCATCGCCCGCCAACCCGACCTGACGATTAGCGAATTGCTCAAAATCCTTGCCATCACGAAGCAGTCTTTGGGCCGGGTACTGACCGACTTGGCGGAGAGAAAGCTGGTCGAAACGCGCACGGGCGTCGTCGACCGGCGGCAGAAGCTGCTGCGTCTGACGGCAGAGGGCGTCCGTTTTGAAGCGCAGCTATTTGATGCGCTGCGCACGAGCCTTGCGTCCGCTTATGCCGCAGCAGGGCAGGAATCGGTCACAGGTTTCTGGCGCGTGTTGGAAGGGTTGATACCCGCAGAGGACAAGGCCATGGTTATCGCCTTGCAGAAGGATATTTGATGCGCGACACGCTTGCACGACTTGAACACACCATTGCCCAGCGGTCGAACGCTGCGCCCGATAGCAGCTATGTGGCGTCGTTATTCGCCAAAGGGCGCGGCAAAATTGCGCAGAAAGTTGGCGAAGAAGCGACCGAAACAATCATCGCGGCGCTTTCGGGGGATGCCGACCACCTGACCGCTGAAGCGGCAGACCTGCTTTTCCATCTGATGATCTTGCTCGCCGAAGGTGGCGTGGCGCTTGATGATGTGCTTGCGGAGCTTGACCGCAGGGAAGGCGTGTCCGGCCTCGTTGAAAAGGCCGCGCGCGAGTATTCTGGAGAATAAGATGCCGATTGATCCGACATTGCCGTACGATGACCAGAATATCTTCGCCAAAATCCTGCGCGGGGAAATCCCCTGCAGTAAGGTTTTTGAAGATGACTGGGCGCTTGCCTTTCACGACATCAATCCGCAGGCACCGACGCATGTCCTCGTCATTCCCAAAGGCGCGTATGTCAGCTGGGATGATTTTAGCGCCAAAGCCAGCGACGCGGAAATCGCCGGATTCGTCCGCGCTGTCGGCCAAGTCGCGCGCGCATTGGGTCTGGTCGAACCCGGATATCGGTTGCTCGCCAATATCGGAATGGATTCACATCAAGAGGTTCCGCACCTGCATGTCCATATTTTTGGTGGAAAACCGCTCGGTCCGATGCTTATGCGATGAAATTCAGTTGCGCTAATACACGGAGTGTTTAGTTCGACTGTGGAGTTGTGATTTTTTGGGAGATGAGTATGATTTTCGGGCGCGTAAAGCCGCTTGATGCGATCTTGGCTACGGCTGAGAAAAAATCGCTCACGCGAACGCTGGGGGCTTTTCAGCTTACTATGCTAGGTATTGGTGCCATTATTGGTACCGGCATTTTTGTTTTGACCGCGGAGGCTGCAAATAAAGCTGGTCCGGCTATGATGATTAGCTTTGTCATCGCTGCCGTGGTTTGTGGACTTGCGGCATTATGCTATTCTGAACTGGCATCAATGGTGCCTGTTTCAGGATCGGCTTACACTTATAGCTACGCCACTTTCGGCGAAATCATTGCATGGATTGTCGGCTGGGCGCTTGTCCTTGAATATGCCATCGCGGCCTCTGCTGTCTCAGTTGGTTGGTCTGGTTATATGGTTGGGCTGGTTGAGAATATCTTTGCGATAGAGGTCGGTAATGACTTTGTTGCTGGGCCATTCGACGCAAACCCCGGCATTATCAACGTCCCCGCTATGCTCATCGCATTATTGTGTATGGCGTTATTGTTGATTGGGACCAAAGAAAGTGCGCGCTTTAACGCAATCTTGGTCGCTATCAAGGTGTCGGCTCTGATGCTCTTTCTTGTTCTGGCATTGCCAGCAATGAACGCAGAAAATTTCCAACCATTTAGCCCGAACGGCTTCTTCGCGAAGGAAGTTGTCGATCCGATTACGAATAACATGGTCACAGTCGGTGTTGCGGCTGCGGCAGCGTCTATTTTCTTCGCTTATGTCGGTTTCGATGCCGTTTCCACAGCGGCAGAAGAAACGATTAATCCGCAGCGGAATATCCCAATCGGTTTGATTGGTTCGCTGGCTATCTGCACCATCATCTACATGTTGGTTGCTGCGGGTGCTACGGGCGCTGTTGGAGCGCAGCCGGGTGGTGAACTGTCACAATCAAAAGAAGCCTTGGCCTTCGTGCTCAATGAAATTGGTCACGGATGGGCAGGGAAGCTTGTGGCTATTTCGGCTGCCGTGGCATTGCCTTCGGTTATCTTGATGATGATGTTCGGCCAAACCCGTATCTTTTTCGTGATGGCGCGTGACGGATTGCTGCCTGACGTGTTTTCCAAACTTCACCCGAAATATGGAACGCCGCATGTCGTAACATTGTGCACAGGTATATTTGTGGCATTGTTTGCCGCACTTTTCCCTGTTGGCAAATTGGCTGACATTTCAAACTCTGGCACTTTGTTCGCATTCTTTACCGTTGCGGTCGGTGTTATGATTTTGCGTCGTACCAATCCCGACCGTCCTCGGCCATTCCGTACACCTTTGTACTTCTTGGTTTGCCCCTTGGCTGCCGCAGGTTGTGTGTTCCTGTTCTTCCAGCTTTCCGGTTACACGGAACTGATGTTCTTGGGTTGGACAACAATTGGGTTGGTTGTGTATTTCTTATATAGCCGCCGCCGGAGCCATGTTGGCCAGGGGATTGCGTAACATCGGAGCGCCGAAAAGCGGTTTAGCTGCGATTTCGTAAACTAGTTACCACACGACAAAAGGGCAGGGGCGCTTCGGCGCCCCTTTTCTTTGCCTAGCTGCGCGGGTCAGCGGGAAGCGGCTGGGTCGTGCCGGGACGGGTGAACAGCTTGCCCTTTTCACACCATAGAACCAATATCAGCGCGGCAAGCCCGCAACACAGAAAACCAAGCGCGACAGGAAAGACGCTGCCGTCAAACTGTTGTCCGATAATGGCGCCGAGCGAGGCTGCCAAGGCCGTGCGCACGAATGTCTGAAACGATGACGCGGCGCCCGCGACATGGCCAAAGGGTGTCATCGCAATCGACGAGAAATTGGAGCCGATAAACCCAACCATCGCCATATTGCCCGTCAGCAACACAAGGAACAACGGCATCGACTTGGGCGCGAATTGCGCCGCGAGCAATTGCAATGCGCCAAGGGTGATGAAGGTCAAAAGCGCGGTGTGCGAGACGCGGCGCGCGCCAAAACGTTCGACAATCCGCGCATTGGTGAAGTTCGACGCAGCGATGCCAATGGCAATGATGGCAAAGCCGATGGTGAAAAAGTCGGCAGCGTTGAACACCTTGTCAAACATCTGTTGCGAGCTGTTGAGATAGCCGAACAAAGCGCCCTGAACGATGCCGGCGCCAATCATATATCCGGCAGCGTTGCGGTGAAGCACGACGGCTTTCCATGCCTTGGCCAGCGCGTGGGGTTCAATCGGAATGACATTTTCGGGCGCTAATGTTTCGGGCAGACGCAGATATACCCAAATGGCGGCCGCCACGGCCATGAAAGCCATCAGATCGAATATCACCCGCCAGCCTGCAAACAGCAGGACCATTTGCCCGATGGTTGGCGCGATGATCGGCACGATCATGAAAATAAGGAATATGGTCGACATCCGCCGCGCCATTGCGTCGCCTTCGAACTGGTCACGGATAACGGAGATAACGAGCACACCCATCGCCGCGGCGAGCAAACCATGCGCGAAACGCATCGCGAGCATCATTTCAAAGTCCGGGGTAATCGAACAGGCGAGCGAAAAAATAGCGGAGCCAATGATGGCAATCAGCAATATCGGCTTGCGGCCATAGCGGTCCGACAGCGGACCATAGATCAATGCGCCAATGCCGGTGCCGGCCAGAAAGACCGAAATAATATATTGGATCTGGTTGGGATCGGAAACCTTCAGCCCCCGTGCCATGGCGGGAAACGCGGGCAACATTGCATCAATGGCCAACGCGTTGAGCGCCATCAGCGATGCCATCATGATGGTCAATTCGCGCGGGCCGATGGATTTTTTTGCAGAAGCTGGGGAGGTCATGTTGTGGCTATGGGGTAGCAGCGGCAATAATTCCACCCGCTAAATCTTCAAATCAGCCCGGCACTCCGCATGCTGGAAAAGCCGTCTTTGCCGATGATGATGTGGTCATGCACCGTTATCCCGAACTTCTGCCCCGCGTCCGCAATGTCGCGGGTCATGGCAATGTCTTGCCGGCTTGGGCTGCTATCGCCGCTTGGGTGGTTGTGGACAAGGATGATGGCCGCTGCGCCCAAGTCCATCGCGCGCCGGATAACTTCGCGTGTATAAATCGCCGCCTGATCGACCGAACCTTCGCTCGCAATCTCATCGCGGATCAGCATATTTTTGCTGTTGAGATATAAGGTCCGCACGCGTTCAATGGTCAGATGCGCCATGTCGGCACGCAGATAGTCCAGCAACGCCTGCCATGATGACAAAACCGGCATCTCGCGGACGGGCGCGCTCAAGAGGCGCAGGGCAGCCACTTGGACGATTTTCAGTGCAGCGACGCTTGTTTCGCCCATCCACTTTTCGCGCATGATGCTGTCGGCATCGGCCGTTAACAAGGCAGATAAGCTGCCGTACCGCGCGATGAGATCCTTGGCGATTTGCTTTGTATCGCGGCGCGGTATCGCCAATGCGAGCAAATATTCCACAAGCTCATGGTCGTGCAGGCCTTCGCCTTGCTGTTCAAAAAGCCGCTTGCGCAGACGCGCGCGGTGGCCGGTGCCATGATGTTCGATTTTATCCGCGCCGTCCGCCATCAGCACCACCCTTTTGCGATAATGCTCTTTTTGGAGATTTTTGCGGCGGGTGCAAGTCGATTGACGCGATTCGAGCGCCGCTGCATTGGACCCGCGCTGTCCTTAACAACTGAACCTCGTCATCCTGAAGCAAGTTCAGGACGACGACCAATATATAAGCGTATCACCCGAACGACAATAAAGGCCCGGGGCAGCGATGCTTCGGCCCTTTCTATTGCGACGCAACATTCTTGGCGACGCGCTGTTGACTTGGCGCAGGCGCTCTCCTAAAGCGCCGATGCCTAGGCGGGGTTGCCCCGATTGCGTGGCGGTTCCGTGTGTTTATTTGGATGGAATCACATGATGTCGGACAATTCCGGGCAGGATGGCAAAGGCAAAAGTGACGCCCGGCTCGTGTCGTTAGATATGCAGCTGAAAGCGGCGCGGAAAGCCGAAGCAGAACGCTCAGGTCAAGATCAGGTTCCAGCCAAAGGAATGCGGCAAGGGAACAGGGTTTTAACCGAGTTGATCGCGGGTCCTGCTGGTGGTGCTTTGGTTGGCTGGGTCTTGGACCGCTGGCTGGGTATCGCACCTGCGCTCCTGTTGACCTGCATGTTCTTGGGCATCGCAGTCGCCTTCAGGAATATAATAAAGATTTCAGCAGAGCGTCCGGACTAAACCGGGCGCTTGACGTGTATATAACAGGGTAGTGAACGTGGCAGGCGAAAGCGGCAAAATCGATCCGATGTACCAGTTCAAGATTGAGCCGCTCGCGCAGCTTAACCTTGCAGGTTACGACGTCTCCTTCACCAACTCATCGTTGTTCATGGTGCTTGTTCTTGGCGCGCTTTGGGTGTTCATGGCGGGCGGAATGAAGCGCGAAATGGTCCCCGGCCGCTGGCAGATGGCTGTCGAAGGCGTGACTGGCTTCATCAACAACATGCTGACCGCAAATGTCGGTCCCGAAGGCAAGAAATATGTGCCTTTGGTGTTCTCGTTGTTCATGTTCATCCTGATGGCGAACTTCATGGGCATGATGCCGTTCGGTATCGTCCCCGGCGTGCATCCCTTCACCATTACCAGCCACTTGACCGTCACCGCCGTGCTGGCGCTGTTCAGCTTTGGCACCGTATTGGTCGTCGGCTTCTGGCGCCATGGCCTGCATTTCTTCAGCCTGTTTGTTCCGCATGGCACGCCATGGTGGTTGCTCTGGCTGATCCCGGTCATTGAACTGTTCTCATTCATGATCCGTCCATTCAGCCTCGCGCTGCGTTTGTTCGTCGCGATGACCGCAGGCCACATCATGATGAAGGTGCTTGCCGGATTTGTGATTAACGGTTTGAATGCAGAAGCCGCTTGGGTGCCGCTGATTGTCAGCTTCCCAGCCTTTATTTTGATGATTGGTATTACCCTGCTTGAACTGCTCGTTTGTGCTATTCAGGCTTATGTTTTCGCGCTTTTGACGTCGCTGTACATCAACGACGCCGTCAATTTGCACTAAGATTTCAACCACTAAGTTTTATTTTTAACAGGAGTTATTATCATGGACGCAGAAGCAGCCCAAATGATCGGTGCCGGTCTGGCAGCAATTGGTGCCGGTATCGCCGCTGGCGGTGTTGGTAACGTTTTTAGCTCGTTCCTTCAGGGCGCGTTGCGTAACCCAGCAGCAGCTGACAGCCAGCAGGGCCGTCTGTTCATCGGCTTCGCCGCCGTCGAACTTCTTGGTCTGCTCGCGTTCGTTATCGCGATGATCCTGATCTTCGTTGCCTAATTGACGGTTTCGCCCCGGCAACCGCCGGGGCATTTCCTCAATAGGATGAGCGCGTAATATGCCACAAATTGCCCAGATTCTTGAAACTTATGCATCACAGTTTTTTTGGCTGATGATTGTCTTTGGCTTGGTCTATTTTACGATCGGTCATGGCATGTTGCCAAAAGTGGAAGCAACAATGGACGCACGTAATCGCAAGATTGCGGACGACCTTGCGGCTGCCGAACTTGCGCGTGCCGAAGCGGATGATCTGGGGGATAGTGGCGAAGCAGGACTTGCTGCTGCGCGGGCTGCGGCCCAAGCCAAAGCAAGCGATGCAAAAGCAAAAGGCGCCAAAGACGCGGATGCCCGTTTGGCGAAAGCCGATGCGGAAGTGGGCGTAAAGCTCGCCGCTGCGGAAGCCGCGCTTTCGGCTGCAACAGCCAAGGCAATGGCCAGCATTGAAACCGTGGCTGCGGACGCCGCTGCGGACATCGTTGCCAAGGTTTCGGGCGCGAAAGTTACCCCGGCACAGGCCGCAAAAGCAGTGAAGGCGGTAATGTCCAATGGCTAATCCTGCAGCATCCACCGACACAGCAGCGGCAACAACCGCCGTTGTTCCAACAGCAGACGTCGCCGCACCCGCTGCGGCGCCTACCGCTGAAACCGCCGCGCCCGCTGCGCATGCTTCTACAGAAGCACATGGCGGCGCAGAAGAGCATGTCACGCCTTCGGCTCTTGGCTTTGACGCCTCGATGCTGGTGGCTTTGGCGATGCTTGCAGTCATCATCTTGGCGATCTGGAAAAAAGTGCCCGCGATGATCGCTGGCGCATTGGACGGACAGATTGCCGGCATTAAGCAGCAGCTGGACCAAGCAACCGCGCTGCGTGCCGAAGCTGAAAATATCAAGGCTGAGTATGAAGCAAAGGCAAAGCAGGCGGCGCGTGATGCCGATGCGATGAAAGCCTCTGCCGAAGCTGAAGCAAAGCAGATTGTTGCCCGCGCAAAGAGTGATGCGACCGCATTGATCGAACGCCGTGCGAAGGCTGCAGAGGAAAAGATTGCTGCTGCCGAGCGCGCCGCAATTGCCGATGTCCGCAACAAGGCCGCAAGTGCTGCCGCCGCTGCTGCAGCGCAATTGATCGCCGCGCATCATGATGCAAAGGCCGACGCAGCCTTGATCGACCAGTCGATCGCTTCACTGAACTAAGTTTCGTGGTTCCCGCGCAGGCGGGAGCACAAGTTCCGATATATAATCATGCCCCGTCCTTGCGGGAATGACGTTGTGTAGCGCACCGACCTTGCCTACATCACCCCGACATGTCCAAAGCCGACCGCCCCGATCAACCCAATGCGGCTTCTCGCTTTAACGAGGAGCAGGCGACCTATGCGGTGCGTGGTGCGGACACACCTGATCTGGAAACCGGCACAGCCGCCATCCGCAATGTCCTGAAGACCTTGCCGCTGAAACCCGGCGTGTACCGGATGCACGATGCGCGCGGCGAAATATTATATGTCGGCAAGGCGCGCGCGCTCAAAAACCGCGTCGGCAATTATGTGCAGATTGACCGCTTGCCCAATCGCCTGCGCAGAATGGTCGCGCTGACGCGTTCGATGACGATTGTGACCACCAATAGTGAGGCCGAGGCGCTGTTGTTGGAGGCGCAGCTGATCAAGCGCTATCGTCCGGCGTATAATGTGCTGCTGCGCGACGACAAAAGCTTCCCCTTCATCCTGCTGCGCGCGGACCATAAATTCCCGCGTATCCAGAAACATCGCGGTGCACGGCGGAACAAGGGGCATTATTACGGCCCCTTTGCCAGCGCGGGATCGGTCAACCAGACGCTCAATGCGCTGCAAAAGCTGTTTCTGTTGCGCAGCTGTTCGGACAGTTTTTTCAACAATCGCGACCGGCCATGCCTGTTGTATCAAATCAAGCGCTGCTCCGCGCCATGCGTTGGCCGGATTGATGACCAATCCTATGACGGCCTGGTTGCCGATGCCAAATCCTTCCTCGACGGCAAATCCTCCGCCGTGCAGGCAAAGCTGGCGAAGGAAATGGAGGGCGCGGCCGAAGCGCTCGATTTTGAACGCGCCGCCATGCTGCGCGACCGGTTGAAGGCGCTGACCTTCATTCAGGGCAGTCAGGCGATCAACGCGCAGGGTGTCGGCGATGCGGACATCTTCGCACTGGCGTCGAAGTCCGGGCAGGTGGGCATTCAGGCGTTCTTCATTCGCGGGGGACAGAATTGGGGGCATCGCGCCTTCTTCCCCACGCACACGAGCGAACTCGCAGAAGAGGAGATCCTCTCCAGCTTTCTCGCGCAATTTTATGAAGATGTGCCGCCGGCACGGACCATCCTTCTGGACCGCGTCTTGCCGGATAGCGAACTTCTGGCTGAGGCTTTTTCCGAGAAGGCGGGCCGCAAGGTGGAATTGCAGATGCCCCAACGGGGGGATCGCAAGCGGCTGGTCGATCAGGCGACACGCAATGCGGTCGAGGCGCTGGATCGGCGCCTTGCCGAGAGCACGACGCAAGGCAAGCTGCTGCGTGAAGTCGCCGATCTGTTTGATTTGGCCGAGCCACCGCAGCGCATCGAAATCTACGACAATAGCCATATCCAAGGCACCAATGCTTTGGGCGCGATGGTAGTCGCGGGGCCGGAAGGGTTCCAGAAGGGGCAATTCCGCAAGTTTAACATCAAGCGGGCTGAAACCGCCAATGCACGCTCAGAACTTTCAGTCTTTTGCGAAACAAGTGACATTGTTAAAGGTTGTCCAACTCCTAATGAAAATCCTGCAACGAAGACGATCGCCCCTAGTGTGATTGGCGTGTGAGCAAATGCCATC
>ENA-OUVC01002649-OUVC01002649.1-marine-metagenome-genome-assembly--contig:-NODE-2649-length-9992-cov-8.518911_pt1 | contig 9992 bp, 10 predicted proteins | sample MGYA00248622_ERZ508571 | MGnify/ENA primary metagenome ERZ508571 (study PRJEB26236, sample SAMN06267175) | marine metagenome | isolation source: Columbia River Estuary | place: USA:Columbia River Estuary... | reverse complement strand
GCCGTTCGACCTATCATCGCATCTAATCCTGGTTCAGTGTTAAGCGTTTCCAAGACCTGTCGCAAACCACTCAGAGTAAACGCATCGTCATCAGCACAAAATGCTGTGTACCGTGTTACCGGAAGTCTGGTGCCGAAGTTGATACGAAATGAGTAGTTCTGACGAGAAGACTCACCATTTTTAGGTGGTAGATGGTGATAATAAATTCTAGGACTACCAATAATCTGCCCTACAGAGAAAAACGGCTTTTCTGATCCGTCCAAGATGTGAACTGTGACTGGTAGGTCTCGCCAATATTCAATCGCGCGTTCGAGTTCAAGTGGGCGATTATACGTAGGTATGACGATCGTCAACTCACTTAACAACTCAACTTCTTCAGGCGTCATTGCCCTACTTTATACGCTTGAGGTATCCGCCTGGTGCCGCAGAAATAAGCAACTTTTCATCTATCGCTTGATCGACCACAAAATCAGAATTCGTTTTCAAAAACTCGGCTACCGCAGTTTTCGGATTATTGCCCTTACCCCACGGACGATCAACAAACTCAACTCCATCTAAATCTTCAATGACAGTATCAAAGACGACACAATAACTACCGACTGATACTAGCGACGCATACAAATTGAGTTCACCAAGAACGTGCTCATGCGTGTGATTACTATCCAAAATCACCATCACTCGCTCGCACTGCAAGGCTTTCTGTGAAACCTCTAATGCAATTTTTTCATCAAGGCTTGATCCATCAAAAATTCTTAAACGCGGATACATCGGGTGCGCCAAAATCGCCTCGCGGTTGTGTGCACGCAAATCGATTTCGATACACCAGACTTCAGCATCTTTAGGCCCACCACTTAAAGCATTCAGCTCAAGGAGCGATGCAAAAAATACTGCTGACCCGCCATGAGCAACTCCAGTCTCAATAATTAAATCAGGCTTAACATCCCAAATCAGTTCCTGAACCGCAACAATGTCCTGCGGATACTGAATAATCGGACGACCCATCCACTTAAAGTTGTATGAATACTTGGACTCAATCGAGTCCCGAAGAAAAGATTTAGACGATGAGTAAACAGGGTCAGATGATTTCACAACTCTTAAATTCTAGTTGAAGATCAAATGTTCAGCGACCTTAGTTTTGATGCATCAGCCCAAAAGGCTTGTGATTCAAAATTGCGATCTGGAAGTGCGCCAACCAATGGTTCTAGTTGAGCACCCAGAACATGAATTTGATCCTTTACAAAATCAAGAACTGATTGCGGCTCACCAGAGCCAATGTTTACTAGGCCCACTCCAGTGCAACGGGTCGATAAAGAAACAAGAGTGCTCGCGACTTTCTCGACTGAAATAAAGTCAAGAACTTGCTTTCCGCTGCCCATCTTGAACTGCTGATGTCCGTTCAGCATCGCTGCTCTCAGTTGCGAATAAATAGATATCTCTGATTGCCCATCACCATAGGGGTAAAAGATTCGTGCCCAAGTAAGTTCAAAGTTTTGCCTTAACTGAATTTCGAAAAGCTCTTTTCGGAGTAAGTCTTTGGCAATGCCGTAGGGAGTATTCGGGTTTGTCTCTTGACTCTCAACAAGTGCCCCACTTGTGAGTCCATACTCATAGCAAGTTCCAGTTACTACCAAGTTTGTTAACCCTGACGAAATCACTCTGCTTAAAAATTTTGTCTGAATGGGTAATTCAACCTCAACGTGATAACTATCTAAATAGTTTGGTAAGCCACCCCAAGCGAGGTGAAGCAAAACATCAGGCCTACCCAAATAATCAAACCAATCATTACGATCTTCGCTGATATCAGCAATCACAAATTTTTCGTTAGCACCAAGTTCATCAATCTTTGATTGCTTTCGGACAACTAATAAGACTTCGTGGCTAGATTTTGATAACAACTTTCTTACATGCTGACCGATAAATCCGGTGCCACCAGTAAGCGCAACCTTCATTATGAGATTTGTAGGTTTGGAACAGCAACTACGAATTTTGTTCCACTTTTTGTTAAATAACTCAACTGAGTTTTAACTTCATAGCTGATGTTCCAAGGGAAAATCACGACGAAATCGGGATTGTCAACACTCAGTTGCTCTTCAGAAACAATTGGAATGCGACTACCTGGCATAAATTTGTTTTGTTTGTGTGGGCTTCGGTCCACCACGTAACGAATCAAGTCGTTTTTCACTCCGGCGAAATTCAATAGAGTATTGCCCTTGGCGGCGGCACCGTAGCCGACAACTACTTTGCCTAACTTTTTTTGCTCAATCAAAAACGACAAAAAATCATTCTTTACTTTCTCAGCATGCTCTTGGAATCCCTGATAAAAAGCAATGCTTGACATACCAGCTGATGTCTCTCGAGATAGCAGATCATCAACTCGACTTGAAACTAGATGACTTCCAGTATCGCTCGGTTGGGCATAGACACGCAGACTTCCACCGTGAGTTCCAATTTCCTCAACGTCAAAGACATTCAAACCATTTTTGGCGAAGATATTAATTACTGTGCCAAAAGACAGATAAGAAAAGTGCTCGTGATAAATAGTGTCAAACTGATGTTGCGAAATCAAATTCATCAAGTGCGGAAACTCACATGTGAACACGCCATTTGGCTTCATCAACAACCGACATGCGTTTGAGAAGTCATTGATGTCTGGGACATGCGCAAGCACATTGTTTGCAACTACCAGATCAGCAGTTTTGCCCTGACTACGTAATTGCTGCGCAAGACTCGTGCTCAAAAAGTCCTGCACGATTTCAATACCTTTTTGACGCGCAGCATTTGCTGTGCTCGCAGTTGGCTCGATGCCATAACAACCAATTGACTTTTCTTTTACGTATTGCAACAGATAGCCGTCATTTGCAGCCACTTCTACAACAGTGCTTGAAGAACCAAGCCTAAAACGCACAGTCATATCTTCGACATAGCGCTTTGAGTGATTCAACCACTCAGTTGAAAATGAACTGAAATATGCATATTCTTCGTTGAAAAGTTCGGCTGCCCGCGAATAGGCCTCGGCTTGCACTAACCAACAGCTTTCACAAACAAGTACACGCAACGGAAAATACTTTTCTGGGCGTTTTAACGCCATCTTTGTTAGATATGCATTTGACGGTGGTGCTACGCCAAGATCAACAAGCACGTGAGACACATCAGACCCACAGTGTCGACACTTCATCTAAATAATCTTACTCTTGGTATCGCTCTTGCCAATACGCAATGTTTAGCAAGAACGACTTGAACTAGCGAGAGCCGGTGGCAAAAGCGGTGATGCGGCGCACGAGTGCTCGCGGAAACGCACTCGACACGGCAGCTAATCCTTTATAAATCGCGCCAGGAATGCTCAGTGTGCGACCTCGCGCCACATCGCGCAGACCAGCGCGAGCAACGTCAGTCGCGTCGAGCCATGCGAACTCAGGCACCTGGGTTGCAATACTCAAAGTGCCAGACACATCTGAAAACTCAGTGCGAGTGAACCCAGGACACAGCGCCGTGACACGAACACCGGTGCCACTCAACTCTGCGTGCAATGCTTCGGTCAGACTCGTGACGAAAGCCTTTGTCGCTGAATAAACCGCCGAGCTTGGCCCTGCCTGAAAACTCGCGATGCTTGACACATTCAACAGATAACCGCGACCCCGAGGCACCATTGCATTCACCGCCGCGTGCGACAAACGAGTTAGCGCCAAAACGTTGACACCAATCTCACGCGATAACCGATCGACATCAACTTCGTGCATCAACCCTGATGAACCAAAGCCTGCATTATTTACAACCAGATCAATTGGCGTTTTCGAAGAATCAGAAATTCGCGACTCAACTTGACCCACACCTTCTGGCGTTGACAAGTCGGCAACCATAACTTCAATATTTTTAAATTGTGCAGCGAGCTGTTCGAGACGATCACGCCGACGAGCAACCGCAATTACTGGCACGCCTGAAGTTGCAAGTTGAATTGCCATCTCGTAGCCAATGCCACTCGACGCGCCCGTCACCAAAGCACAGGTGAACGGATATCTTGCCATTACTGCAGGCTACGGCTCGTTAGTGAGCCGACCCTCCGGAGTTTGAGCTTCCACCTGCTGCGGCCAGTCGTGCATGAGCCCGACGCAAGTCACCCGCAACTGATGCGTCGTGTTCGCCACGCATTGCTTCTTGGGCTCGTTCTTGCGCTGCACGCGCCCGAACGACGTCGATATTTTCTGCAAGCTCGGCGCTGTCAGACAAAATCGTCACGTGATCTGGCGCAACATCAACAAAACCGCCATGCACCGCGACGTCTTGCACTTTGCCGTCAGTCAAGTAGATGCGTGTGTGGTTCTCGACGAGTGCACCCAAAAAAGTTGTGTGACCCGGAAGAAACGCAATTTCGCCGCCATCCAAAGTACGCGTGATTACTTGACGTGCTTCACCAGAAAACAAAACGCGTTCTGGTGAAACCACCTCAACTTTTAGCGAACTTCTCTCAGCCATGGTGATTGAAACTTACGCTGCCGAATCTTGAAGTGACTTGGCTTTGGCAAGAACTTGATCAACGCCACCGACGTTCAAGAAAGCTTGTTCTGGCACATCGTCAAGGTCGCCCTTGATGATCGCTTCGAAACTTTCAACTGTCTGTGCTGTCGGAACATATTCACCCTTAACACCGGTGAAAACTTCGGCAACATAGAACGGCTGCGACAAGAAACGCTGCACCTTGCGGGCTCGCGAAACAGTCATGCGGTCTTCTTCTGAAAGTTCATCCAGACCAAGAATTGCGATGATGTCTTGCAGTTCTTTGTAGCGCTGCAAAATTTCTTGAACACGACGTGCCACGTTGTAGTGACGTTCGCCGACAGTTTCTGGCGTCAAAATTGTTGAAGTTGAAGCGAGAGGGTCTACCGCTGGGTAAATGCCCAACGATGCGATTTGTCGCGACAACTCAGTTGTTGCATCCAAGAAAGCGAACGTCGTAAACGGTGCTGGGTCGGTGTAGTCGTCAGCAGGCACATAAACAGCCTGCAACGATGTAATCGATCGACCACGTGTTGACGTAATTCGCTCTTGCAACTGACCCATTTCATCGGCAAGTGTCGGCTGGTAACCCACTGCTGACGGCATACGGCCGAGCAGAGTTGATACTTCAGAACCGGCCTGCACGAAACGGAAGATGTTGTCAACGAACAACAACACGTCTTGGTTTTTTACGTCACGGAAGTATTCGGCCATTGTCAATGCCGAAAGCGCAACGCGCAAGCGCACGCCTGGTGGTTCGTCCATTTGGCCGAAAACTAGGGCAGCTTTTTCGAACACGCCCGACTCTTCCATTTCGAGACGCAAGTCGGTGCCTTCACGAGTTCGCTCGCCTACACCTGCGAACACCGACACACCGCCGTGCTTCGACGCCACGCGGTTAATCATCTCGGTGATCAAAACTGTTTTACCTACACCTGCACCACCGAACAAACCGATTTTTCCACCAGCCAAATATGGAGTGAGCAAGTCAATAACTTTGATGCCGGTTTCGAATTGACGCTTCGATGGTTCGAGTGTGTCGAACGCCGGTGCTGGGCGGTGAATTTCCCAACGCTCTGTGTCTTTGAAATCATCGTTGTTGCCGTCAAGACAGTCGCCCCATACGTTCCATACGTGGCCAAGTGTCTTGTCGCCGACTGGCACGGTGATGCCACGACCCGTGTCGCGCACTGGCGTGCCTCGACGCAGACCGTCGGTTGGCTTCATGCAAACTGCACGCACACGACTGCCACCAAGTTGCTGTGCGACTTCAGCCAAAATTACGTTCGGCTTGCCGTCAACAGTAACTGTGAACTCGAGTGCTTGATTGAGTTCTGGCAGCGAGCCACGAGGAAACTCAACGTCGATAACCGGACCAGCGATTGCTACTACTCGCCCGTCTTTTCGATCTGTATTTGTTGCTGTACTCATTTTTTCTCCCTTTTTATTTCGCTTAAAAATCGTTACTAATTACTTGCCATCTCGCGAACAACATCGTCTTTGTCGTCAGAGCCAAGTGCTTCGGCGCCACTGACAATTTCCATAATTTCTGTCGTAATCGAATCTTGGCGCGCGCGGTTCATGATGCGCGACAGATTCTTGATCAACTCTTCAGCGTTGTCAGTTGCCGATTTCATCGCGCGTTGACGAAAAGCGTGCTCACTGGCGGCAGCATTCAAAAGCGCCGCATAAATACGTGCCTCGACATATCGCGGCAACAACGTTTGCAAAATAAGTTCTGGATCTGGTTCGAACTCATAGTTGCCACCCGACGCCGACTTGCCGTCGCCACCAGCAATTACATCTCTTTCAAGCGGCACAAGCGGCCGACGCACAACTTCTTGTCGCCCAGACGAAACAAATCGGGTGTAAACCAATTCGACACGATCAACTTCGCCGCGCAAATACAAATCGACCACAAACTGGCCGATTGCTTTGGCATCTTCGTATTTCGGAGCATCAGAAAAGCCGGTGAAACTACGCGAGGTCTTATACGAACGAAACCTGAAATAGTTTTCAGCTTTGCGGCCGACTGGCACGACCAAATAATCTTTCGACGCTAAAACGTCGGCCTTAACTTCGCCTTCGGTCGCACGCAAAATGCCCGAGTTGTATCCACCACAAAGACCACGATCTGCAGTGATCGCAACATAACAAGCCGTGCGAATCTCTGGACGTGCTTTCAAAAACGCCGACGAGCTTCCTGCGCCACCCGCTGCCAAGTCTTTGACAACTTCAGTGATGCGTTCGCTGTATGGCACGGCGGCGGTAACTCGTTGTTGAGCCTTGACAATGCGTGAGCCAGCGATAAGTTCCATTGCGCGCGTGATCTTCTTGGTTGCCTGAACCGATCTGATCCGACTGCGCAATATGCGCTCTTGCCCGCCTGCCATTTTGGTTTAGACCTACTCAGTCGCGAGCGTTTTTGCGCTCGCCGCATCGCCAGTTTCACCAGCATTAGTTTTTGTTGGATCAGCAGCGCCCGATTTCTTGGTTGGCGCGAAGCCAGCTTTGAATGCAGCGACGATTGAAGCCAAATCTTTTGGCACATCAGCTTTTGGTTCTTGGCGGATACCCGAAAGCAAACCGCTATGGCGTGAACGCATGTGTTCAAGCAATTCGTTTTCGAATCGACGCACATCAGCAACTGGAATCGTGTCCAAGTAGCCCTTCGTGCCAGCGAAAATCGAAACAACTTGCTCTTCAACTGGCATCGGCGAGTTGAGTGGTTGCTTCAACAACTCAACCAAGCGATAACCGCGCTCAAGTTGGGCTTTTGAAATCGCGTCAAGTTCGCTACCGAAAGTTGCGAATGCTTCGAGTTCACGAAACTGTGCAAGGTCAAGCTTGAGTGTGCCTGAAACGCTCTTCATCGCTTTGATTTGAGCAGCGCCACCTACACGACTTACCGAGATACCTACGTCAACGGCTGGTCGCACACCAGATTTAAACAAGTTGTCTTGCAAATAAACCTGGCCGTCAGTAATTGAAATTACGTTCGTCGGAATATACGCCGACACGTCGCCAGCTTTTGTTTCGATAACTGGCAATGCAGTTAGCGAACCGGCACCACGCTCGTCACTCAACTTTGCGGCGCGCTCAAGCAAACGACTGTGCAGATAGAACACGTCACCTGGGTAAGCCTCGCGACCTGGTGGACGACGAAGCAACAACGCGATCTGTCGATACGCCTCTGCTTGTTTCGACAAGTCGTCGTATACGACTAGCGCATGCTCGCCGTTCTCCATCCACTGCTGGCCGATTGCGCAACCTGCGTAAGGTGCGAGATATTTGAACGGCGCAGGGTTTGAAGCAGGTGCTGCAACAACAACTGTGTATTCAAGTGCTCCGTATTGGCGCAAAACTTCTACAGTTTGCGCAATTGTCGAACCCTTTTGACCAATCGCCACGTAGATGCACTTCACACCAAGACCGCGCTGGTTAAGAATCGTGTCAATCGCGATTGTTGTCTTTCCTGTCTTGCGGTCACCGATGATCAACTCTCGTTGCCCACGACCAATTGGTGTCATCGCGTCAATCGCTTTGATACCAGTTTGAAGTGGCTCGTGCACTGGCTTGCGACCCATGATGCCGGGTGCTTGAACTTCAACGCGGCGCATGATTGCACCAACGATTTCGCCTTTGCCGTCGATTGGCTGACCAAGAGCGTTTACAACTCGACCAAGCATCGCGTCGCCAACAGGCACCGACAAAATTCGACCAGTTGCTTTTACGGTTTGATTTTCTTCGATTGCTTCGGCTTCACCGAGCACAACAACACCGATTGAATCTTCATCCAAGTTCAATGCCAAGCCAATCGTGCCGTCTTCGAATTCAAGCAACTCGTTGACTGCGCAATCTGGCAATCCACTTACGCGAGCGATACCGTCGCCCACTTCTGTAACACGACCAACGGTGCGTGCCTCGACCGACGGCGAGTAACCGTCGAGACCTTTGGTAATCGCTGCTGCGATGTCGCTCGCAGAGAGTGTGAGTTCAGCCATGTTGTGTATGTCCTTTCAGAACTTCAGATTCGGGTCTTAATTTGTTCAAGTCGAGTGCGAACTGTGTCGTCAATGACTTCGTCACCAACAGTCGCAACTAATCCACCCAAAACTGATGGATCAACTACGACTTTGAGATTCAGTTTGCGACCAGTTGATTTGCTCAGGGCTTCTGCCAGGCGTTTTGTCTGATCGTCAGACAATGCAACAGCGCTGCGAACTTCGGCAACTTCACGTTGCTGCTCGCTTGAAGCACGCTGCACAAGGCGATCGATAATTGCTGGCAAGTCGCGGCTACGTCCTGCGCCGACAATCAACGACACAAGTTGCACGCTGGTATTGCTGGCTTTTCCGCCCAAGAGTTTTTCGACAACTTGTTGACGGCGGTCAGCCGGAATCGTCGCGTCGGTCAAAGTTGCACGCAATTGCTCGTTTGACTCAACTGCTCGTGCCATGCGAAACAACTCATCTTCGACTATCGCCAAGTTGCCTTCTGCTTGGGCAACTTCGAACAATGCTCGGCTGTAAGCCTCAATGCGGGCGTCGCTCATTTTGATGCTCCCACGCTCTTAATAAAACTTTCGATCAAATCTTGTTGGGCACGATCGTTGAGGCTTGCAGCTACTGCAACAGAAGTTGCCGCGCTTGACAAACGACCAATCTCGCCACGCAATTCTTCGCCACTGCGACCTCGCGCTGCAGCTAAATCAGTCGCAGCCTTGGCTTCGAGTTCGGCAACTTCTTTAATCAATCGAGCACGACCGTCAGCAAGAATTGCTGCGGCCTGTGTTTCGGCTTCAGCCAAAATCTTCTTACGCTCAGCCTCGATGTCGCCCAACGCACGACGAATATCGGTTGCATCAGTTTCAGATTTCGAGCGAGCAGATGCTGCGCCGTCCAGCTCTTTTTGAATTTTCTCAGTGCGAGCCTTCATCGACTTCTTAACCATCGGTCCGGCGAACTTGAAAAGTCCGGCAAACACGATTACCGAAGCCAAACCACCGTAAATAATTTCGGCGGTCTCAGGCAACAACCAGTGATGCGTCTGAGTTGGGTCTTCAACAGCGAACAATGCCGTAAAAAGTAGATTCACGAGCGTTTTCCTTCCATTGCTTGCTGTACCGACCGTGACACCACTGCAGTATCGGGAGACACCCCGACTGCAATTTGTGTCGCGCGAGTCGTCACAGCGGTTACTGCCGAAACAATTTGGCTTTGAGCAGCGGCCCGAGACGCAGCGACTTCAGCTTCGGCTTGGGCACGTTGCTCGGCGATACGAGCACTAACTTGAGCGATCTTTTCAGTTCGCTCTTTGTCAAGTGTTTGCCGAGCAGCTTCAAGTCGACGCGCCGCTTCGCTGCGAATTTCAGCAACTGCCGATTCGTAGCGAGCAACATCTGCTTGAGCACCGTCACGAGTCGCTGATGCATATTCATGATCTGCCTGAATCGAGTCATAACGACTCGCCATGCCCTTGCGCACTTTTGGTACCAAGAA
>ENA-OUVC01002645-OUVC01002645.1-marine-metagenome-genome-assembly--contig:-NODE-2645-length-10001-cov-3.684905_pt1 | contig 10001 bp, 5 predicted proteins | sample MGYA00248622_ERZ508571 | MGnify/ENA primary metagenome ERZ508571 (study PRJEB26236, sample SAMN06267175) | marine metagenome | isolation source: Columbia River Estuary | place: USA:Columbia River Estuary... | reverse complement strand
GCCCGAGATGCACCTCGACGGCGGCATCCCGATGCTCGCCGGCCTCGAGGAGTTCCGTGAACACCTCGGCGGCCAGCTCACGCTCGTCCTGCCGACGGCCATCGGCAAGTCGATTCAGGTCCACGAAATGGCCACCGCCATCGTCCGCCGTGCGACCGATGAGTTGCGCGTGCGCGACCAGCAGACATGCGCCGCGCGGTCCTGAACGTCGTCGGCCTCTCCGCCCGCGACCTCTCGTCAGGTGTGATGCCACGCTTGGCCGCCCGCGCCGCGAAGGGCTCCGTCGCGAAAGTCCGCCCCGCGTTCCCCGCTGTCACTTGCACGGCGCAGTCTGATTACCTCACCGGCCAGACGCCTTCCGTGCACGGCATCGTCGGTAACGGTTGGTATGACCGCACGCTCAGTGAAGTGCAGTTCTGGAAGCAATCCAACCGCGTGGTTGGTGCCCCGAAAGTTTGGGACGAACTCCACGCCAAGAACCCGAAGCTCAAGGTCGCGAACCTCTTTTGGTGGTATAACATGGGGACGAATGCGGACATCTCCGTGACCCCGCGTCCGGTCTATAAGTCCAACGGCGGAAAAATCTTCGACATCGCCAGCTACCCGCAGCGCTATCGCGAGCTGCTCAAGCGCGACCTTGGCGATTTCCCGTTCCATAGCTTTTGGGGCCCGCGCGCTGGCTTGCCGTCCACGCAGTGGATTGCCGCCTCGGCCCGCTGGATTGAGGAGCATGAGCAGCCAGACCTCAACCTCGTCTACCTCCCGCACCTCGATTACGACCTGCAGCGCTTTGGGCCGACGGACCCGCGCAGTGATACCGCTCGTCGTGACGTCGATACACTCGTCGGGGACTTAGCCGATTTCCTCGAAACACGCGGCGTGGATGTCGTCATCGTCTCTGAATACGCCATCACCGCCGTCGATCGGGCCGTCCCGCTGAACAAGGTCCTGCGTCAGCACGCTTGGCTCGAGCTGAAGCAAGAGTCCGGTTCCGAGACTCTTGACGTCTTTAATTCCAAAGCCTTCGCTGTCGTCGACCACCAGGTCGCGCACGTCGTCGTCCTCGACCCATCGATTCGCGAAGAAGTCCGTAAGGTCCTCCTCGCCACGCCGGGCGTTGCGCAGGTCCTGGACGCCGACGCCCAAGCCGCCGTCGGCATTAAGCACCTCCGTAGTGGCGACTTCGTCGTCGTCTCCGACAACCATAGCTGGTTCTCGTATTACTGGTGGGAAGAAGGCGAGGGCGATCCCGACTACGCGCGCACCATCGATATCCACCGCAAGCCTGGCTACGACCCCGTTGAGCTCTTCATCGACCCGAAGATTCGCTTCCCGATGCTCACCATTGCCTGGTTCCTGCTCAAGAAGACCCTCGGCTTTAAGGCACTCATGGAAGTCGTCTCCCAAGACGCCTCGCTCGTGAAAGGTTCGCACGGCCGTTTGCCGGAGGACCCACTCGATTGGCCCGTCTGTATCGCCGCGCGCGACGCCAGCCTCCCGGTACAGATGGCCTCGACCGACGTTTACGCACAGATTGTCCGCGGGTTCTAAGCGTCGGCAGTACTTGCGGGGTCGACTCGGAACCTTCGCCCCGCAGTGTGGTCGGTAACCCAGACCCCGATGGACGCTCGCCCCTTTGCTTTACTCTTTGCCCTATCTCTGGGGGCGGCGGCGTTTCCCGAGCCGCGTAATAATCAGCCAGAGACCACCCCATTGCTGAAGTCAGCGGATGCCCTGACTAAGCTGCACCTGCCCGAGGGCTTTCGCGCCACGCTCTTCGCCGCTGAGCCCGACGTCCGTCAGCCCATCGCCCTTTGTTGGGACGAACGTGGCCGCTTATGGATTGCGGAGAACTACACGTATGCCGACGGCAAGGAACGCTTCGACCTGAAGCTCCGCGATCGGATTATCATCCTCGAGGACGCCGACCACGACGGGAAGTTCGATAAACGTACGGTCGTGACGGAAGACGTGCAGATGCTGACCAGCATCGAGCGCGGCTTGGGCGGCGTCTGGGCGATGTGCCCACCGAACCTACTCTTTATTCCGATGGATGGTGATAAGCCCGCGGGTCCGCCCCAAGTCATCCTCGATGGGTTCAGCACGACGGCCGCCAGCCGCCACACCTTTGCCAACGGACTGAAGTGGGGTCCCGATGGTTGGCTTTATGGACGCGTCGGCATTTCCAGCACCTCGTGGATTGATGTCCCCGGCGTGGAGAAGGAAAAACGTCAGCCCACGGCGGGCGGCCTGTGGCGTTATCACCCAATCAAGAAAATCTTCGAACCCTATTGTCACGGCACGACGAACCCGTGGGGCTCCGATTGGACCAAGCATCATGAGCTACTGTTCATCAACACCGTGATCGGGCATGGCTGGCAGGGTATTCATGGTGCGCATTTTAAGCGGATGCATGGCGAAGACCCGTACCCATTTGTGTACGAACTCATCGACCAGCAGGCCGACCACTACCACTGGAACACGGGCAAGAAGTGGAACGATGCCGACGGTGGCCGCGGTGGCGCGGATGACTTTGGTGGCGGCCACGCGCACGTCGGGATGATGATTTATCAGGGTGATAACTGGCCGACCGCGTACCGCGATAAGTTGATGACCCTAAATATGCATGGCCGGCGCGTGAACGTCGAAGCCATCGAGCGGGTGGGCAGCGCCTTGGTGATGAAGCACCAGCCCGATATTTTGAAGTCGGACGATCCTTGGTTCCGTGGCATCGAGCTCAGCCAAGGCCCAGACGGCGCGGTGACGATTCTGGACTGGAGCGACATCGGTGAGTGTCACGAGGAAGATGGCATTCACCGGACCAGCGGACGTATCTATAAGGTCGCCTACGGTACGCCTAGGCAGCCCGAAGTCGACTTAACGAAGGCCACACCGGCCCAGCTCGTCGAGTTACAGCGCAGCCGTAATGAATGGCTCGTTCGTATGGCCCGCTGGGAACTTCGTGAGCGCGCGTGGAAGGGCCAAGACCTATCGTCCGGTATCCCCGTCTGGGAGAAGCTCGCCGCCGAAGTGGACCCCGTCCTCGCGCTCAATGCGCATTCGACACTCCTGGCGATGGCATCCACGAAGCAGGGCGATAGCCCTTTTGCGACGCAGCATCAGGCTCATTACTCACCCGCCGCGGTGCTCGCCGAGAAACGTCCCGACGTTTTAGCCCGCTTGATTGAACGCGAGCTTACTGAGCCCTTGGTTCGTCGTAATAATTCCCTGACTAAGTATGCGAATCACTTCGGGTTCATTCCGACGTGCGATGAACAAGAGGCTGCCTTGCTACAGTTAGCGAGCCAGCCGCGCGGCCAACGCGTTCGACTTGCTCTCGCTTCATCGCTCCCGCACCTGACCTCACCGATTCGTGCGCTCGTGGCCCAGCACCTACTCCGCTATGAGCAGGACAGTACGGATCATAACCTCCCGCTCCTCGTTTGGACCGGTATCCGCGAGCTCCCACTCCCAGCCTTGGTCGATGTAGCGCACGTCTGTCGCGTTCCACAGGTTAGTAAACTCATCGCCCGCCGACTCGCCGAAGCCTCGGACAAGGAGCCAGAACCGCTGAACGACCTCTTGGCGGGGGCTGCTGACATGCCTGACGGCCATGGGCCGCTCGTGGCTGGCCTGGCGGACGGACTCAAAGGTTGGCGTAAGGCGAAGAAGCCCGCCGCGTGGGATAAGTTCGTCGCGTCGATTCCGCCGTCGGACGTCCCCGCCATCGCCGCTGTGCGCCAGCTCAACGTGTTGTTTGGTGATGGCTTGGCTTTGGAAGCCGTGCGGAAGATAGCCTTGGATGACAAGGCTCTCACCGAGCAACGTCGGGTGGCTTTACTCGCGCTCATCGAGGCCAACGACGGGAACCTCCGGGCCGATTGCGAGAAACTCCTTTCTGTGCGTGGCGTTGCCATGGAAGCTATCCAAGGCTTAACGAAGTTTGATGACCCCGCCGTCGCGAAGAAGATCCTCGCACGGTATCCGCAGCTTTACCCGCACGAACGCCCGCAGGCCATCATGGCGCTCGTCTCGCGGCCGAAGTTCGCCAGCGAACTCCTCGGTGCAATGGCGGAAGGTAAAGTAGCGAAGTCAGACCTTGGGTCGGCCGCGGCGCGACAGGTTCGTGGCTTCAACGACGCTAAGCTCACGGCGCAGCTCGTGGCGGTGTGGGGCGAAGCGCGCGAGACTCCGGCAGATAAACTTCAACTCATCGCGTCGCTCAAGGCGCGTCACACCACGGAATTTTTAGCGAAGGCGGATATCGCGCAGGGCAGGGCCCTCTATGCGGGCGTGTGTGGGCAGTGCCATAAACTCTTTGGGGAAGGCGGCGCGATTGGACCGGACCTCACTGGGAGCGGACGCCGCAACCTTGATTACTTACTGCAAAATATTGTGGATTCGAACGCCGTCGTGGACGCTGCGTATTACCTCAACACCATCACCATGAAAGACGGACGTGTCCTCAGTGGCATCGTTGGTGCGCAGACGGAGCGCACGCTCACGCTGCGTTCGATTGGCCAAGAAACCACGCTCGACAAGACCGACATCGTGAAGCGCGAAACCCTGCCCATTTCGTTGATGCCCGAAGCCCTCCTGCAGGCCTTTTCTTCCGAGCAGCAACGCGACCTCTTGGCCTATCTCATGTCCGAAACCGGCACCAAAGCAGGGAAGTGAGAGGTTTGGCTAAACATTTTGAAGTTAAATTTCGTTGATAGTCAATGACTTAAATGATAACAGTCCGATGCTTCCACCTTTCGTGCTTGTAACTAACCCCCGCCTCTTCATGTTCCCAAGCATGCAGTCGACACCCTGTCACCGCCTAATCAGCGAGGCCCTTAAAACGGTCAGACAACGTATCGGCACGATCTTTCTCAGTCAAACGAAGTACAAAACCCTGGGGGTACCCGGAGGCCGCAAAAACAGCGAGCTGCCGAATCACTAACCCCCAGGGATCAATTTTCAGTCCCTCACCTGGTACCACCAGTTGGGGCACGCCGGGAATACGCGCCATCGGCGCCGGTTTCCAGGTAAATGCACTTTGGGCCGTCGAGGAAGGGTTATTTGGAATCCCTTCCCACTTACCTTGCCCATTGTGTTTCGCGATGTCTTCCGGACCAGCCTTCGCCGGCCAAGCGGATTTCGAAGCCATCGGGCTTCTCGCGTGGCGCGTCTGCGTCCGGGGCAGACCACCGCTGTCGTCTAACGGTAGGATAGCCGACTTTGGCTCGGCTGGTATGGGTTCGAGTCCCATCGGCGGTATCAATTTGTCCTAGTGCAAGAAGTAGCACGGCTGGCGCTGACCCAGCAGGTGCGGATGCAAGTTCCGCGGACTTTACCATTTATGCAAGCGTAGCCCAAGTTAGAGGCAGGGCCGGGTAATACCCGAATCCTATCGCTTGCACCCTTTTTGAGCCGAATTGAGGAAGGTTACCAACACACTCCATATGTTGGGCGCAAGCCCACTCCTTTCTCTGCCACCTTGACCTCAAATCTCTTTTATAGAAGTTAAGTGTTACGGTAGCATCGCTGGCGCTGACCCAGCGGGCGCGGGTTCAACTCCTGCAACTTCTGCCATTTCTTTAAGTCCGGACCAGAACCAGGCGGAGCGCTCACTCCGTCGGTTCACCCGGGTCCGTTGTGCGCCATTCCCAACTTTGCTTCAGAGCCGGTTGGCGGTGCGCGGCGGATCCGGCTTATGGCCCTTTTTCATCGGTAGTATTGTCCATGGTGGACTGGCGGGTTGTAAACCTGTCGCGTTTACGCACAGCTGGTTCGATTCCAGCCCTGCCGATCATTGATACATCCTCGCGCAAGGCGTTGAGGTCGGTTCTGAGCCGGCCAAGGTTGGGGTTCGAGTCCTCCCGAGGGTTCCATTTGTCCTAGTGCAAGGAGTAGCACGGCTGGGGCGCTGACCCAGCAGATGCGGATGCAAGTTCCGCGGACATTACCATTTCTGCAAGCGTAGTCTAAGTTAGTGGCCGGGTCGGATTACTCCGAATCCAACCCCATCCCTTTCCCGATCATCGGGCTGAACGGGTCATTGGTTATCGAAATCCTATCGCATACACCCTTTTTGAGCCGAACGTCGTCGGTTATCCACACCAACAGGCAATAGAAAATCGCAGCTGATGCGCGTAAGCGTGGCGATCCGGGCAACCGGTTCATCGGCAATATCCCGACGGCAAATCCTTGCTCGAATCCTCCAGGCACAACCTGGTTTAGCACTCATTAGCGTAATGGTATCGCGCTCGGTTTGGGACCGAGAGGGTGGAGGTTCAAGTCCTCCATGGGTGACCACCTTTCTGCGCCTTCGGGCGCGTCATTTATCAGGAAATAGCTCAGTCGGTAGAGCGCGTGCTCGGGGTGCACGAGGTCGTGGGATCGAAGCCCATTTTTCTGACCATTTTGGGGTATCGTATAGCGGTTAGTATGCCCGGCAGTCGACCGGAGCGCAGCGGTTCGACTCCCCTAAGCACCGCCATTTCAGGAGGTATGATGTAGTGGTTAACAGGGCCCTCTGTCTCACGGCCAACACGGGTTCGAATCCCGTTATCTCCGCCATTTAAAAATCGTCTGGGGCGACGTCCGTCCCGGAAAGTTCAAGCCTCTCGAAGGGGTAGCTTAATCATCAAAGCGCCGCGAAAATATCCAGCGCACCAACTTGCTTGGGTCACCGAGCCGCTCGCGTTGGGTTACCTGGAAACTCGGAGCTGCGGGTGTAAGTCCCGCCCCCTTCACCTTTCGGAGAGGTCGTCTAAAACTAAGACAACAGCTGCGGTTAAACCGCATTTCCCAATGCACCCACCTTGCTCGGGTTCCCTGAGCCGATCGATGTTGGGTTACCTTCAGGCTGTTAATGCGGGTGTAAACCCCGCCCTCTCCATTATTTATAGCCGTATAGCTCAGTCGGTAGAGCGCTGGGTCGATAACCCGGAGGTCGATGGTTCGAGCCCATCTGCAGCTACTTTAGGATAGTCATCGTCTCGTATGTTAATGGACAGACCACTCGGCTTCGAACCGAGAAGTGGGGGTTCGATTCCCTTCGAGACGACCATTTTAGGAGGGGTAGCTTAATTATTAAAGCGCCGTGACTCCAGCGCACCACCTTGCTTGGGTAACCGAGCCGCTCGCGTTGGGTTATCTGGATAAGCTCGGAGCTGCGGGTGTGAGTCCCGCCCCCTTCACTTTGGGAGAGGTCGTCTAAAATAGAAGACGGCGGACAGGCGTTAGCGCGCCTTTTCCCAACGCACCCACCTTGCTCTGGATAACAGAGCCGACCGCAGTTGGGTTATGCGGATCTGCTCATGCGGGTGTAAACCCCGCCCTCTCCACCTTTAAAAACTACACGGCAGCGCCCATAGGTTGGCCGACGGACTCATAAGCCGTCCGTGACGATTCGAATTCGTCCGTTGCCTCTTTGTTACGCACCCGCGGCCGGGGGCATTCGTTCGTCACGAAAGCTCCCGGACGGCGGTATCCCTTTCAGTCCCAACCAACAACGCAATCAAATGCACTAACACAAAAAACCGCCCTCACGGGCACCACATAACATGAAAAAGAACATCAAAGAGGCCCTCACCGGCCTCACGGCCAGCGAGACCCCCCAGGGTCTCCCCATCCCCGGCAGGGACATGGTCGGAAACAATGCCGGCGGCTTCGTCTTCAAGCTCGACGAATGGAAGCAGCTGGAAAGGTTCCTCATCCTCGGCTCCGAGGGCGGCACCTTCTACGTCTCCGAGCGCAAGCTCACGGCAGAGAACGCCAACCACGTCCTGCTGCTCCTGAAGAAGGACGGCCTGCGGGTCGTGAGCGTCACCGTCGAGATGCTGAAGTCCGGTCGCGCCCCCAAGCCCGACACCGCGATCTTCGTGCTCGCGCTCGCCGCCTCCAAGGGCGACGACGCCACGCGTAAGGCCGCCCTGGCAGCCGTGCCCACGGCGCTGAAGACCGGTACCCACCTGCTTAAGTTCGCCGACACGGCGAATGGCCTGCGGGGCTGGGGCCGTGGCCTGCGGAACGCGATCCAGCTCTGGTTCAAGGAGCGTGGTCACGAGACGCTGGCCTTGCAGCTCGTCAAGTACCGCCAGCGTGAAGGCTGGTCGATGCGCGACTTGCTCCGCTTGGCCAAGCCCGTCCCCGCGGACGAGGTGCAGGGCAAGCTCTTCGGCTGGACCGCCAAGCGCGAGAAGGCCGAATGGGCCAAGGCGCACGTCGCTCCCGGCGTCAAGGCGCTCGACTTCGTCTGGGCGACCGAACAGGCCGCCCAGCTGAAGCTCGTCGCCGAACAGGCCGACACCGCGGAAGCGAAGGCGATCCTCGCCGAAGCCAATCAGGCCTCGGTCAAGAAGCTGGTCGACCTCATCGTCACCTACAGGCTCCCCAGGGAAGCCCTGCCCACCGAGGCCCTTAACAAGGTCGAGGTCTGGGAAGCGCTCCTGCAGGAGATGCCCATGACGGCGATGATCAGGAATCTCGGCACCATGTCGAAGATCGGGCTCCTCAAGCCCCTCTCCGACGCCGAGAAACTGGTCTTCCAGAGACTGACCGATGCCGAAAGGCTGAGGGGCTCGAAGGTCCATCCCATCCAGGTGCTCTCCGCCCTGAGGACCTACGCCTCGGGCAGGGGCGTCAGGTCGGCGGCCACTTGGACCGTCTCGAACAAAACCGTCGAAGCCCTCGACGAGGCGTTCGAGCTGTCCTTCGGGGCCGTCGAACCCGCGGGCACGAGGCACCTCCTCGGTCTCGACGTCTCCGGGTCGATGTCCTGGGGCGAGATCGCCGGCGTACCCGGGCTCACGCCTTCGGCAGCGACGGCCGCTCTCGCGGTAGTCGCTGCGAGGACGGAGCCTTGGACCGCCATCATGGGTTTCGCCGATTCGTTCAGGGACCTTGGTATCACCGCCAAGGACAGAATCGATGAGGCGACCAGGAAGGTCTCCGGGCTCACGTTCGGCGGTACCGATGCCTCGTTGCCCATGACCTGGGCGCTGGCGAACAAGGTGAACGTCGACACGTTCGTCGTCCTCACGGACAGCGAGACGTGGGCGGGCAAGATCCAGCCCGTGCAGGCTTTGGTGAAGTACAGGCAGGCCACCGGCATCAACGCCAAGTTGATCGTGGTCGGCATGACTTCGACGGGCTTCACGATCGCGGATCCCACCGATGCCGGGATGCTCGACGTCGTCGGTTTCGACGGCGCGACGCCCGCGCTCATGGCCAAGTTCGCGAAAGGCCTCATCTAAGGCAATCCCTACAGAGGCCGGTCGGCGGAGCTCACCCCTCCGCCGTCCCGGCCCCTTTTTCCCTCTTTCTTTTGCTCGGCCTCGGGCGTTCAGGCGTCCCCGGTATCCCTTTTACTACGATTCCTCTCCACCACCATGTTCCTCCTCTCCGACGACCTCGCCGACCACGCGGGCGACACCCAGGCCCAGGCCCTCGCCGCCAAGCAGGACGCCCTCGATCTGCTCGTGGCCATCGGCCACCTGCCCGCCGGTCGCATTTGCGACAAGTGGGTCGCGGCGTACGGCTTCGGCTTCTACAACCAGCCCACCGCCGCCGACGTCGCCTCGGTCGAGTTCGCCGCCAAGGATATCCTCCTGCTTTCGGCCTCCGAAAGGGTCGCCTTCGTCAAAGGCGTCGCGAGGGTCCTGCGCCATCTCGCCGCCGCGGGGCATGCGGCTTGCTGGTGCCACCAGCCCGCTACCCTGAAGCTGACGCTTACTGCGCTCGCGACCCTGGTCGCCTCCGGCAAGGCCAAGTGCAAGCAGGCCTTCAAGGCCGTCAACCAGGTCGACTGGCTTTGCTTCAAGGAGCTTTTCCTGGGTCAGGGCCTCGGCTACGAGGATTGGATCAAGGTCCTGGCGCAGCAGCGCCTCGGCAACACCGAGCCCGACACCGGCGACTTCGCGGAACTCGAGCACCTCGCCGGCGCACGGATCCTCGAATTCATCGGCGAGACGGGTCGCGCGTTCTAGTCTTCCAGCGGCCGCTCAGCGCGG
>ENA-OUVC01002644-OUVC01002644.1-marine-metagenome-genome-assembly--contig:-NODE-2644-length-10002-cov-4.061259_pt1 | contig 10002 bp, 11 predicted proteins | sample MGYA00248622_ERZ508571 | MGnify/ENA primary metagenome ERZ508571 (study PRJEB26236, sample SAMN06267175) | marine metagenome | isolation source: Columbia River Estuary | place: USA:Columbia River... | reverse complement strand
GACCAAAAAATGTACGATTGTGCAAGAAGGGCCGCACACGTTTCGCATAACCCTCATACAAGGTTTAAACCGCCAAATACGCCGCATGTGCGAATATTTTGGCTACGAGGTTATTAAATTAGAGCGGGTGCGTATTATGAATATTACACTAAAGGGTTTGGCACTTGGCGATTGGCGGGATTTGAGTCCGGAAGAGATGCGTACCATTTACGAGGCTATTGCACAATCAACTTCGGAAGTTGTAAAAAAGAAAAGCACCACCAAACAACCAAGTTCCCTATCTAAACCAAAAACAAAGCCCAATACACGTGCAACAGCTAAACCTGCTGCTAAAAAAAATAACCCCGATAAGCGAAACCGAAAAGCAGGAGCTAAACCTAGCCGAAAGCCCACAGCTAGAAAAAGTGGGAGAAGATAAATTAGGCCATTAGCTGCTGCACCCACTCCGCATACATTTTACCCGAAGGGTGCAAGCCATCGGTAGCCAAAAGGCTGAGATCGGTAGCTGCTAACCTTGAGTGGGACGTAATTTGGATAAAAACCACACCTAAATTTTCGGAGATTTCTTTTGCAGCTGCATTAAAAGCATCTATTTCTTTCGCTACTTTTTCGGCTACACGACCTTCTTTTTCAGCAAAAGGCGTTACGCCCCAATCGGGAATAGAGAGTACACGTACTCGTTCTGTATCCGCTCCTGCAAAGGCAATAGCCTGACGCAACAATTGTTCGAACTCTACACGATAATTTGCCACAGAATAACCTCGGTATTGGTTATTTACACCAATAAGCAAGGTAACCAAGTCATAAGGCGGACTCAGCGTTTCGGCAGCTATGGCAGTTTGTAATTCATCTGTTGTCCAGCCGGTTTGGGCAATAATTTTTAGGCTTTCTACCGCATGGCCTTGCTTGAGTAAAGCCTCTTTTAATTGATAAGGAAACGATTCTGCGGCAGAAACTGCTTCACCAATGGTATAGGAATCGCCTAAGGCTAAATAGGATTTTACGGCTTTCATTCGGAGAGGTGCATGGAGAATAAGGCAGCAATATGTTGCTTCAATTTTTGTTTCACCTCTTCCATGATTAGGGCTTTACCCAGTTCTTGCGCCATAGAGGTTACGGCTTTATCGTCTATTCCACAAGGTACAATGTGATTAAAATAGCTTAAATCAGAATTTACATTAAAGGCAAAACCATGCATGGTAACCCAACGGCTACAGCGAACACCTAGTGCGCAAATTTTTCGGGCAGAGGGTAAATCGGCATCCAACCAAACACCGGTATATCCGGGGTAGCGCCCTGCGGAAATGCCATAGTCGGCTAGGGTTAAAATAACCGCGTCTTCCAAGGTGCGTAAATACAAATGGATATCGGTAAAAAAATTATCTAAATCGAGAATGGGATAACCAACCAATTGCCCGGGACCATGGTAGGTGATATCGCCACCACGGTTAATTTTATGATATTCAGCTTGGTACTTCGATAATCCTGCATCATCTAAGAGCAAATTTTCGGGCTTGCCGCTTTTACCTAAGGTGTACACATGCGGATGCTCTACAAAAACCAAATAATTGGGTGTAAGCTGTGGGGTTTCGGCACCCCTATTTTGAGTTTTAATAGCCACCGTATCGGCAAACAAGCCTTCTTGCTTATCCCAAGCTTCTTGGTAGCCCACTGTTCCCCAATCCTGAAAAATAACTTCTTTATTCTGCATGCGCTTCCTCCTCCCCACAAACATACGCCAATACATACGAACCGAAACGTTCAAATGCCACGTCCAAGGTGGCGGTATCTTCTTTGCTTTGTAATAAAGCCCTCAAAGTGCCGTTTTCAGCATAGGCAAAAGGCTGTAAATGAATATGCTCTTTAAAAGATATACCACTTTTACCTTGTAGTTTATACACAGCCTCTTTTGCTGCCCAGCAGCTATATAAATGTGCAATAGCGTGTTCAGGATTAATAAAAGAGCGCTCGGTATCGGTTAAAAATTTAGGTGCTAGAGCTTCAATTTTAGGTTTAATCAACTCTATATCGATGCCTACCGCTCGTGTTTCGCTAATCATTACCGCCGCATAGTCGTAGGAATGACTTAACGAAATACGATGCGGAAAATTCACTAAATAAGGTTTTCCATGTGCATCGGCCTTACAATCGATATAATGTTCAGTTTGCAAAAGTGTGCGTAATAACACCCGGGTAGCCAACCAGTGTAATTGGCGCATATGTTGGCCCAAGCTCTCAAAATAGGCTTGCTCTTGCTCGTCTAGCTGTAATTTGGCTACCAAAACTTCGGCCGATTCTTCAATCTTCCAAATAGCTAGCGTAGCCGAATCTTGTATTTCTTTTTGATAAACGAGTGCCATGGTGGCCCAAAAATACGGCATATAATGCAGGGCGCAAAAAAAGAACAGCCGCTTGCAGTGTATCGCAAAAATAATTTATAAATTTAGTGCACAGCATATACCAGATACATGATACTTTCAGACAAACGCATTTTAGAAGAAATTGAAAAAGGCACCATTATTATTGAACCCTATAAGCCCGAATGCTTAGGCACCAATTCTTACGATGTACATTTGGGCAAATACTTGGCCACCTACAAAAACCGAGTACTCGATGCCAAGGCGCACAACGAAATTGATCATTTTGAAATTCCGAAAGAAGGCTTTGTATTGCAACCGGGTACACTTTATTTAGGCGTAACGTTAGAATATACCGAAACGCACGCACATGTACCTTTTTTAGAAGGGAAATCGAGCACTGGCCGTTTGGGAATTGATATACATGCTACTGCCGGTAAAGGCGATGTAGGTTTTTGCAATACCTGGACCCTAGAAATTTCCTGCGCACAACCCGTACGTATTTATGCCGGTATGCCCATTGGCCAACTTATTTATTTTGTGGTGGAAGGCGATATTGCCACCATGTATAACAGCAAGGGAAATGCTAAATACAATAACAAAACCACACGCCCCGTAGAGAGCATGATGTGGAAAAACCAGTTTTAACAAACCCATATATGAATACCATACAAGTTAGCGTACAAGACCACATTGCCTATATTACCTTAAACCGAGGAAGCTCCAACGCCATTAATGGCGAAATGGTTAGCGAACTGAGCGATATGTTTAAAAACCTAGAAGCCGATGACCAGGTGGGCGGGGTAATTTTAACAGGTAAAGAAGGCTTTTTTTCTGCAGGCTTAGACCTTATTGAACTATATACCTACAACGAAGAGCAGATTAGACAATTTTGGAAAGATTTCTTACACATGGTATCGGTTTTAGCGGGCTTTAAAAAGCCACTTATTAGTGCCATAAGCGGACATAGTCCTGCCGGTGGTTGCGTATTAGCTATTTGTTCCGATTACCGCATTATGGCCGAAGGAAAATTTATTATTGGACTGAATGAAGTACCTGTAGGCATTATTGTACCCGATAGCATTTTTCACTTATACGCCTTTTGGCTTGGCCAAGGCAAAGCCTACCAAAGTTTATTAGAAGGCAAGTTGTTTAGAGCTGAAGAAGCCCTAAGTATTGGCTTAGTAGATGAGGTAGTAGCTCCCAATGTAGTACTTACTACGGCCCAACGCAAAATGAAACAGTATGTTGGACTTGATTGGACCACCTGGCAACAAACTAAACAAAATTTACGTGCAGAATTACTAGAAAAAGTTCGGGCCGACCAAAATGCCACCCTCGAAGTGATGCTGAAACAATGGTGGGCACCAAGTACACGTTCTATTTTACATACCATCATCCAAAACCTACAAAAAAAAGCGAATGTATAACGAACCCATGTTAAAAGACAATGCCTTAAAAGGCAAAACCATTGTAGTTACAGGCGGTGGAACCGGCTTGGGTAAAGCCATGAGTACCTATTTTTTAGAACTAGGTGCCAACGTGGTTATTACTAGCCGAAAGCTAGACGTATTGCAAAAAACAGCGGCCGAATTGGAAGAAAAAACGGGCGGCAAAGTATTGGCCCTAGCCTGCGATGTGCGCAACGATTTTGAAGTAGAACAGGTACTGAAACAAACCTTAGAAACTTTTGGCGCTGTGCATGGCTTATTAAATAATGCTGCAGGCAATTTTATTTCTCCCACCGAACGCCTTTCGGCGAAAGCATTTGGTGTAATTATTGATATTGTTTTAAAAGGTACCGTAAACTGCACCTTAGCATTTGGTAAACATTGGATAGCACAAAAACAGCCAGCCAGCATTTTAAATATTGTAACCACCTATGCCTTTACCGGCTCGGGTTATGTAGTGCCTTCGGCTTGTGCCAAAGGTGGCGTATTGGCCATGACTCGTTCGTTGGCTGCCGAGTGGGGCCATTACGGGATACGATGCAACGCCATCGCTCCGGGACCTTTCCCTACTAAAGGTGCATGGGATAGATTATTACCTGGTGATTTAGCCAAGAAATTCGATTTTAAAAACCGTGTGCCGCTTAAACGTGTAGGCGAACATCAAGAATTAGCCAATTTGGCGGCCTATTTAATTTCCGATTTTTCAGGATATGTAAACGGTGAAGTAATTACCATTGACGGCGGCGAATGGTTACAAGGAGCCGGACAATTTAATGGCCTGGAAGCCGTTACTCCGGATATGTGGGATATGTTGGAACAAATGATCCGTAATACCAAAGGAAGTTAAACACCGGTTTTTGTATCTTTATAAAATGGGCACCCAAACTCAGGAAGAAACCTTTACCCTCGATGAGATACTAGTATCCCTAAAGTCTATTCATCGGCTCATTTTATGGAATGACGAAGTAAATACCTTTGACCATGTGATTTACTGCCTGGTGAAATACCTAGATTATACTGAATTGCAAGCCGAAAAAATTGCTTGGCTGGTACACACCGAAGGAAAAACTGCAGTTTTAGAAGGTTCTTTTACCGAAATGGAGATTTACCGTAAAATCTTACAACAAGAGGGTTTAACGGTTAGTGTAGAATAATCGATATCTTTAAGTACACCAACCATATGCAACTTTATAGTAAACGTATCATTGCCCCAATCTTCCTAGTATTAATATTAATCAATACGGCTTGCCGCAAAGCCATTAGCCTTCCTTCAGAAACTGAAGAAAGCGCCTCCCTTTTTCAGCTAGAGGATATACCAGAAATTAACATGGAGGTAAGCCAAGCGGCTTGGAATAAATTGCTTGCTAACTACGATTTAAACGACAAAAACGAAGAATACATCCCTACTAAGCTACGTTTTACTCTAAATGGAGTACCTACAAATTTAGATAGTGTGGGTCTAAAAATACGAGGTAATTCAAGTAGAAGACGGCCTGAAGGGAGCCCTGGGCAAACGCATCAATTGGTAAACCCAGATTGGCACCATACCCATTTTGCGCTCGATTTTGAACAATACAAGGCCAAGCAAGAATTACATGGTTTGGAAAAAATGGTGTTGAAATTTGCGAATAACGACCCAACCTATGTCAGAGAAATTTATGCCTATGATTTGTTCCGCAGGTTTGGTGTATGGACCGCCCCCAGAGCTTCTTATTGCCGTTTAACCATAAAAGTTATAGGCGATGCCAGTGCTGCCTATTATGGGGTATATTACATGATTGAAAATGGCGATAGTGATTTTGTAAAATACCGTAAAAGCGAATGGGGTAGCGACGTGGGTTACCTCTGGAAATGCTTGTATAATGAGGGAGGTCCGGCTAACTTAGCCAATACAAACAGCATTGGTATTGAAAGTGTATCGCTTAACAAAAACCTTTCGCAATATTATACCTACGATTTAAAAACAGAAAAAGCATCGTTTATAACAGCAAAAGCTCAACTTACGGAGTTTATTACCCAGCTAAATACCAAAACCGGGTCTGATTTTGAAACCTGGATAACCCAAAAAATGGATGTGACCTTATTGCTTAAAACCTTTGCGGTAAGTGTTTTAACCGGTAACTGGGACGATTACTGGGGGAATGGGAATAATTACTACCTCTATTTTAACCCCAACGGGAAAGTATATTACATTCCGTACGATTACGATAACTGCTTAGGAACGGCCCTGTTACCTTACTATTTTAATACCGGCACGAAAGATCCCTTGAACTGGGGTAAGATGAACGAAAGCCCACTGATTACCAAAGTACTTCAGATTGCAAAATATAGAGATCAATACAAAGCTTATATAAAGGAATTGGTTACTAAGCCCGAGTATTTTAATGCCGAGGGAAGTATGCAGCGCATTGCCACTTGGCAAAGCAAAATTTCTCCTTACCTCAGCAACGCCACCGGCCAAGATATGAGTATTACAGATTTACCCGCTCCTTGGTCAACCGAGAAATATTACCGCTTGTTAAGTGGCAACGATTTAGCTGGACAGAATGGACAGCCATCTAATTATTTTAAAACCCGAATTAAAACTATTCCTTGGTAATTAATCCAAGCCATCTACTTTAATAGCCAGTTTACCCTTTGCTTCTAACATAGATACAATGGCTTGCGGGGTTAAAATAAGCTGGCCGGGTTGTATGGTAGTTAATGCACCACTTACATGAATGCCTTTTACAGGTTGATACCCCTTAAGGTAGGCTGCAGCTGTTTTTTCTCCGTTAGTTAAATACTCGGCAATAGAAAAACGGCAACTTTCTTGAATTTTCTTAGCTATGAGCCCGTGTACCAACCAATCGCCGGTTTTAAGTAATTTGTTTTTAGAATCTAATACAAAATCTACCCCCTCCAAATACACCTCTTTTGTGGCGGCATCGTATTTAGGTATTCCGCTCAAGTAAAAGGTGCCATTTACGGTTCCGGTCATGTTTAGCGCAACTATTAATTTACCTTCTTTTCCCCATAAATCAATATGATTTATGGTAACCGCCCTTTTACCCGAACTAAAGGTTTGGCCGGCAAAATTTTGTTGCACCAAGGCAGCCGCATTGGGGTAGGTTATAATATTGGCTACGCTTAAACTAAAATCGGCACTAGGCAGGGTATTGGGCACCAAATTGAGCTGGGTTTTATCAAACTTTAAGCTGGGTTGGGCGTTTATAGACGTTTCTATATACGCTTTCATACCCAAGTTAAAACTGATTTTTTGATTGGCCACGGTGGTGGGGCTAGCATACAAAGCCAAAGGCTGCATGCCCACCCAAACTTTATACGTTGGGTTTACTTCTATGGGCTTGGCTAATTGTTCTAGGGCCGCTACTACATAGGGTTTTATATCGAAAGATTGGGCAATGGCATCGTCAACTTTTTTGGCTAGTTTGCTTTTAAATAATGAAAGTACCGGATTAATGAGATAGGTTATGGGCAGCTCTCTACCGGCAATAACAATGCTCGGACTTTCTACCCAATCAATACCTTCAATTTGTGTTTGGGTAACCAATTTCCAATTTTGAACCGTTACCGCCGAATTGAGTTTAATAACTCCGTTTAAATTTACTTCACGGGTATCGTATACCGAGAGGCCGAATTTATCGATACCATATTTTACTTTTGCCCAAATTTTTAAGGGCAATTCCATAGCTAACCTTCCGTTCGCTTCCCTGATTATTATGGGGGCCTCTTTCCATACTTTTAGCATTACCTTATCATCTTCTAAATTGGCGTCTTCATAAATTAAACCGCTCAAATGCGTATTCGTTTGATTTTGAAGATCAGCTACCTGAATTTCTAGAGGGATATTGGCATAGGAAATTTGTTTATCGTACACAATATCGGTAGCATAGCTCGGTTCTGGCTTTAAAGCAGCAATCTTAGAGGTGGTGCCACATGCGCTCAACAGCGTAGCAATGCAAGTTGTAAGGATGACTAGATTGAAAATTTTCATTTAGGTTATATTTGGTATGCAAAGGTATAGATGCACCTTGGCTTTCTAAAACGAATAACATTATTTAACAGTATGCCCGCCTTTGAGTATATTAGACTATTGTGAATTTTTATTGATAGAAAAAATGAAATTAGCTATACTTTCTGCCATTTTTGTAGTGATATTAATGATTATGCGTAACAAAAGAAGATAACATGTCTATAATACGTCTAAAGCACACCGAAACGGGGTTTAATTGGATTGATGTAAGCAACCCAACATCTGCCGAATTACAAGAACTAAGTGCAGAGTTTGGCTTAAACCAGTATACTTTAGCCGACTGCCTAGAGCCCGACCATTTGCCCAAGGCCGAAGACTTGGGTGCAGTTAAATTTCTAATTACCCGAAAAATACTAGATGAGGTATTGGGTAATAAGCTACATACGGTACAGCAATTAAGTACCAAAGTGGCCATATTTTTTAACGAAGATTTTATTATTACCGTACACCGTTTGCCCCAAGCATTTATTGAAGAGTTACAAGCTTCTTTCGAGCAAAAATTGGTGTACAAGAGCCCGGCTCAGCTTGCGGCAAAAATTTTGTTACAGGTTTTACAATCGTACAATAAACCCGCTTTACAGTTAGCAGCCGAGCTCGATAAATATGAAACGGCTGTATTTTTGCGCCATACCCAGGCAAACATTTTAAGTGAATTGTATTACCTAAAGCGCAAAATAAATATCATTATTAAGCTATTAATTTTAACAGAAGATATTACGCATGCGCTCAATGCCTATAAAGCGCATAATTTGGCGCTACAAGATGCCAAAGACCTACATACCAAATTGCTTACCCTATTTAATCAATTGCATGATGATGTAGGGAATTTGCAGCAGATTTACCTCTCCATATCGGCACAAAAAACCAACGAGGTAATGAAAGTGTTAACCGTTTTTTCGGTGTTTTTTATGCCCCTTACCTTTATTGTTGGGGTTTATGGCATGAATTTTAAATTTATGCCCGAGCTAGAAAGTGCCTGGGGTTACCCCATAGTGCTTGCAAGTATGGTAGCCATTACGGTACTCATTTACTGGTGGTTTAAGCGCAAAAAGTGGTTCTAATGTTGTATGCGCCTCAATTCATTGAGCAATAAGGCGTTCTTCTCCATCATCTTAATTAACAAATAATTATAGGCAGCATATCTATCACGGTATACCTTAGTTTGAAAAATTAACTTATCAGATGTGAGTATTTTTTTTGTTTCTGGCAATTGAAATACAAAGTCGTGATACTTCTCCGCATTTATAGCCGAACTTCCACTCTTTTTATCCGTATTGGTTACTTGGTTTTGCCTTGTCCTCAATAAATGACCAATCGGAAGATTGCGATCGAAAAAATCCATTCCATCTTTATCGAAATGTGCATTATTGTCTTGCAATTGCTTAAACATTACCTCGTAATAGTACGAAATTTCGAAACGGATGGAACGTGCACTGATATAACTCAACATGCCACTCGATTGTATATTTTTAAAAGTGGTATTATTTATAAAAACCGTACTGTAAGATGGGAACGGTTTCATTGTTTTATATACATCTACCAGTTCCGCATACGTAATGGCACCCGAATGGTAGTCATATAAGAGGTTATCGAATTTAAAAAGTGTTGAATCGCCTTCTTTATAGCTAGCTAGTAGTGACGTCATTTTAGTAGAGTCTGATCTTAAATCCTCAACCAACGACTCGTAATTTTCTTTCATCTTGGCCTCTATGAGGCTATGCTCCCGGTAATTTTCGGCAAAAAAACCAAGCGTTACGGCGGTAAATAGCATTAAAAATTCGGTAAAATATTCCGTAATTTTTTTAGGGATATGGTGTTTATGGTGTACTTCCACAAGTCTAAAATTATATGTTTAACCAAACATAATAATAAGATTGTATAGCAAAAGAAAATGAAGCGAAAATAATTACTCTGAGTTATTAACTAGTACTTCGATCGCGATTTAGCAAACCAACTTCTACCGCCTGTAGCCGGCTTAGCGCTACCTTGGGGTTTGGGTGTTTGATGCCCTTTATCGCGGCGACCCTGTTGTTGTTTAGGTGCTTTTACCGGGTTGTGGTCTTGCAAAGGATAGGGGTGATTGGCAATTACCGGAATCTGCTTGGCAATAAGTTTTTCGATATTCTTGTAGCGCTGGCTAGTAGGATGAAAAATGATT
>ENA-OUVC01002643-OUVC01002643.1-marine-metagenome-genome-assembly--contig:-NODE-2643-length-10003-cov-2.587346_pt1 | contig 10003 bp, 5 predicted proteins | sample MGYA00248622_ERZ508571 | MGnify/ENA primary metagenome ERZ508571 (study PRJEB26236, sample SAMN06267175) | marine metagenome | isolation source: Columbia River Estuary | place: USA:Columbia River Estuary... | reverse complement strand
TATGCTCTGGGTCAGAACGGTTTGGTGATGAAAAACAACCGAATCACACGCGCCACGCGCACCGGTCCGGTGTCAACCTTCTACGGAATGTATTTTGCAGGTCGCCAAGTAGGTAGCCGCATCGACGGTAACCGCATCTACAGTCCTGAAGGCAACTTCCCGGCAACATCTTTCAGTACCTACTCTATGTACGTGAGCGGCGTTTCTGGCCGCACCAACCAACCGATGATCATCTGCAACAACGCAGTTTACAACATCAACCATACAACTGGTTTGCAAGCCGGTATGTACTCCTTTGGTTTGGACTCTGCTCGTTACTTCAACAACACCATTGTTTTGGATAACGCTTTGGGTTCGGGCACGAGCTTGAACTACGGTATGTATCTGAGTGGAGCGCACAACGATTTGCAAGTTCGGAACAACGTCTTCCAATTGGGCAACGCCAGCACGGGCACCAAGTACATGTTGTACTACGCAACTTCTACGGCCGTTCCCAATTCCAACAACAACGCGTTTGACTTCACCGGTGCCGGTGGTTCTTCGTTGAACATTGGTTTCTTGAGCTCGGCTAAAACTACCTTGGCGGATTGGCAAGCGGTAACGGGAACGCCAGATTTGGCTTCCACCACCGCTACTCCTTTGTTTGTTGACGCAACGGTGGGCAACCTCATGCCCCAGTCCGGTTCGTTGAACAACAACGGCGCTAACACTTTAGTAGAGGTTCCAACGGATATCTTGGGAGTAGCGCGCACCAGCACGCCTGATATGGGAGCTTGGGAATTCTCCCCCGCAGGCTGCACCCCCCCAACGTTGACGGTAGTTTCGGTTGCGGGTGGAACTGCCACCATTGGGGTTACTTCCCCCAATACCACCACCAACTACCAATACGAATTTGGTCCTTGCGGTTTCACTCAAGGAACGGGTACGCTGGGCACATTGACCACCAACGGCAATATTGTATTGTCCAACTTGACGCCCAATACGTGCTACCGCGTTTATGTGCGCAGCAACTGTGCTGCGTCAATTGGTCAAAGCATGTGGGTGTTTGCACAATTCACTACGCCTTGTGCCAGCGGTACCATGCCGTACTTGGAAGACTTTACCACCTACCCCGTACCGTGCTGGACTCAGGCCGGAACACAAAACTGGTTGCACTACACCTTGGGCAACCCGTCCATCCGTTCCAATTTCTGGTCGTGGACTTCGGGCAACACCGGTGTTTACCTCACGCACCCAATCACCATCTCAACAGCGGCTACGGTTGGCTTCAAGTGGTCACACCAATTCAACACGTCCTATCCACAAGATGGATTTGTTTTGCGCGCTCGCAAAGTGGGTACCACAACTTGGGACACGTTGTTCAACAAAAGCGGATCTAACTTGAACACAGCTGGCGGCGGTATCACCACCCCCGGCACCTTCCAACCGGAGTTGATCTATTTGCCGGCGTCTTATGTAGGTTCCGATGCCATCTTTGAATTGCGCGGAAACTCTGGATTTGGCCCTGATTTATTCATCGACGATTTCGAAGTCAAAGCAGTCCCAGGCTGTCCGGATCCCGTTGTTACTTCAACTACACAGACGTCCACTTCGATTTCCTTGAGCTGGGCGAACGTGACGGGTACTACCCCGTTGAAGTCCAAAATCATTTGGGGTCCTACCGGCTTCATGACGGGAACGGGTGCTGTCGGCAACGTCATCGGCCAAATCAACAGCCCGTACACGGTTACCGGTTTGACGTCGAACACTTTGTACGATTTCTATGTGCAAGATTCTTGCGGAACCAGCTTCTCCAACGTTGTTGGTCCGTTGACGGTGAAAACGGCTTGCTCCTCTGTGTTGGCAGGTGCTTACACGGTAAACCCAGCACTTCCTCCAGCAGGCACCAACTTTGCGTCTTTGGACTCTGCGGTGAACTACTTGAATGCTTGCGGCATCAGTACGGCAACAACCTTCACTTTGGCAGCGGGCAACCACACCAAAGAAGTTGTTCTGGGTACCATCAAGGGTGCCAGTGCTTTGCGTCCGGTGATCTTCACCAGTGCGAGCGCGGCGGCTACCAGCATCAAGGCACCCTTGGGCTCTTCTACGGTAGTTGACCTGAACGGCACCAAGCACGTGCGATTCAACAACATCACGTTGAACAACACGGCCGGCACGTATGTAGTGCGCTTGCGCGGAAATGCAGACTCTATTGTGGTGGAAAACTCTCGTTTGTTGGGAGACACCACAAGCACCAGCATCACCGCTGCGGTAGCCGGAACGGGTACGTTGACTTCTCCTACGTCATCAGGAGGAGACATCGACAATGTATTCCTTCGCAACAACGTCATCAAAGGCGGGTACTACGGAATCACGTTTACCGGAGCATCAACAACTACGTTTGACAACAACATTGTCCTTGAAAACAACAAGTTGACCAAGCAGTACTACTACGGTATGCGCTTGTTCTACGTGGCAGATACAAAAGTGAAAGGCAACAGTGTTAAAGCACTGCGCAACACTACGTTCAACTACGGTATCTACATTTACTATTCAAGAAACGTGGATGTGGAGTCCAACAACATCATGGCCGGCACCTACGGTTTGTATCTGTACTACCCGAACTACAACGTAACGGTTGCACCTGCTGCGAACAATAAGATTGTCAACAACATGGCAACAGGAGCTACCTATCCTTCGTACTTCTACAGCCCGCGTTACCTGAACATCTACCACAATACGTTTAAAGGAGGAACCTACGGTTACTACTCCGCGGCTGCAACCACTGCTGGGCAAGACTTGCGTGAATTGAACATCAAAAACAACATTTTTGCGGGTTCAACGAATGCATTCTACCAAGCAGCAATTTATCCCGCTGCCAACAACGTAACGTTGGACTACAACGCGTACAGCTCAACGGGCACCAACTTGGCTTACTACGGTGCAAACCAAGCCAACTTGGCGGCGTGGCAGACGTCGGCAGCAACCTTGAATACGAACTCCGTTGCGGGCAACGTATTGTTTGTAGCCAGCGACGACTTGCACATCCTGGGCGCATTCCCCAACAACTTGGGTGCAAACGGTTTGGGCATTGCAACGGACATCGACGGTCAGGTTCGTCCTGCAGCCGGCGCTGCAGCTCCAGATATGGGCGCGGATGAATTTACCCCCATTGCCAACGACGCTAAAGTGGTGGCTCTTTTGGGTGCCAACGGCGGTTGCGGCAGCGCAACAACGTCCTTGGCTTTGGTTGTGGAGAACCTTGGTTTGAATGCCATCACTTCCTTGCCCGTCTTGATCCGTGCCCAAAACACGGCAGGTGGAACACCCCAGGTAGTGAACACCACCGCAACGGTGAACATTCCTTCTTTGGGAATCGACACCATCACGGTGGGTACGGTGAACACCTACAACGGTGGCGTGTTCAACTTCGTGGCATACGCTTCCTTGGCGAACGACGGCCGTGCGAACAACGATACCGTGAAGAAATTTGGCGTGAACTTCATTCCGTTTGAGCCTTTGGTCAACGCATTCCCGGATACGGTGTGTGCGGGTCAGGATTCTATCTTCTTGTCTGCCATCAGCTACCCGGGTACGGCGTATGCTTGGTACCCCACGGCAACCGGCGGCACCGCTGTAGCCATGGGCAACCCAGCTAAAGTGTCTACCAACCAGAATACCTACTACGTTCAGTTTGACAGCATGCAGTCCAACGCTCAGGTGGGCAACGGAACTTCAGTATCTGCCTCTACCTTGATCACGCCGTACAAGACCTTCTGGATGGACGGTCGTGTGCAGTACTTGGTTCTGGCTTCTGAATTGGCTGCTGCTGGTGCGAACGCGGGCAACATCAACTCCGTTGCATTTGATGTCTCCGTTCCTGCTGCTCAAACGTTGGGCAACTTCACCATCAAAATGGGTGGCACATCGTTGACGGCCATGGCCGGTAGCTACGTTGCGAATACCGGTTTCACAACGGTATTCACCAATGCGGCCTACGCTGCATCTGCAGGATGGAACGTGCATACGTTCACCACTCCGTACTTGTGGAACGGATCGGACAACGTGATCGTTGAAGTGTGCTTTGACAACTCTAGTTACACGTCCAATACATCGGTATTCTACAACACCACCGCGTACGCTTCTGCGTACGACGGTTATGCGGATTTGGTTACATCTGACGGTTGTACGCCGGGCAACATCACTGGCTCAGCGCAGACCAACCGCCCGAACATGAAGTTCAACGTGACGTCTGCTGCTTGCTCGCAAATTCGCAAGCCGGTATCGTTCGTGAACAACCCGGACGTTGCCAACGCGGTATACAGCTCTACGCAAACCACTCCCGGTACGTTCAACTTCAGCGCTGCTGGATCGAACGGTGATGTTTATGCATGGTACTTCCCCGGCGGTATTGTTGCCACCGGTATGACCGCTACGCATACCTTCCCGGCCCCTGGCGGACCGAAGTCGGTGATCTTGGTGGTGTTGGACAGCACGTGTTTGACGGTGGATTCTGCAAACTTCACGGTAAACAGCACCATCGGTTTGGGCGAGAACACCTTGGCCCAAAACATTTATGCGTTCCCGAACCCGTCCAACGGTCAGGTAGCCCTAGTTTTGGAAGGCAACGAAGCCTTCCAGGGCCGTATGGAAATCATCAACGCGGTGGGTCAGGTTGTTGTAGCTCGCTCGGTGGAAACCGCGGCTGGTCGCAACGAATTCCCCATGGATTTGCGCCACTTGGCCAAAGGAGTCTACACGGTTCGTGTGGCTTCTGAGGTAGGGCAGCGTCAGATTCGTTTGGTGTTGCAGTAAAAACAGTTCCCTTCGGGGTTTTGGAGGGCCGTCCCGCAGGGGGCGGCCCTTTTTAGTTACGGGGCATTTGCTTATTGGCTTGCCTTAGCATAAGGAGGCACTCCACCGTACCTTTAACAGCATATTCTATAGTATGGCCCTTACCCCCGAACTGGAAGCGCGTGCCGCAAGCGCGTGCGAACTCTGCACCGCATCCGAACCTTTACAAGGCGTCAATTTGGAACAATTGGAGGGCACTGCAGAAGAGATTTCGGTAGCCGTTTGCGGAACCTGCGCCAAGCAGTTGCTGCGCAAGGATCCTTTGGATCCGGCGCACTGGCAGGCCCTGGGCACCACCATGTGGTCCGAGCACAAGCCCGTGAAAATTGCCGCATGGAGGATGTTGCAGCGGCTCAAGGACCACACTTGGGCGGTTGACGCATTGGAAATGCTTTACTTGGACGACGCAGATACCGCGCTCGCTAAATTGTCCGGGGACCACACCCGTTCCGCAGAGGTGGAATTTCATCAGGACGCCAACGGCCACCGTCTGGAGCACGGGGACACCGTTGTGCTGATCAAATCGTTGGACGTAAAAGGAAGTTCCCTCACGGCCAAAATGGGCACCGTGGTGCGCAATATCCGTTTGGACGCCAACAACCCCCAGTACATCGAGGGACGCGTGGAAGGGCAACAAATTGTCATCCTGACCCAGTACGTGCGCAAAGGCTGATTCGGACTTGTTTTCTAGGTATCGGTACGTGATTTCGGCAAAGGAAATTAGGCGGATGGAGTACTTTTAAACAAACCGCATTCAGCGCGAACCAAAAAGGGGTTGGGGGTGTTTTTCTTCTGTGGCTCCTGATTTCAACTCCTTTACCGTCCTGCAAAAAGACCGCATCATCCAAATGGCTTGGGAAGACCGCACGCCCTTTGACGCCTTGCGCCTTCAGTTTGGTTTGACGCCCGGCGAAGTGGTGGACTTCATGCGGGCGTACAGCCTGCCCAGCAGTTTTCGCATGTGGCGCAAACGCATGCACGGACGCAGCACCAAACACGCCAAAAGGAGAGACCCGGAGATCAGTCGGTTCAAATGCTCCCGCCAGCGGGATACTGGTAATCGGATTGCCAAGCGTTAATCGAAAAGTTCTTTACCTGGCCGCGACGTACCCTTCGCGCCCGCGTGGGCAAACGCTTTCAAATCAAAGACCCGCACGGTTTGGCGGAAATGGCGCGTTTGGAAGATTGACCTCCGACCGGCGCAACCCAAGGAATCTACTTCTGCGATTTCCGGGACTTGAACGCCTCAAATTGGTACTGCACCTTAGCAAAAACGGACCGATCCCAGGGCGTTAACGACGCACCCGTATAGATCAACGTAAACGGCGAAGGTTGGTATTGAACCAGCGGTTGTACCGTCCAGCCCTGACCAAAATCGTCGTACTGCACCACCACGCGGGAGGACCACGCCTTGGATATTCCCCAATGCACCACCAATCGCGCCACATAACCCCGGTAAATCAACGAACCAGAGCCGTCCCGCTCACGCATTTGGGCGTGGTTGATGCCCAGCGTCCAGCGAATTTTTCCGGCCAACTGAAACTGAGCAGAAAATCCCCCGTTTCGCTCGTCTCCGGCGCGAACAAAATCCGCGTTGCGCGTCAGGCCTTGGCCAAAATCCGTGCGGTAGCTCAGCATCAGCCACTGCCGCGGGTTATAGGACACCGAGCCCCACGTGTAGGGCATCCAATGAAACGTGGAACCTTTGAATTCCTCCATAAAACGGTAGTAGTGACCCAATGACAAATTGATGGAACCGGCCAACTGCATCCAACTGTCTGCCATCCAGCCGGTTTGCTTGGTTTTGCCACCCATCGTTTGTTCGCCAAAGACCTCGTAATACACCCCGTAGTTTTTGATCCACTTGCCGTTGGGAAAAGCGCGAATATTGCCCCCCACTTCGGCCCGACGTCGGTCCACACTGGGGCGGAAGCCCATTTCTGCGCGAAAATCACGTCCCACGTGCGACGTCATGGCGCGCAACATCCAGCGCTCGGTTACTTTTTGCACCTCCAAGGTGCCGAAGTAGCCCATAAATTGTTCACCGTCCAGTGCCTTGGTGCGGTTGCCAAACATTCCGGCTTGGTCACTGATCCAAGGGGCATTCGGCTCGTGCGTCAAAGACAACGCACCTTCGCCAAATAGGCGAACCGTTGGGCTCAACCGGGCGTTGAAATCGGTGCCCAACAACGATCCGGATCCGCCGGCGTCGTACCGGCGGTGGGTACCCATCAACCCCACGAACTGGGCCTTCTCAAACGGTTTCGTGGTGCGGAAAATGCCAAATGTGTTGCCAGTGGCCCTTCCTAAGTAACTATTGTCCTCGCCCGGTACCAAATAGGGCGACGAACGGTCGTATCCCGTCAGGGCGTAGGCACGGATGTCCCGCCCCTGGTGTACGGCCTTCGTGACCAGCAGGGGGTCCGCCACCGTCCGGGAGTAAATCAAGTTTCCACGGGTCGCCAGCAAGTCCGCTCCTTCGTTGAAAAACGGACGTCGTTCGGGGTAAAACAAGGCGTATGAACTGTTTACGCCAATTTGGAGGGCGTCGGACTCCACCTGCGAAAAATCCGGATTGTACGCCCCTTCTACAACCGTTTCCGAGCCAAATCCCGCTAAAAAGCTACCGCCCACCTTGCCCAACGCCGCACCCGTTGCCAGGGGAGGGTCCACCAATCCGCCCAGAGCATAAGGCAGCACCTGAAATTTACGCGGCTGTTTCAAACCGTCCATCAACAGGGCGTCGTCGTACTGGCAATCGCTGCACACGTTGTTGCGGTCAATGGGGTAGCTGGTGACCGAGTGGTTTTGCGCGCCTACCCATAAATTTCGGAACAAAGCAAATTTCCACACCTGCGTTTTACCCGATGGAAACGGCAGAGAAGAGAAGGGGATGCGCAGCTCAACCGAATACGCGGTATCCGTCCGCACCGCTGCCGCATCGTAGAGCAGATCGTAGCTGACGTCGAAGTTGTTGTTCAAGTCTGCCGGATTGTTTTTGCGCAAATCCAACTGGATTCCAAAGGCATTCGCACCCAAAAACAGCATGTTCCGCGTGTCTGCATACGGATCCAGTGCTATGCCCACAAAGTCGTCCTCAAATGCTTCGTCGCGCCGGGTGGTGTTGGCCCGCAGTCCTTCCGCGGGGATTTGGCAACGGATGTAAACGTACAGGGCATCCGCGTCCCGGGAAATCCAGCCCACCGTTTGCACGGGCGCTAAAACGTTGGTTCCCGGTTGGTGTTCCGTGTTGATGTCCAGGCGTATTCCGCTTTCATAGACCGATGCATCCTTCAGTCCATCCACTACCGGCCGTCCTCCAACCGCAAGCGCATGAATGGCTACACCGGAGGCAGACAACTTGTGAACCAAGGGGCTCGCGGCGTTGTTTTGCGCCAAAGCCGGAAAGCCAACCAAGGTCAGTCCCAAAAAGCTCAGCAGTTGGGGCTTAAGGGCAGCAAGGAATCGGTACAACAAACAATTGAGGTTCACGTGCGTGAATTATGAGCGTGCAAAGATGCACCATCGGATCCGTACCTTCGTCATCATGGGGTATACGTTGATTACGGGTGCGTCCAGAGGCATTGGTGCCGATTGGGCGGTTGAGGCGGCGAAAGCCGGACAGGAGTTGGTTTTGGTGGTTCGGCGCGAGGCGGATGCTGCCGCTACGCTGGAGCGCATTCAACCCTGGGCGTCCGGCGCTCAGCCCGTGGTGCTCACCGCAGATTTGGGCCAGCCAGAATCCTTGGCGGCGCTTGTACACCAATTGGACGCCTTGCACAACGCAGGCAAAAGCCCCGATCGCGTGGTGAATAACGCCGGTTTTGGCGACTACGCCGCACTGCACCAAGCGGATCCCGCCGTCCTTCGGAACCTAGTGGAAGTCAACATTCAAGCACTTATGCACCTGTCCCACTGGGCCGTAAATCGCTTGGAAGCCGGCGGGCGTTTGATCAACGTTGCCTCCACAGCGGCCTTCCAGGCCGGCCCGGGCATGGCAGCCTACTACGCCTCCAAAGCATTTGTATTGTCCTTTTCCGAGGCCTTGGCCACCGAGCTCAAGCCGCGCAACATCTCCGTCACGGCGGTGTGTCCCGGTCCCACGCGCACGGCATTCTTTGACCGAGCGGGATTGGAAAAGTCCCACCTCGTATCCCAAGGTCTGATGCCGCTGATGGATGCGCCCACGGCCGTTCGCTACGCCTTCCAACGAGCGGAAAAACGCAAGTTCTACGCCATTCCCGGAATCATGAATCGCTTGGGAACGGTTTTGCCCCGTTTGGCGGGCCGACGGTTCGCTGCCGCCACCGTGGGCTGGTTGCAACGTCCACACTAAAAGAAAACCACCACTGGTGGTAAAAAAACAAGGGGCTGCCTCGTTCCGAGGCAGCCCCTTGTGCGTTGGGGGCCGCGCGCGGCCTCCCGCAAAATCAAAAGTCGATTCGGTAGAAGAAAATGGGCAACAAGCCCAACTGATACTCCTCCTGAACCGGGTTGCCGGACGGATGATCCGGTACAAAAGTCAGGGTAAGGATGTTTCTGTTGTTCAAGACGTTCGCCATATCGATGCCAATTTGATGGCTGGTTCGAACAAAATTCCACTTGTACAAGAACTTGACATCTGTGCGGTAGTACGCCCGGTACTTTTCCGTGTTGAAGGTCTCCGAAACAAAATTGATCTCCAAGTTTTCCTCCGATTTATCAAAGTCCACCGGCCCAAACCAACGTCCGCCTACGGTAGTGAACTTGCCGCTCAACTGCAAGGCGCGTTTGCCGGCCAAGCGCCATTCCTTCGCCAGAATAAAGTTGAACGCGTACTGGCCGTTGAAGGTGGTGTTGCGCTCCACGTTGTCCGAACCGCGGTATTTGGCGTCAAACAAACTCGCCGTGAGCAAGCCGTAGAAGCCCTTGGTGAAGAAGTGTTCCGCGGTCAATTCCAAACCGAAGTTGCGTCCCGTTCCCGTATTCTCCAGGGTGTCTGGCCACAAACGTCCAAAACCGGAACCCGCATTGACCATGGAGAAACTGGATAAAACCTATGGTAAAGGGGCCGTAATGAAATTGGGGGATTCTGCTGTTGAGAAGGTAGAAGTTATTCCTACGGGTTCAATTACGCTTGATTTAGCCTTAGGAGTAGATGGTTACCCAAAAGGTCGTGTAATTGAAA
>ENA-OUVC01002641-OUVC01002641.1-marine-metagenome-genome-assembly--contig:-NODE-2641-length-10017-cov-3.715795_pt1 | contig 10017 bp, 13 predicted proteins | sample MGYA00248622_ERZ508571 | MGnify/ENA primary metagenome ERZ508571 (study PRJEB26236, sample SAMN06267175) | marine metagenome | isolation source: Columbia River Estuary | place: USA:Columbia River... | reverse complement strand
GTGCCTCCCTTTGGTCACAGCACTCAACTGCGTGTGTTTGTTGATCCGGACTTGTTGCAGTACGACGAGGTGTGGGCTGCGGCGGGAACGTGGAACGACAACTTCGGTGCAGCGCCCGCCGACATTGTGCGAGTCGCTGGTGGGCAAGCCACCGACTTAAAGCGCGCGTAGGAACCGAAACAAGATTTCAACAAGTATCGTCATCAATCTGCGTTTATCGAAGAATTCATGAACGTTGAGACCCGAATAGGAGCATGAAAATGGCCACGAAGACTTTGACTGACTACATGGGCTGGCGTTACGCCACAAAGAAAATGAATCCTTCAATTCCGGTGCCAGCGGAAAAGGTTGAAGCAATCATCGAAGCAGTTCGCATGGCCCCAACATCAAGTGGTCTGCAACCGTTTGAGCTTTTTGTAATTACGAATAACGATCTCCGCGCCAAGATCGCTGAGGCGGCATATGGCCAGGCTCAAATTACTGACGGTTCTCATCTTCTTGTCTTCGCGGCATGGGATAACTACACCGCTGAACGGATTGATGAAGTTCTTCAAATGAACGTAGATGCTCGTGGCGAATCGCCAACATTGCGCGGTTATTACGACTTCTTGAAAGGCAACTATCTGCCGCGTGATCCAGAGATCAACTATGCGCACGCTGCTCGTCAGGCCTACATCGCAGTTGGATTTGCATTGATGGCGGCTGCCGAGCAGGAAGTCGACAGCACTCCAATGGAAGGCTTTGACACAGATGCAGTTGACGCCATTCTCGGATTGAGAGAGCGTGGACTGCGCTCAGTGGTGTTGTTGCCGTTGGGTTACCGCGATCATGAAGGTGATTGGCTATTGCCAATGGCGAAAGTTCGCAAGTCCCGAGATGTCATGGTCACGGAGTTGGCATAAGTTCGTTCAACCTCGCCAGGAGAGATTCTGTGCCTGAGTGAGATGCTGTAGCCACTAATACCGACAAAAGGAATTTACATATGGAAAAGTTCATGGTGGTTTGCACATTCAAGCCAGGAACTGAAATGAGTGATGTTTACTCCGTTGTTGCAGAGGAGCAAGCCAAGGCTGCCGAACTTCAAGCAGCAGGAAAAATCGGAGCAATTCATCTTGCAACGATTTCACGGGGAACAGTATTCATCGAGACTTTTGCCGAGAACCTAGAAGAGGCAACTGCGACTATTCAGTCGTTACCAATGGCTATCTGGTGGGACATCGATGTGTTTCCGCTTTCGGCGCCGGGTAAACCACCGACAGCTTCGTAGGCGCGTTTACGCCTGCTCTTCCCACATTGCGGACACATTCGCAACCGCGATCTTTAGTTTGTGCGAAGAGTAACCAAGCGTCCTTAAAAACAGAGCGGCTTCCTTTTCGCCGATTCTTGCTGCATCTTCTTCGCCTTCTGAAGTTCGGACTTCATATCGAAGATTAAAAAATTGGATCTTCTCGTCGTAAGTGAACGTTCCCTCAGCGGTGTACGCCGACTTGAATATGTCGTGATCGGGCTGTTGTCTTACGAGATAGGCGTGTGCTTGTTCGCTGAGGTCTTTAAAGCGTCCACGTGCCGTGACTCGATAAATACCTTCAATCGCCATTAGATGCAGTGTAAGTGATCGATTTCAAAATACTGGCTCATTAGATTATTGGTGTGTCAGTAATTGATCGACATTTGAAGAAGTTTTCCGGTGCTCAACTTGAGACGTTGCAGCAGCTGCGCGAAACGATCCTTTCGATAGTTCCTCAGGCCAATGAAACCATTAGCTACGGAATGCCAGCATTTGAAATTGACGACAAAGTTGTTGCTGGCTTTGAGGGATTTAAGAAGCACTGCTCGTACTTTCCCCATAGTGGATCAATTCTTGAAGGAATTGAAGGCATTCCGGAATGGTGCGAAGTAAGTAAAGGAACCCTGAAGTTTCCGATCGGCAGGAAACTCCCTAAAGCTTTGGTGCGCAAAATGATTTCAGCGCGTCGAGCTCAAATTCGCAATTCGTAGAGCATGCCTTGTGCAACTTCAGTGCCATCTGGGCATGAATCTGGGGAGTTGCCGGTCAAGGTAAAGCCAGCACGCTCTGCAGTACGCCGTGATGCTGCATTCGTTTCGGCAATGGTCGCCTGCAGGATGTGTGCGTTGCCAATTCTGCGCGCAAGCGTTGGCATGATGCGTAAAGCAGTGCTTGCAGCGCCTGACTTCCTTCCCCATGGAGCAACCCAGTAACCGATACTTGCTACACCATCGTTGATGTGATGAATTCCAATTACACCCACAGGTTCCTGCGAGCGAGAATCAACAATTGCCCACGCAGCAAGATCACCATTTTTATCCTGAATAAATGAGTCTGCGTGTTCGCGCAAATATGGTTTCGGGACTTTTGTCCACCGCTGCACTTCTTCGTCTTGGCAAGCACGGGTAATCCACTCTGCATCTGATGGATCAAGGCCGCGGAGGCGGTGGGAGAGCAAGTCAAAGTAAATCTGATTGATCATCGTGTCATCGGTGATGGTTTCACCAGCTCGAGTCCAAAAGTCGAAATGACTAGCTCGAAAATCTGCCGCATTTAAATCACCCTCAGCCTCGGCGAGAGCGAATTCGTCAGGAACATCGGCGAATCGAGAGACTTCGACGCGAGTTACCTGAAGAGTTGCGATGTGATGCGAGTCGTTATCGAGCATGGCCAAACATTCGCCAATGTATTCAATAACTTCGCCTTCTGTTTCATACTCAGCAGCCATGCCAGCGGTTGCACGCTTATTGCCATGAACAACAAAATTAACAATTGTTTCGCGACTTTTTCCAGGTGATCCGAATTCGATTGCTCGGAGATCGTCAACAACCGGAAACATGAAAAAATTCTACGCCATGTATTCGGCGATTTTTATATATAGCGGAATGCCGACAATCAAGTTGAATGGAAACGTAATGCCAAGTGATGCGGTCACATAAATGCCAGGACTTGCATCGGGAAGCGCAATTCGAATTGCGGCTGGTGCAGCAATGTACGAAGCGCTTGCTCCGAGTGTTGCCATTACCGCTACGCCACCAACAGACATTCCCGCAGCAGAACCGAGCACCGCTCCCACTGATCCGTTGATCAATGGAACAACAATGCCCAATATCGCAACTCGGGTTCCAGCACCTTTGAAGTCGCGCAGACGATTGGCAGCAATTGCTCCAAGTTCAACGAGGAACAAAGTCAATGCGCCAGAGAACAGGCCAACAAACAATGGATCTGTTGGTGCGAGACGGTCGGGCCCAACGATTAAGCCGATTAGGAGACCGGCAACGAGGAAGGCGATGCTTTTGCCACGAACGACCTCAGACAAGCCAGATTTCCAATCGGTTCCTGCCGAGAATTTGTGGGCGAGAAGCAGCGCGACAACTATGCCAACAATTTCAAGAACTGCAAGTAGTCCAGAGACGTATCCCTCGTAATTGATGCCATGTGAGTCCAAGGTTGATATCAACACGGTGAACGTCACTGCAGAGACCGAGCCGTAATGGGCTGCGAGCGCAGCAGCATTTGTGATGTCGAGTTTTGCGGTTTTTCTGAACAACGAATAAGCGATGAGTGGGGTGATAACGCCAATGGCGATTGCGGCCAAAAGTGGCTGCCAGAGTTCTGCTGGTGAAGATTCCGAAAGTGCTTTTCCACCTTTGATTCCAATTGCAAGAAGCAGAAAAGTAGAAAGTATTGGATACAGCGCATCGGGAATCCGTAGATCAAATCGCAAGAGTGTTGCAATGAGAGCAACGACAAAGGCAATAACTGGTGCCGTCAAAATGTTGTCAACGAGAATGCTGGAGAAGATCATGAACGTTTCGCTTTCTTGAGGAGAGGGGCAACAATCGCGTGAATGTTGTGCTCGGCTTCGAGTGGGTGGCGAAGAGGTTTGTCAAGATCAACTGAGTAGACATTGTTTCGCCCAACTTTGGTTACAGCGATGTAGCCGGCGTCAATTAGCTCGTGCACAATGCGGTGCACGGTTCGCTCACGAATACCAACCAACTCGGCGACTTCGCTGAGGCGCACATCTGGATTCTTTGCAACACACACCAGCACGTGCGCGTGGTTGGAGAGGAATGTCCAGCTTGGGTCAACCTTTGTGGGTTGTTTTTTGATGACCATAAATACATGATATATAAATCATGTATTGCATAGCAACTATTTAGCCTTCAAATTCAGCGATTCGCGCTTTGGCCATTGACGCGAGAAGGCTGTCATCAACTTTCCAGTCCAGTGGCACCTGGAAGGTCTTTTTGTTTACTTCAAATGGCGCAAGCTTCTTTGCGTGCAACGAAAGCACATCGCCACTAAATGGGTTGAGCGTCAGGTGATTCTTCGACACGGAAACGCCAATGATGTAGTCCTTGCCTTTACGCAGCATGGGCTGATTCCACGCCATTACTAATTCCAAGCCTTTATGTTTTGCCGTTACCGCAGCAAAGATGGCTTTGATGGTTTTTGCGGTCTTTGGGTCTAGTCCCTTGAAGTAGGTGGCGGGAGTATCAAACTTTTTTGATGTAGTTGATCCTCGGACATACATAACCAATGCGTTTGCGTGGGCCTGACTAAATCCGTGCTCTTCCTTGAGATAGGCGATCTGTTCGGGGTACTTCGTGGTTTCGAGTTCTTTAAGCCGATTGATCCAATAATTGATCTTTTCACCATGTTTCTTCTCGATTGCGGGAAAAAACTTGCTTCGATCACCATCAGCTGATGCCATTTAAAGAGTGTAGTGAGAGCAATATTTTGGGTGAGGAAGGCTCACTAAAACTAATACAAGCACGATCCGTGTACATTTTTGCCATGGCGTTAGGGAAATTTCTTGCTGCAGTAATTGATTGCAAAGACCCACTGGCGCTGAGCTCGTTTTGGCAGCAGCTCCTTGGCGGTGAGGTGGATCCTCGTACTCAATCAAATGAGTGGGTTGCACTTGCGGGAGTTCCTGGTCTTGGTTATTTGGGTTTTCAAAAGGTTCCTGAATCTAAAAATGTCAAGAATCGTGTTCACATTGATGTCGATGTCGAGTCCATTGAAGACGCTATGAATGACGCAGTTGCGTTAGGGGCTGAAAAGCTCGCAGGTGTTGTCGAAGAACAGACGAATTATTTTCAAGTGATGCTCGACCCTGAAGGGAATGAGTTTTGCTTCATACTCAGAAAGAACGAATAATGAAGACAGCCTTATTGGTGATTGATGTGCAGCGCGATGTGGTTGCAAACGCCTTTCGACGTAATGAAGTAGTGGCGAATATCGAGCACTTGGTTGAAAGTGCTCGCAAGGCCGAGGTGCCGATCATTTGGGTGCAGCATTCTGATGATGAACTCGTGAAGGGCAGTGAAGGCTGGGCATATGTAGATGAGTTGCACATCGCGGACGACGAGCTTGTTGTCCATAAGCAATTCGGAGACTCGTTTGAGGGCACCAATTTGGATGAACTCCTGCAGAAACATGCGATTGATTTGATCATTTTGGATTTGATGTTGCCCGACATGGACGGTCTTCAAGTGTGCCAAAAAATTCGCGCTTTGGCTGGCGAGTTAGGCCAAACGCCAGTCCTCATGCTTACCGCCAAAGGCGACCCCATGGACCGCATTGTGGGCTTAGAACTGGGCGCTGACGATTACTTGCCCAAACCGTTTGAGCCGCGTGAGTTGCTGGCCCGCATCCGCGCTGTTTTGCGGCGTCAATCAGATTCTGGTTCTGGCAAAAACACGCGCTTGCAATTTGGCAGTTTGGAAATTGACCGTGATGCACGCACAGTGTCCGTGAAGGGCCAAGTTTGTGAACTCACCTCCTACCAATTTGATTTGTTGGTGGCCATGGCAGAGCGCGCGGGGCGGGTTTTGTCACGCGATCAAATCATGGAAGCGGTGCGTGGCCGCGAACTCGAAGCATTTGATCGCTCCATCGATGTGCACATGGGCCGCATTCGCAACGCGATCGAGGTGGACGCCAAAGAGCCCAAGCGTATCCTCACCGTTCGTGGCGTGGGTTACGTCTTTGCCAAACAGCAGGACTAACGCAGGTATGGCCATACAAAATCCCCATTGGTATCAGCGTCTGTATTGGCGAATTTGGTTGACCGTATTGGCGTTGGTGCTGGTGTTAGCGGGTGGGATTGCGGCGCTATGGCGTGTTGACATCGACCGCGATCGAAGCGATCGCACAAGCCGCGAGTTGGTGGTGCGCGGTCCAGATGGTGCAGTGGTGGGCGAGGCCAAATTTCGACGCCCCAGACCCCACGAGCGTGAGGATTCATCCGACGACGATCACCATCAAGGCAGTGCGCATCACATGCGCCCAGCGCCGTTTTTCGAGCTGACTTTGACCGATGGTCGGCAGCTATCGATTGAGTTATCCCCGTTTGCGCGAGGCGATGCCCGACCTGCTGGCGTTGATTTGTGGCGCACACTGATGCGTTGGTTGGCGCAGCCGACGGGTTGGATTGCGTTGTTATTGACGCTAACGGCCCTGGTCGCCTTGATGGCTTACCCCGTGGTGCGCCGCTTGACGGCCCGTCTCGAACGCCTACAGCGTGGCGTTGAGGCGTGGGGAGAAGGTGACCTGTCGACTCGTTTACCCACCGATGGCCACGACGAAGTGGCATTTTTGGCGAGACAATTCAATCGTTCAGCGGCGCGGGTCGAGGCAGCTGCGGTTGCGCGGAAAGCTTTACTGGCCAATGCGTCACATGAATTACGCTCGCCCCTAGCCCGCATCAAGATGAGTTTGGCACTTTTACCCCCATTATCCGATGGGGGTGGTCGCGCGGCGCACGATGAGATTACGCAGAGTATTGATGAGTTGGATGCATTGATTGGCGAAATTCTTCTGGCCAGTCGCCTCGACCATGACCCTCAAAGTATCGGTATCCCCGTGCCCGTTGATTTTTCAGGGCTGCTGGGTATCGAGTGCGCGCGATTGGGTTTGGAGCCCGAGATGGAGTCCGGGGTATTGGTTAAGGGAAACGAGGCACTGCTGGTGCGCCTGATACGTAACCTGCTTGAAAATGCCATACGACATGGCAGGCAGCAGAAAAACGACAAGGCGGGCGATGCCGCGCCGAGGGTGGGCGTCACCTTGGCACGCGACCTCGCTAGAGGGCAGGTTGTGTTGCGTGTTGCCGATAACGGTCCAGGCGTACCCATGGCGTGCCGAGAGCGGATTTTTGAGCCATTTTTCCGGCTGCCCGGTGCCAGCGAGCGCGACGGTGGCGTCGGCTTAGGGCTGGCCCTTGTTAAGACGATTGCCGGTGCCCATGGGGCAAGCGTGGCATGCGTTGAACCCCCGACCGGCAGGGGAGCGACTTTTGAGGTCGTTTGGTCTATTTAGACGGTCGCGTCGGATGCGTTTTGCAGCGATTGGCCCAAGTGCTCAAAGTGCGCTACGGCAGCGGGGGTTAAAACCAAGCGTTTGATACGGGTGTCGTTTGCATCTTCGTCTGTGGTGACCATGCCGATTTTGCGCAAGCGAGCGATCCGCCGGTGAACCGTGGCGGGCGATCCCAACCGGGCTAATCCCATCGCCTGCATGACAGTCAGGGGCGAACCCGCAAACCACTGAACCGCTAGGGCATCTAGCAGCGCGCTCTCATTTGCATCGAGCGATGGTCGGTTGGGGGTGCTGTCAACCGCCTTCGCTAGTTGTAAGAACCGCAGATAGGCGGTAGCTAAGGGTGAGGCTTTTTGGTTCATATTTGATACTCTATAAAACTATAGTTCTTCAATATAGTATAAATTAGTTTATATGGCATATACCGAAGCTTATTGTTTAGATGATGATCTCACATTGATCGGGTTTTAGCAACTATGCACCATTGTGGCACCTCTTGTCTAGTCAACTATTAGACAGTTCGACTCAGTGCCACGACCCGTCCCCAATTACGGGCGAGGTGCCGCGGTGATGGCCACAACAGCCTCAGCCCGAGCGAGATTACGGCCAGGCCCCAGGTTTTCAGCTGGAGGTGCCGCGCCGCCGCGGGGCTCACGTGCTTGGCTGTGAATTGGATTTTGGACCGCGCGTGGTGGAAACCGCGCAGGTACTCTGCTTTAAGCGGCGCCTTTCCCTTAACCGATCCGCGCGACCGGTGCCGCGCCGTGATGCTGGGGATCACCAGCATCGGGATGGTTTGGTTAAATGTCCGCAGGGTGAGGTCGTCGTCCTCGTAGTACAGGAAAAAGTGGGTGTCGAAGTGGCCCAGCGGACGGGTCTTCGAAAGATTTAACCAAATGATGGCACCACATAAAAAACCCACACAACAGGGCCCAGCTGCGCCTGGGCCTTTGCTGCGCCAAAGGGTGCTTGGCCAGCGGTAGTTGATTTCAGGTAGACCGTTGCCATCAATGATCTGTGGCGCCAACATGCCTGCTTCTGGGAAGCGTTGCTGGGCTGCATGCAACGCTGATATGGCGTCTGTCGTGACTTCACAGTCGGGGTTCAGTAGCAGCGCGTATGGCGTTCGGACCTCAGCCAGCCCCGCGTTGTTGGCCGCACCGAAACCTGTGTTGTGCGTGTTATGAATCAGCTGCGCCTGCGGTAGATGTTGCGCGACTGCCGCCGCCGTACCATCGGTACTGGCGTTGTCGACGACCACCACATTCGGGGCTTTTCCCAACAGGGCGCCTAGACGCGCCAGGCAGTGCGCGCTTTGATGGGTCACCACCACGATGGTGACGGATGCCAGCGCGGCAGTGTCCGTCATTAATGGCCGGAGTGAACTTCGACCCCAGGGGCAAGTTTGTAATGCGTTCCGCAGTACGGGCAAGAAGCTTCACCCGTTTTGCTGACGTCGAGATACACCTTGGGGTGGCTGTTCCACAATGCCATGTTGGCCGCGGGGCTGGGGCAGTACACGCCGCCATTGGCATTTAAATCAGTGGCTTGGAGTTCGACGACAGCTTTGGACATAACAGGCTCAGGTTCTTGCTTACAAAAGGATGCGAAACGCGTTACACCAAGGTCAGCCAGTGAGCATACTTTGGGTTACGCCCGTTGACGATATCGAAGAAAGCAGCTTGTACCTTTTCAGTGATGGGGCCACGGCTGCCTTGACCAATCGCCAAACGGTCGAGTTCACGGATGGGTGTCACTTCAGCGGCGGTTCCTGTAAAGAAGGCTTCGTCTGCAATGTAGACCTCATCACGTGTGATGCGTTTCTGTACGATCTCTAAGCCCAAGTCTTTGGCGATGTGGAAAACGGTGTTGCGGGTGATGCCGTTCAAGGCGCCAGCCGACAGGTCGGGTGTATAAATCACGCCGTCTTTGACGACAAATAGGTTTTCACCCGCGCCTTCACTGACAAAGCCGCTGGCGTCCAGCAACAGGGCTTCGTCGTAGCCGTCGTCAAGGGCTTCCATGTTGGCCAAGATGCTGTTGGTGTAGTTGCTCACCGCCTTCGCTTGGGTCATGGTGATGTTGACGTGATGGCGTGTGTAGCTGCTGGTCTTCACTCGGATACCACGCTTCATGCCCTCTTCACCGAGGTAAGCACCCCACTCCCAGGCGGCGACCATCAGGTGGATCTGATTACCCTTTGGTGAGACACCCAGTTTGCGGGAGCCGATCCAGGTTAGCGGACGCAGGTAGCCGGAGCTTAATTTGTTCTCGCGCACCACGGCACATTGCGCGTCGTTTACCTCTTCTTTGGCGAACGGAATTGTCATGCGCAAGATCTTCGCGCTGTTAAACAAGCGGTCGGTGTGCTCTTGCAAACGGAAGATCGCAGTGCCCTTGTCAGTCTGGTAGGCGCGAACCCCCTCGAATGCGCCGCAACCATAGTGCAGGGTGTGCGTCAGTACGTGGATCTTGGCATCGCGCCAGTCGACCATGGCGCCGTCCATCCAAATCTTTCCGTCGCGGTCGGCCATTGTGGGGGGCAATGCTGTCATGACAATCCTTTGGTCATCTGTTGAGCTGCTCGCAATATGGTGTTTGCGAGTGGTTAATTTTTCGATTTTACGGCTATCCGTAGCCGCTCCAACGCCATCACGCTTACGCGGGGGTAATTTTTT
>ENA-OUVC01002635-OUVC01002635.1-marine-metagenome-genome-assembly--contig:-NODE-2635-length-10032-cov-3.136113_pt1 | contig 10032 bp, 6 predicted proteins | sample MGYA00248622_ERZ508571 | MGnify/ENA primary metagenome ERZ508571 (study PRJEB26236, sample SAMN06267175) | marine metagenome | isolation source: Columbia River Estuary | place: USA:Columbia River Estuary... | reverse complement strand
AGGTGATTGGGGTGGAATTGTATTGTTAGGTACAGCTCCAGTAAATCAATCTTTAACTTGGAAAGGAACTGCTTACAAAGGGTTAACTTCTGTGGAAGGGGGTATTAATGATGCTTCAGTTGGATATGGATTAGCTGGATCAGGTGATCCTGATTTTCCAACAGCAAATAGTGCAGACAATAGCGGAATTACCGATGCATCATACCAGTAGTTTTTAGTTCCTTTGGATAGAATGAGCAAGTAGGAAACAGATGTTATTAATAGGTACGGCCATCCCTCATTTTTACGTTTTAAGAACGGAACCGACAAAACAAGAGGAAGCAATAGGGGCCATATAGACATATGCTTATTCCATAATAGTTTGAAGTAATACCAAAAATTTTCACTCGGATAGTCAAAATTTTCACTTGAATTAAAGTATCGCGGGAATAGCTCATCATTCCAAACGAACCGCAAAAATCCTGGTTGTAAATATTCTCTTAAACCGTAATAACTGATTACAGGAACAAGTCCTAGTGTAATAGCAAAATACAAATGGTTGTTGGCAAGTGTTTCAATCGCCCTTTTTTGTGTTGCAAAAAACAATGCAATACCGGGCAGCATGATGAGTATAGCAATGCTCTTGGTTAATATACCCAAACATACAGCCAGTGCCGCCCAATACAAGCAGCAACTTTTGTGTGTAAGGTAATAGAGGTAGCAACTATACGTTAGGGCGGTACTAAAGAATACCAATAGTGCATCATGATCTCCGAATCTACCCACGTGTTCGCCATAAAAACCAGCAGATGTAGCTAAAATGCCAGCACCCAAAAAAGCAAATGCATAACTCTTGGTTAGTCTAAATGTCCATAGAAATAAAATGAATAGCGAGCCTATAGACGCCAAAATGGACGGCAAGCGAATGGCAATTTCGTTTAGTCCAACTAAGTGCATCGCGATTACCTGTAACCAGGTAAGTAATGGTGGTTTTAGGTTCCAAGTTTCGGGTTTGTTTTCGTAACTACGGATGATATAATCACCATTTTGCAACATCTCAATAGCGTTTACGGCATTGCGAGACTCGTCCCATAATCTTATGGGCAAATGGCCTACGTTGAGCCAAAGAGGGACCGAGAGAATAAAAAATCCAATCGCCACTAAAAGGTATGTAAGATATTTGTTTATAGTTAGAGTTAGTTTAGCAATTCGTCGCGAAAAAGTTCTTCTTTGGTTAATCCTTCTTTAAGGCCAAAATACATTTTACGGGCGTCTACTACAAAAAGACTGGAGTTGTAATTCAATACAACTTTTTCAAAAAGTGCTTGTGCTTTTTGAGCATCGTTGAAAATATACAACGTAATATTGGCAGATCGATACAGGGCATTATCTGCCAGGATATCATCACCGTATTTTTCGTAAACGGTGGTGTAAAGCTTATTGGCTTCTTCATAGTTTCCTAATTTTTCCTGAACCTTGGCTTTTAGAAAATATATTTCATCGTTAAGTGTATGATTAGGATATTTGAAAGGCAGCATATTAAGTATTTGTGTGCATTTATCGATTTGATTTTGGTACAACAGAAACTCTGCTGAGGCGTATTCCTTCATGGCATCCGTGGTACTGTCAAGTCCAGTATTATCTTGTATAAGCAGCGATAGCTCTATAGCGTTATTGCTTACAAGTTGCGTGGTTGCCGTTTTTAAAATATCTAGTTGAGATGCAGCCCATTCAAAATCACCTTCGTAGTAGGACAGTTTTGCATTTTTAAATTTAGCTTCTTGCCCCAACGCATCTTCCATAAATTCTTTGTCTACCTGACCATACATTAGCTTGGCATCCCACACATTGTTTAATATAAGGTAGGCATCTCCCAGCAGGAGCTTGCACTCTGCCAAAAAACGAATTTGTAGTCTAGGAGTGGCTATTATTTTTTCTAAGATTGCACTTCCCCCCGTCGGATTATGGTTATAAAAAATTTGTAATTCCGCTAATCGAAATAGGCTATTTGCCGTATTAAAACTGACCCCATTTAGGTTTACAAAACCTTCTATTTTTTGTATAAGCTCAGCTACTTCTACTTTATCTGGATTTATGCTATGGGTGGTTTTAAGGTAAAGCGAATTTATTAATCCTTGTTCAGCCGCTAAATAATTAGGCTCTTCTTTTCCTAGATTTATGACGTATTCGTATGCTTTAAGTGCTGTAGAATATTCTCTATTTTGCTCACACAATTTAGCAAATCCCATAACTCGATACCCTTTGGTTCCATTGCGTTTATCCAGAGAAATAACTTGTCGCATGGCAGCCATATATTTCTTCTGTTGTAAAAATATTTCTAGCAATAATTCGTCATATACGGGATTGCTTGGATTTTTTTGGGCGTACAACAATGTGCGTTGTTGAAGGTATTCAGCAGATTTGGGGTTTTCGTAAGCCACATCAAGAACACGCTTTATGTAATCAAAAGCATTTTTTTCTGCAGAAAGCACCTCCAATGAAAAATCTGTTAACGCCGTTGTGTTTCCCATGACTCTATATTGAGAAAGCATTTGAGCGTAAAAAGTGAGCACACCAAACTTTTTTGTGCCCTGTTCGTAAGCTGCAATTGCGTAATCGTTCAATTGGCGATTTGTTAATGCGTTGGCGATTAATATGACTTGGTTTTTATCTACCAGGTAATCTTTTATAACCTTGTCCAAATACTTTTTAGCTTGTTCTTTCTCACCTAACCGCAAGTACAAATAGCCTAAATCTACCTCATAGTTTCCGCGCTTAGGATGCTGTTTTATGGCTTTTTCAACCAATTTTTCTGCCGTTTTCAGGTCTTTTAGGGCAATAAGTGTTTGAAGGTAGTTCTCGTAAATATAAATAGAGTTATCATTTTCTTTATATAGCTTTCTATACATTTCAGATGCCTTTTCAAACTCCTGGTTTTCAAAAAACTGGGCAGCAAGTTTTTCGTCTGTACTTTGAGAAAAGCATACAGACGAAACAACAATTAAGGCAAACAAGAAGATGGACCTCATTTTATACTGTGCAAAAATAATGAAGCAAAGCTATGCAATTATTTGTGGTTGGATTTGGCTGATTATCCTTAAAATCTCTTAGTAAAGTAAAAAGAAACACGAATCGCCTTAAATAAATTAGGTGATTAGGATAGTTTGAGAGTACTTTTGTGCGGCAAATAACAAATCCAATATTTGCTGATGTCTCAACCCAAAATTTCTAAAATTGCTTATCAAGGTTTAACGTTTGACGATGTGCTTGTTTTGCCTCGTTACTCTGAAGTTTTACCTCGCGATACGAATACAAAAACCCGCCTTACTAAAAAATTATCTATTAATATTCCTATTATAAGTGCGGCCATGGACACCGTAACAGAGTCGAATTTAGCAATAGCCATTGCTAGAGAAGGGGGCATAGGAATAGTTCATAAGAACATGTCAATTGCCGAACAGGCTGCTGAAATAAAAAAAGTAAAGCGTTCAGAAAGCGGAATGATAAAAGATCCCGTTACGCTTAAAAGCACCAACACTTTGTCGGAGGCCGTTAATGTTATGAAAGAAAACCGAATAGGTGGGATTCCTATTATTGACGATAACCATAAATTAGTTGGTATAATTACCAATAGAGATTTGCGCTTTCAGATAGACTTAAGCACCCCTATTGAAGAAGTTATGACCAAGCAGCCACTTGTTACGGCGGCAAACGGCACAGACTTAAAAGAAGCAGAACAAATCCTACAAAAACACAAAATAGAAAAACTACCTGTAGTAGACGCAGAGAATACATTGCTTGGACTTATTACGTTTAAGGATATTCAAAAAGTAAAAAATCATCCCAAAGCATGTAAGGATTCTTTTGGAAGGTTGATGGTAGGAGCCGCCGTAGGGGTGACAGCAGATACGCTAGAAAGAGTTACGGCACTAGTAGCCGAAGATGTAGATGTTATAGCTATAGACACAGCACATGGACACTCAAAAGGGGTGGTAGATGAACTTAAAAAAGTAAAAGCAAAATTTCCTGATTTACAAGTAATCGTAGGAAACGTGGCAACGGGCGCTGCAGCAAAGTACTTGGCAGATAATGGAGCAGACGCTGTAAAAGTGGGCGTTGGTCCTGGATCTATTTGCACAACTAGGATCATAGCCGGAATAGGTGTACCCCAATTAAATGCGGTGATGGAGTGCGCTCTTGCGCTAGAAGGTACAGGCGTTCCTATCATAGCTGATGGCGGGATACGTTATAGCGGAGACTTGGTAAAAGCCATTGTTGCGGGTGCTGATTGTATAATGGCAGGAAGTCTTTTTGCTGGAACAGAAGAAGCTCCCGGCGATGTCTCTTTTTATGAAGGAAGAAAGGTTAAAAGTTACCGTGGAATGGGATCTATAGAAGCTATGAAAAAAGGTTCTACAGACCGTTATTTTCAAGATGCGGAAGCAGAAATAGGCAAACTTGTTCCAGAAGGTATTGTTGGAACTGTCGCCTTCAAAGGAAAACTTTCTGAAGTAGTTTATCAGTACATTGGGGGCTTAAGAGCGGGAATGGGTTATACGGGATCTTCAAGCATAGAAGAACTTAAGACAGCTCTGTTTACGCACATTACCGGTTCAGGTATTAGAGAGAGCCATCCGCATGATGTTACCATCACCAAAGAAGCTCCAAACTACAGCCGCTAATCTATACTTTCTATCAAAGCAAGAACGCCGGATGTATAACGTATAGTTACATCTCCAGTGGCAATAACTTGATTACTTGTGCCACTGCGATTTCCGTATTCAAGCTTCTCATTGTCAAGCTTATACATCAAGTTTGAGGTAGTAATGCCTTCAGCCTTGTTAATGGGAATTAAGGATATCTTGTCGCCGGCGTTGTATATCTTTGAAAAGCTTTTAGGCAATACAAACGCCTTAGAGTGGTCATCATAAATCACAATTTTGTGCTTAGGATATTTACCCATAATGGCAAAATTATTTAAAGTGTGGTCCAATCTTTTTCCGGTAGCCCATAGGATGTTTATATCGCTGTACCCCCTGTTTATTAAAAAGGCTAATGCTTTCTCTAGATCTGTAGTTTCTTGATCAGCAATATGAATAAATTGTGTTGTTAAATTTTGGGGTAAGCTTTCGATACTGTCAAAATCGCCAATCACTACGTCAGCCGTTATTTGCAAGTTAACCACACGTTCATAGGCGCCGTCTAGCACTACCACAAAAGGACACCATTCCATGATGGAAACCAACAATTCGTAGGAGCACATTTCGCCATTGGCTATAATAAGCGCGGGCTCTTGTCCTTCTTTTACATAGTGATGTGATGACATTAAAGTGCAATTTTCAAAACAAACATAGTAATTAATATAACAGATTAAGTTACTTTGTTGACATGATTAAATCGACGACGTCGTTGGTGCTGTTTTGTCTCTTGTTTATAGGCTGTGCCAAAGAGAAATTTTCAAGTGAGAGCAACTGGCTTGCACCGCTAATAGAAACGAAACTAACGTTGGGAAATTTGATTCCGGACTCACTTATTCGTAAAAACAATGACAATACTATTGATATCGTTTTTGAAGAATCTTATGGAATAACCAGCATTCAAGATATCTTGGTTATTCCTGATAGAATAGACAGTATGGAAGTTACCCTTTCGAGTCTGGTTTTAGAGGATAGGTCGTTTATTGATACCTTAACACTTCAAGAGATATATCCGGCGAGTGTTTTTTTAAATGGTCAAAAAGCGGATCTTCCAGCCCAAGACGTGCAAACCAATGAGGGAACAAAACTAGACGTGAGTGAGGAGTTTTTTAGTACAGCTACCTTTGTAGAGGGATGGATAGATATTACCATAAGTAATGACTTGCCCGTAACAGCAGAATTAATGGAATTTGAATTGCTTAACGACGATGGAACAAATACCGTAGTTGTATCAGGCACTTTCAATGACTTAGCGCCAAATACCACTCAAAAAAAGTCATACAGCTTGGCCGGTAAAACGGTAAAAGGCAAGCTTGAGCTGAGGGTAAAAAGAGTGAAAACCAAGGCAAGTGTTGGTCAAGTGCTTATAGAAGTAGAAAAAGGATTAAGAATCACCTTTGAAGTAAGAGGATTAAAACCACAATCGGCTACCGCCATATTCCCAGCACAAAACTTAGTGGAAAGAAACGAGGAAAACACCTATAATTTTGGAGGAGCTGAGTTAACACAAGTTAATGTTAAAACAGGCTCAATACTTATGAAAGTAGCGTCAAGTATTGAAGAGGCAATCATTCTTCAGTACAAGATACCGCAAAGCAGTAAGTCTGGATCTTCGGGACCTATTTATAAAGAATGGAGGATTCCAGCGTCACCCAAAGGTCAAACGGTATATTTAGAAGAGCGCTTTCCCATTGATGGGTATGTAATTCATTTTTATGGGGAGAAAAATTCAGTAGCTCCTTATTTTAATAATGTTTACAGTGAGTTAATTGCGAAAATAGAATACAGTGGCACCGAACGGACACTATCTTTAAGTGACGAAGTAAAAATTGAATTTGGGTTAGTGGATGTTATACCTGAATTAATTATTGGAGATCCAGGATTACACTACTTTACAATTGATGATTCATTGGAATTAGAATCCTTTAAAAATATAAATGGAAATTTATCGTTGGAAGATGCTTCTCTAGAAATGAACTTTTACAACAGTTTTGGTATAGAATCATTAATAACAACTAATCAGATTCTAGGCGAAAACAACAGGTCGAATAAAAATGTGAAACTAGTTTCTTCTGATTTGAACAGCCCCATATTACTAGAAAGAGCTGTAAATTTAGGAACGTATGTTAAGCCAGGTGAGCAAAATATAAAACTAGACAAAAGTAACTCAAATATAAAGCTGTTCTTAGAAAACATGCCTGACAGAATAACGCCAAATATTTTAGTTAAAGTGCGGCCAAATGGGACATTAGATCAATCAGATTTTGCGTTTGACTATAGTAAACTGCTGGTAAATTTTAAATTGGAAGTACCGCTTGTAGTAGGTTTAGAAAGTTTAACAGTTGCCGAAGTTAAAAAGTTAAAACTTTTTGAAAACGATCTAATTAGCAACATAAAAGAGGCGAAGTTGTTGGTGTCGTCGACGAATGATTTCCCTATTGAAGCAATGATAGAGTTAGAATTTTTAGCAGATAACGGTGCAGTTTTAACAACAGTTTTCAAGAATGGAAATAATGTTATTAGAGAGGCAGAGGTAGACAATGTTTCTGGCAAAACTATTAAACCTATGAGTAGCGAGCTTTTGGCAATACTCAGTCGCGAGGATATGCGTGCAATGCAAAATGCTACTCAAGTTAGGGTTAGTGCACATTTTTACACCAAAGACGCTAAAAGATATAAAATGTATAGTGATTATGGAATTTCATTAAAGATTATTTCTGAAGTTATCTATGAGAATAAGTTATAGTTTTTTTTTGCTACTAATTGTTTGGAGTTCAATTGCTCAAACACAAAAAGATTCATTTAATAATTTTGTTTTTTTAAGCAATGACTTTGATAGTGAGTGGACGCCTAAAAGTGCTAAACTATGTTTAGATGCCGGTGTAGGGTCAAACGTGTTTAATAGTGCAATGTTCAACGATGTACTATTTAGAAGTGGATTTATATCTGACGGAAAGCAAAATTTTTTAGAATCTCCAAAAGAACGAACAAACCTTTATGCTCAAGTTAGAGCTGAGGCAGAGTATAAAATCAATTCTTCTTTTGGGGTTTATGTAAAAAGCAGAAATTTAGCTGGATACTCAGGAGGAACAGCGTTTACACAATTAATTTTATTTGGAAACTCCAATTTTCAAGAGCAGAAAGTGAGCAGTGGAAATCTTAATTTTTTAAGCGCATCAGCTGTTTCGGGAGGCATCACCTTAAAATCTGTGAAAGATAAAAAGCTCAATGCAAAACTGGGGATAGGGTTAAACGCAATTACAAATTACAGCCAAATCAAGGCATCAATTATGTCGCTTTATACGGCAAATAATGGGGGATTTTTAGAAGCTGTTTTTGATAACTTTTCTTCATCAGTAGGAGGAAAAGGAATGAATGGCATTGGTTTAGATCTGAACTATAGTCTTGATTTTAAGAAGAGCGAAAAAATGATATTTAGCTTTAAAGTTGCAGATTTGAATGTAAACTACTTATTCGATCAAAACGAAACTCATATTGACACGACGCTATCTTTTGCTGGTTATAAGTACCAATTTGGGAGTAAAGATGCATCTTTTTCAGAATTTATAGACACCTCATTTACAGCAATTATAGATATGGGTGTTGTCCGTAAAAAGCGGCTTAGTTTGCCGTCTAAAATCAATATAAGTGGGAGTTATATGGTGGGCAAAAATTCAAAATTAATACTAGATTTTGCCGCTATAGACTTTGGAAATTTTGGTATGAGCGGAAGCCTTGCCCTCGAACGAAACTTTTCTAAAAACCTAAAAATATTATCTGCTTTGGGTTATGGAAATTTCACTGGACTAACCTGGAGAGAGGCTGTTGAAATAAGTACAACGAATGGATTTAATTATTATCTAAACTTTATGGGTTTACAATCTGCATTTGTGCCACTTCAAACACACAACTACAGCTTAGGGCTAGGGGTTGCCAAACACTTCTGAAATTCCGTACTTAATTGTTGAGCAAAAGAAATTAGCTCTTCGATTTCACCTATGCTCATCAGCCTAAAATAACGAAAAACGAGTAATTTGTTATTTGCACTCTCTATGTGATAACGGTTGTTTTCAGTTATAAAGTTTTGAAGCTCGCTGGTAAAAAATGTTTGTATTGCTTTACGATTGGGCCCCTTAACAGAAAACTTACTGCCAAACTCCGTATCGCTCTTAAATGAAATTTCTTCTTTTATGGCATAGTCTAATAGACGCGAAAAAAGTTTTTCTTGATCTAGTTTAAAGTCTGGAATGTCTTGGTCAAAACAAATGCGAAGCATAGTAGTATTATGAACCTCTGCCGCCATTAGCGCCCCTTCGTCAAAAGTTATATCTATTAGTTCCCAACTTACGTTTTCGGTGTAATTGCCCGAAATACGGTTTTTAACATATTCTATTGGCCGCGTTTTGAAAAAAATATTCTCTTTAAGATAATCAGTCTGCCAATCTATTTTATGTTCAAACGACCATTGGTTAGCAAATGCATACTCTTTGAGCTCTTTTTGTCTCTTAGATAACTGCTTAATAACTGCCTGCGGAAGTGTATGAATACTAAATGGATGCTCGCTAGTGGTAAGGTGCTCATCTAAGCCAACAATTTCAAATTGACCGTCGCGCTCCGTTTCATATTGTTTTCCCCAATTATTGACAAATTCAAGAAAGGAAAAGTCTACCAAACGGGTGTGAGAAAAATCAAGAACAAGGCGCTCCTTGGGCGGAATGCTAGCGAGTATCTTCCTAATCTTTAAAATACTTACAAAATTAGCAACCCCTTTAATTCTAAGGTGGTAATGATCCTCAATTTTAGCTAAATTAAAATAAGGAAAGACGAGGTATTTAAAGAAGAGATTCGCGGGTAAATGAGACCTGACTAAATGAATGATAATGGTAAAAAGTATACCGGAAACTATTCCCTTATTTAAATCGGTAATTAAGGTAGCCACCAAGGTAACCGAAAGAATCATAAACTGCTCATATCCTTTTAGGTTAGCGTCTTTAAAGACTTTGGGCGAGGCAAGTTTATAACCCGTAAATACTAAAATAGCCATAAGTGCAGCTTTAGGAACGAGCTGGATGTAGTCAGACAATAAGAATACAAATAGCAAAATTAAGCCTCCTTGAACAAAATTAGAGAGACTTGTCTTGGCTCCTTGGTTTATGTTCACAGAACTGCGCGCAATTACTGCAATAACAGGTAAACCCCCTATAGCCCCAGATATCATGGTGCTTATTCCCATTGCAGCAACATCCCTATTTAAATTCGTTTTACGATTTAGAGGATCAATTTTATCTATTGCTTTTGCAGAGCCTAAAGTCTCGATGGTTGAAACCAGAAACACCGAAAGCACCACTAGCCAAAA
>ENA-OUVC01002629-OUVC01002629.1-marine-metagenome-genome-assembly--contig:-NODE-2629-length-10055-cov-3.256063_pt1 | contig 10055 bp, 6 predicted proteins | sample MGYA00248622_ERZ508571 | MGnify/ENA primary metagenome ERZ508571 (study PRJEB26236, sample SAMN06267175) | marine metagenome | isolation source: Columbia River Estuary | place: USA:Columbia River Estuary... | reverse complement strand
CAAAAAACAGCGGCCGCCTATGCTGCAAATAAAATTCAACCAGAATTAATTCCAGTTGCAACTAGAAATGTTGAATTAGGTTGGGGTGTGGCAACAGTTGATGAGCCACCAAGACCGCAGACCACACTGGAAGCGTTAGCCGCACTTAAAACACCATTTAGAGCAGCAGGTCGAGTAACGGCTGGAAATGCCGCGGGATTAAATGATGGCGCAACTGCAGCAATCTTGGCATCAGAGGAAAAAGCTAAAGAATTAAATCTGCCAATCAAAGCAAAGTTAGTCTCTTTCGCATTCGCTGGTGTTGAGCCAGAGATCATGGGCTATGGACCAGTGCCAAGCACTATTAAAGCTTTGAAAAAAGCTGGCTTAGATATTGGCGATATTGGTTTATTTGAAGTTAATGAAGCATTTGCAATTCAAGTACTTTCATTTTTAGATCACTTTGGTATTGCCGATGATGATAAGCGAGTAAATATTTATGGGGGCGCTATTGCAGTTGGTCATCCACTGGCCTCATCGGGGGTTAGATTAATTTTAAATCTAGCCAATGGCTTTAAAGAGCACCCAGAGGTTAGATATGGAATTACCACTATGTGTATTGGATTAGGTATGGGTGGCACAATTATTTGGGAAAACCCTAATTACAAAGGTGATAAATAATGTCTGATGTATTAGCAGCCGCACCTGATGAGGTAGTAACCAATGCAATTATGCAGATGGTTTCACTCTCCGCCTTTGGCGCTACCGGTAACCTTGCCTTAATCACATTAGATAATGGCGCAGACCATAATCGCCCAAATACCTTTGGCCCTGCATCCTTAGCGGCTCTTTCTAATGCAATTGATGAGGCGCAAAAATCAGATGCAGTGGCAATTGCGGTAACTGGTAAGCCATTTATATTTGCTGCTGGTGCTGATCTTTCGGCGATGAGTTTTCTAAAAGATAAATCTCAAGCGGTTGCAATTGGAGATTTAGGGCATGAGGTTTTTCTAAAACTGCATGAGAGTAAGAAGCCAACCTTTGCCTTTATAAATGGGTTAGCACTTGGTGGTGGCTTAGAGGTTGGACTTAACTGCCATTATCGAACCTTGGCTACAACCGCCTTTACCGGCTTACCAGAGTGTTTCCTAGGTTTAGTTCCAGGTTGGGGCGGTGCGACACTGCTTCCAAAACTAATTGGACCAGAGAATGCGGTTCAGGTAATTATTTTAAATGCACTAAATAACAACACCATGATGAAAGCAAAGGATGCGTTATCCCTTGGCGTTGTGGACGCAGTTTATGAGCCATCTGATTTTATTGAACACTCAGTTAAATTTGCTGCTGATGTATTAAGTGGAAAAAATAAGATTGAACGCAAAGATTTTAGTAAGGATTCTGCCGGTTATGAAAAAGCTATCGCAACTGGCAAAGCTGCGATTGCTAAGAAATATAGTGGAGCGCAGATCCCATCCCCACTTGCAGCCCTTGAATTAATCAAAGCAGCTCAAAGTAATTCAGTTCGAGATGGATTTGCTGCTGAAACAAAAGTATTAGCTGATTTAGTAATGAGTGATTCACTACGCGCATCCCTTTACTCATTTAATTTAATTCAGAAAAAACGCAAGAAGGTTGAAGGAGCACCTAAACCAGCTCTTGCACGAAAAGTAACTCGAGTTGGCGTAGTTGGCGCTGGTCTTATGGCATCCCAGCTGGCATTGCTAATGCTTCGAAATCTTAAGGTGCCAGTTGTAATTACCGATCTTGACCAAGAGCGAGTTGATAAAGGATTAGCCTGGATTAAGAATGAGATTCAAAAACTAGTTGATAAGAAGAGAGTATCCCCTGAATCAGCAGCTAGATTGTTAGCAAATATCTCCGGCTCAGTTGATAAGAAGATCTTTGCAAATGCTGATTTTGTAATTGAGGCTATCTTTGAAGAGTTATCCCTAAAACAAAAGTTGTTTAAAGAGCTTGAAGGCATTGTTACACCAGAGTGCATATTGGCAACGAATACATCATCTCTTTCAGTTGAAGCGATGAGTGAAGGATTGAAGAATCCAGAGCGAGTTGTTGGATTTCACTTCTTTAATCCAGTTGCAATTATGCCGCTGCTTGAAGTGGCAAGAACTTCCAAAACAGATGATGCCACTACTGCAACAGCTATAAATATTGGCAAGGATTTAAAGAAGACTATGGTGATTGTTAAAGATGCCCCAGCTTTTGTGGTTAATCGCCTGTTAACTAGATTTATGGGTGAAGTTACTGATGCAATGGATGAAGGAACTCCATATGAAGTAGCTGATGCTGCAATGGCTCCCCTAGGTTTTCCAATGTCATCCCTTGAATTACTTGGTTTAGTTGGCCCAGGAGTTGCATTACATGTTGCGCAAACTTTAAATAAGAATCTTGGCCCTCGTTACAAGATTTCACCAACTATGGAGCGTTTTGTAAAAGATGGGGTAAAAACATTTTATGTAAAGGATTCAAATGGTGTTAACACTGTTAACCCAGCAGCACTGGCTCTGCTAGAAAAAGGTAATTCACCTTCAACTGCTGAGCAGGTAAGAAAGCGTGCTCTTGAAGCATTAGCTACAGAGGCAAAGATGATGCTAGATGAAGGTGTGGTTTCAACTCCACAAGAGATTGATATTTGTATGTTGCTAGGTTCAGGATGGCCAATGCATCTTGGCGGAATTTTGCCTTACTTAGATCGAGAAGGAATTAGCGAAGCGGTTTGCGGTGCTCGTTTTCATCCAAAGGGTGTGGCATCCCTTCCTTAACATCCATTCCAATCTCACTGCTATTCCAAGCAACTAAAGATCTGGTGATGTTTTGAACTGTAATTCCTAAATCTTCTAAAATCTCAGCTCGTTTTGAGTGCTCTAAGAAGGCTAGCGGTAAACCAATTGAGTGCACTGGCACATTTAATTGCGCATCTCTAAATAATTCAGAGATTGTGCTGGCAATACCACCATGTTTAATACCATCTTCTAACACCACTACATTTTTATAGCGTTGCGCCATTGTTACTAATGATTTTGGAAGTGGTTTAACCCATCTTGGATCAATAACAGTAACGCCCACGCCTTCTCTATAGGCTTGAGCTGCTGCTTCAACTGCAATCGATGCGAAGGCACCAATGCTTATTAATAAAACATCCGCGCTCTCACCACGATATAAAACATCAATGCCATCACGACGTTCAAAGGCTGGGATATCAGCATTTACTGCTCCCTTTGGAAAACGAATTAATGATGGTGCATCTGAAATATCTAACGCCTCACGCAATGTTTCTTTTACTCGCTCACCATCTCTGGGGGCTGCAACATGCAAAGTTGGCACAATTCCAGTTAATGCTAAGTCCCACATGCCATTATGAGATGGCCCATCATCACCGGTAACACCGGCTCTATCTAATACAAAAGTTACCCCAGCTTTATGCAGTGCAACATCTAGCAATAATTGATCAAAGGCTCTATTTAAAAATGTGGAATAAACCGCAACTACAGGATGTAGACCTGCAAATGCCATTCCAGCTGCTGAAGTGGCTGCATGTTGTTCGGCGATACCAACATCAAATGTTCGTTCAGGGAAAGCTTTTTCAAACTTATCTAAGCCAGTTGGCCCCATCATTGCTGCGGTAATTGCCACCACATCACTTCTTTCGGCGCCAATTTTCACTAACTCATCTGAAAATACTGATGTCCAACTCTTTCCACTCTTACTTAAAGGTTGACCGGTTTCAGCATCGACAACACCAACGGCATGAAACTTCTCAGCTTCATCATTAATTGCTGGTGCATGGCCTTTACCTTTTTCAGTAATTACATGAACTAACACTGGCTGGCCATACTCTTTGGCAATCTTTAAAGTTTTTTCCATTGCAATCACATCATGGCCATCTACTGGCCCTAAATACTTAAGACCTAAGTCCTCAAACATTCCTTGCGGGGCAACAATGTCTTTAATACCTTTTTTAACACCGTGCAAAGTTTCATAAATTGGATGACCAACAACTGGTGTTCGCTCTAATACACCCTTGCCCCAATCTAAGAATTTTTCATAACCACTTGTGGCACGTAGGGTAGAAAGATAGGTAGCTAGACCACCAATAGTTGGTGAGTATGACCTTTCATTATCGTTCACAATTATTACTAATCGTTCATTCTTACTGGTTGAAATATTATTTAAAGCTTCCCAGCTCATTCCGCCAGTTAAAGCACCATCTCCTACCACGCAAACTACCGCGCGATCTTTTTGATTTGTTAGTGAAAAACCTTTGGCAATTCCATCACTCCAAGAAAGCGCGGTAGATGCGTGTGAGTTTTCAACAACATCATGTTCACTCTCACTTCGATTTGGATATCCAGCTAAACCACCTCGTTGACGAAGTTTTTCAAAACCAGCCATTCGACCAGTTAACAACTTATGGACATAGCTTTGATGACCGGTATCAAAAACCACAACATCCTTTGGTGAATCAAAAATTCTATGTATGGCAATAGTTAACTCAACTACTCCTAAATTTGGCCCCAAATGTCCGCCTGATTTTGAAACCTGTTCAATTAGAAATGATCTAATCTCTGCAGATAATTGATTTATCTCTTCAGCAGAAAGCTTCTTTAGATCCGCTGGCGATTTAATCTGACTGAGCATGGCTATAGTTTAAAGGGTAGTTAAAACAATGGCGATTTACTTGCTCAATAATGAGCGTAATACATACTGCATGATGCCGCCATGGCGATAGTAATCTGCCTCACCTGGGGTATCGATTCGAAGCTTTGCCTTAAATTTCTTTCCGCCGGCGCTAACTTCAACCTCTTTTGGTGTTTGGCCATCATTTAATTTATCTACTCCAGTAATTGAAAATACTTCACTGCCATCTAAACCTAATGAAGCTGCATTCTGCCCATCTTGGAATTGAAGCGGCAGTACTCCCATGCCAATTAGATTTGATCTATGAATTCTTTCAAAAGATTCTGCAATTACTGCGCGAACGCCAAGTAATGCTGTTCCCTTCGCTGCCCAGTCGCGAGATGATCCTGAGCCATACTCTTTACCAGCCAAAATAACTAACGGAATATTTGCTTCAATGTATGCCCTGGATGCATCATAAATTGTGGCTTGCTCACCATTAGCTAAGAAATTCTTAGTAAAACCACCTTCTACACCATTCAACAACAAATTCTTTAACCTGATATTTGCAAAAGTTCCTCGGATCATAACTTCATGATTGCCACGGCGAGATCCATAAGAGTTAAAGTCAGCTCGATCGATGCCATGTTCTGCCAAGTATTTACCAGCTGGTGAATCAACTTTGATATTTCCAGCAGGAGATATGTGATCAGTCGTTACTGAATCCCCTAATACTGCTAGCACTCTGGCAGATTCAATATTTGTTACTGGCTTTGGATTTCTAGGCATGCCATCAAAATAAGGTGGTTTTCTAACATAGGTAGATTTAGCATCCCACTCAAATGTATTACCAGTTGGCGTATCTAGGGATTTCCATCTCTTATCGCCTTCAAAAACTGATGCGTAATCTTTTGTAAACATATCTGATGAAATTGAAGCAGCTACTACCGATTCAATCTCCGCACTTGTTGGCCAAATATCTTTTAGGAAAACTGGATTGCCATCACTACCAGTTCCAATTGGATCTTTTTCAAAATCATGATTCATCGACCCTGTTAACGCATAAGCCACAACTAAAGGAGGTGAGGCTAAGTAGTTCATCTTCACATCAGGTGAGATTCGCCCCTCAAAATTTCGATTTCCAGAAAGGACGGCAGAGACAGCCAAGTCATTCTCATTAATTGCCTTACTGATCTCAACTGGAAGTGGGCCTGAGTTTCCAATACAAGTAACGCAGCCATAACCAACTAAGTTAAATCCTAATTTCTCCATATAAGGAGTAAGTCCTGAGCGATCGTAATAATCGGTAACGACTTTAGATCCTGGGGCCAATGTGGTTTTAACCCAAGGTTTACTGGATAAACCCTTCTCTACCGCTTTCTTGGCCAGCAGCGCAGCTCCGATCATTACTGAAGGATTAGATGTATTTGTACAAGAGGTAATTGAAGCAATAACTACATCACCATTAGAAACTGTTGTTGGCTTGCCATTAACTTTTATATCAATCTTATTTTTATTTGTTTTATCAGAGAAATAGGTTGGAACCACTGCTGCATATGAACTCTTAGCATCGCTTAGTGAAATTCGATCTTGTGGTCGCTTTGGCCCTGCAATTGATGGCACGATTGTTGAAAGATCTAACTCTAGTTTTTCTGAGAATCTTGGTGATGCAGAAGGATCATGCCAAAGACCATTTACCTTTGCATACTTTTCTACCAGCTCTAGTTGCTCAGCACTTCGACCAGTAAGTTTTAGATAGCGAATTGTTTCTTCATCCACCGGAAAGATTGCACATGTTGAGCCATATTCAGGTGACATGTTTCCGATAGTGGCGCGATTAGCCATTGGCAGAGCAGTAACGCCGGGACCATAAAACTCAACGAACTTTCCAACCACGCCATGCTTTCGCAGCATTTGAGTGATTGTTAAAACTAAATCTGTTGCAGTAGTTCCAACTGGCAGTTGACCATTTAATTTAAATCCAACAACTCTTGGGATCAACATCGAAACTGGTTGGCCTAGTAATGCCGCCTCCGCCTCAATTCCACCAACACCCCAACCAAGCACGCCCAAACCATTAACCATGGTGGTGTGTGAATCAGTTCCAACAACTGTGTCTGGATATGCCCGTAAGGTGCCATCTACTACTCGACTCATTACAACTCTTGCTAAGTATTCAATATTCACCTGGTGAACAATTCCAGTACCCGGTGGCACAACTTTAAATTCATCAAATGCTGTTTGTCCCCAACGCAAGAAACGATATCTCTCTTTATTACGTTGGTACTCAATATCAACATTTTGTTCAAAAGAATCTTTAGTTCCAAAGAGATCTGCAATTACTGAGTGGTCAATTACTAACTCAGCAGGAGAAAGTGGATTTACTTTGGCGGGATCTCCACCTAAATCTGCAATTGCCTCTCGCATTGTTGCCAGATCAACCACGCAGGGCACGCCTGTGAAATCCTGCATGATCACACGTGCTGGCGTAAATTGAATTTCAGTATCTGGTTCAGCAGCTGGATTCCAACTAGCTAACTTCTTTATTTGATCTGCAGTGATATTGGCACCATCTTCGGTGCGAAGTAAGTTCTCTAATAAAATCTTTAAGCTAAAAGGCAAATCTTTTGCTTCAGCAAAGCCGGTGATATCAAATATTTCGTAGCTTTTGCCGGCTACTTCCAGTGTGGTTTTGGACTTAAATGAGTTCTTACTCAATGCCCCACACCTCATTCCTGTGTAATTCTGTCCTAATCCTATCTGTTTGCGGGTGAAAATCCAGCCACGCACTCAATGTGCTGGGTCATTGGGAAAAGATCAAAGGCCTCAATGTGATCCAACCTATAACCAAGATCTGCCAAAGTTTTTGCATCTCTTGCCAATGCAGCAGGATCGCACGCAACATAAACTATTTTTCTAGGTTTGAATTTAACCATCTGTTTAATTACAACATCACCAGCACCAGTTCTTGGTGGATCTAATAAAATCAAATCTGCGCGCTTCACAATTGGTAGTTGTTGCGCGACTAATCCTTGAAAAATCTTCACATTCTCTTTGTTTAAGAAAATCCTTCGCGCATCTGCAACTGCAGTTTTATCACTCTCAATTAAGGTAACAAATCCCCGTTCGCTAATCTCTTTTAATATGGCAGCTGCAAATAGGCCAACACCTGAGTAAAGATCTAAAACATGATCTGCTGGTTTTACGCCAAGTTGAGAGAGCGCAGCTTTAACTAACTCAACGGGTGCTGAGCGATGGCTTTGCCAGAATGCAGAAGGTGAGATCTTAAATGAGCTACCACCTACTTGTTCAACAATCTGGGTAGGACCACTGATACTTCTGCCTGATCGCATAACTGAAACTTCATTGGTGCTTGAAACTGCAACTTCAACTCTGGCATCAGATTTCCATTGCCGGCTAGATAATTCACTCACATTCATTCTTTTATCAGCGATTAGGCAATCCTTTATTTCAACCACATCATTACTTCTGGCGCCATAAAAACCAATCTGCCCATTAGCTGAAACGGCAAAATCCATTCGAGTGCGCCAATGCAATCCATCAGCAGGTTCTACTGCGCTTACCTTCAAATCAAATCCAAGTTGTACTAAATCCATTTTGCCAATTCGCAAGAACTGTTCCTTAATGATTTCTGCTTTTAATTCCCGCTGTGTGCTGGTATTTATATGCTGGAAATCGCAACCACCACAACCGCCGGGTTTGGCTAATTCGCAAGGTGGGCTAACTCTTTCTGGCGCAGCTTTAATAATTTCAATCGCATTCCCCCGTGCGAATTTCGAAGTCACATCGGTTATCTCAGCGACAACTTCTTCACCAGGAATTGCATAACGGAGAAAAATAACGCGACCATCATGTCGCGCAACGCAATGTCCGCCATGGGCAATTCCACCGACGGTAACGGTTATCCGATCTCCCACATTCACATGGCGACCCTACGGCTTGTTACGCGTAAATGTCATACTCGCGCCGTTAAAGGTGTAAGTTCGCCTTTGTGCATGTTGTGATTATGGGATGTGGCCGCGTAGGTTCAACTTTGGCTAAAGAATTAGAAATCGCTGGCCATACGGTTGCCATTATTGACCAAGATCGAGAAGCGTTCCGACGACTTGGCGCAGATTTCAAAGGCCAGACCGTTGCTGGCGTTGGCTTTGATCGCGATACTTTAATTGATGCTGGAATTGAACGTGCCGAAGCTTTCGCTGCTGTTTCAAATGGTGATAACTCAAATATTATTGCGGCTCGAGTTGCACGGGAAACATATGGAATCTCAAATGTAGTTGCTCGAATTTATGATCCAGGTCGCGCTGAAATTTATCAACGTTTAGGAATTCCAACAGTAGCCACAGTTCTATGGACAACTGATCAAATCTTAAGAAGATTAAATCCTGATGGTTCTAGATCGGAATGGCGTGATGCATCCGGTGTCGTAAAACTCTGCGAAATGCATATAGATAAAGCGTGGTTTGGCCGGCCAATAACTTTAATTGAAGCAAACACGCCATCAAGAGTAGCTTTCATCACTCGACTAGGTGAAGGCATGATTCCTAATGAACACACAGTTCTACAAGAAGGCGATCTGATTCATGTAATGGTCGCTGAAAAAGATGTAGAGATAACCGAGATGGCACTTTCTAAGTCACCGGAGTCCAAATGAGAGTTGCCATAGCTGGCGCTGGGAATGTTGGCCGCGCGATTGCGCGAGAGCTAATTAATAATGGCCATCAAATACTATTGATTGATAAAGATCCAAAGGCTTTAAAAATGGAGAGCGTTCCCGAAGCCGAATGGTTGCTCGCCGATTCCTGTGAAATCACATCGCTAGATAAAGCGAATTTGAGCTCTTGCCAAGTACTTGTAGCCGCAACCGGTGATGACAAAGTTAATTTAGTTACTTCGCTTTTGGCTAAAACCGAATATGGCGTACCCCGCGTGGTAGCGCGAATTAAACACCCAAAGAATGAATGGCTCTTCGATTCATCTTGGGGCGTAGATGTTGCAGTATCGACCCCAAGAATTATTGCGGCTTTGGTTGAAGAAGCAGTTAGCGTTGGCGATGTCGTTCGTTTATTTTCACTACGTGCTGGCAAAGCTAATCTTGTAGAAATTACGCTTCCAGATAACTCTAAATGCTGTGGTAAAACTGTAAGCGAAGTGGAGCTGCCTATCGGCTCAACAATTGCTGCAATAGTTCGCGACGGCCAAGTTATTACGCCACAACCTCATGAAGTTTTTGCCTCTGGAGATGAATTGATATTTGTAGCAACCGCAACCGCAGAATCTCAATTAAAAGATTGTTTTATTACGATTTAAGTTTTGGACCATTTTTAATAATTAACCAAGTTGCCCATCCAGTAGCAAAAAATAGTGGATAGCCCATAATTAATCGCGCAGAACCTAAAAGATTTACATTGCCAGAA
>ENA-OUVC01002627-OUVC01002627.1-marine-metagenome-genome-assembly--contig:-NODE-2627-length-10056-cov-3.484016_pt1 | contig 10056 bp, 10 predicted proteins | sample MGYA00248622_ERZ508571 | MGnify/ENA primary metagenome ERZ508571 (study PRJEB26236, sample SAMN06267175) | marine metagenome | isolation source: Columbia River Estuary | place: USA:Columbia River... | reverse complement strand
CGGGCGGTTGAGGAAAGCGCTGAGTGCATCGGCAAGATAAGAACTTGATTACGTAGACCCCATGCGCCGTTTGCACGCTTATACGCTTTAAGTGGCGATGACATTATGCGCTTCTCACAACTCTTGGCGCACGAATTTCGCCGCTCTTACTCTTTTCAGCAACCGTCTCTGAACCTGCAGCAACTTCAGTTAAGAGCGTCACAATTCCTGAGAGCAAAGTACTTTCATCGATATCAAAATCCCCTCGGATGGCTTGGTGCAGAACTCCGTTGCTTGCCACATTGATCACTGGAATCAGCGGAAATCCTGATGCTGGCTGGCTCTCACTTGGGAAGCTGATAATGACATGAACATTCTCCTGCGAAAGCTTTGAAAATGTCTCTGCTGAACTTGCCTCAGAGTGAGCGACAACAACTTCGCACCCTTCATCTTTGAGTAACTGCTCAAGGCTGGCTGCGCTATCTACTTCGCGGCCTAGATCGAGGCCAACGCGTAGCTTGGCAACGGCTGCCGGCGCTGATGGAAATGCTTGCGAAAGTTCGTGCGCTGCCTTAACTCCAGCTGCCACAGTTCCTTCGACGCCACCACTTTCTTGAATGATGCGATATTGCGTTGATTTATTGCGGCTGAGCAATTTGGCTGCAAGCTCTTGGCTCTGAATAGTCTCGCAACCCAAACCAACAGCAAGTACAGAACTTACATTGGGGTGATCGGCAAGAGAGACAAAAAAGTTATCGATACCGGCGACATCGTCACCAATAATTCCGCAACCATGTTGGTGAGCGAAGGTGACAGCACCGACTTCGGTGGCGATGCGACGTGATACGTGGGTTGAGCAGACGACAGTTGGAAGAATGAGCTGGTGGTTGCGAATACCTGCGCCGCGATTGCCATGATCAAAGCCCTTAATTGAGATTGTCATACCTGCTCCGCCGATAGTCGGTCGCCCAGAATGTTATGGACATGAACATGTTCTCCGATAGCAATGGGAGCTACTGCATGTCCCATCCGCTCGCCATATTTGATGATGCCATCGTTCTTGGCAATCTCTCTCGTTGCGATCTTGTGGCCACGAGGAATCTTGTTCTTTACAGTGATGGTGATGTCATCTTGCTTAATCACATCGCCTTCAGCGAGGTCAGCGAGGCAGACTGCAATATTGTCGCGCGCATCAAGAATCAGAACTTTTCTCATCAGGGCGCTACCTTATCGAATCTCTTGGCTTTCGAAAGGTGCAACGAGAGATAGCAACTCTTGATGCCTACCTTCAAACATCTTTACTTCGCCACCTGTGGGCGCCACCTCCATCCCCCGTTTTATCTTTGGAATAGGCCTATGCGAAGGGGAGAAGAAAGCAAAGGCGGCTTCTAACATTTTGTTATCTAGTTATCTGCGGGGTAGCGCCTTGAATTGTTCAATGGCTTCGCTGCTGCAACAACTCTTGGGAAATCCAGCCGTTAAATCTCTAGTACGGTGGAACTTTACTGAATAAGATTCCACAACAATCGAGGCAAGACTTGCAATAACTAGACAGGAGACTGCATTGGCAAACAAGGGCGACCTTCTTCTTGAGATGAAGGATGTGAAGAAAAGATTTGGAGGTGCAATTGCACTTCGCGGAACAAATCTCTCAGTCCGTGCTGGCGAAATACACGCGCTCCTAGGAGAAAATGGAGCTGGTAAATCAACCATGCTCAAGATTCTCGCGGGTGTACACGAGCACGATGCCGGAACAATTACCTTGGGTGGTGCACCATTTATCTCTGGATCACCACAAGCATCCATCGATCAAGGTATTGCAGTTATCTATCAAGAGCCATCACTCTTTCTCGATCTCTCTCTTGCCGAGAATGTTTTTGTTGGGCGTCAACCTAAAAAGGGTATTGCCATCGATTGGAAAGAAGCAGAATCTCAAGCGCGCAAACTCTTTAAAGAGTTGGGCGTTGAGCTAGATCCGAAGCGTCAAGCACGTGGGCTCTCTATTGCAGATCAACAAGTTGTTGAAATTGCAAAGGCGCTCTCAATGAATGCCAACATCATCTTGATGGATGAGCCCACTGCTGCGCTCTCTGCCTCTGAAGTAGAGCGCCTGATGACTGTGATGCGCAATCTGCGCGCAGCCAATAAGGCAGTTATCTTTGTTAGCCACCGCCTCGATGAAGTCTTTGCAATCTCTGACTTCATCACCGTCATGCGCGATGGTGCAACGGTCTCTGAGAAGACAATCTCAAATACAGATCTACAGACTGTCATCAAAGAGATGGTGGGCCGCGAGCTCACCGAGCTCTTTCCTAAGACAGATCACCCAATTGGCGATGTAGTTCTTGAGGTTAACGACCTCACCAACCCAGCGTATTTCCGCAACGTCTCATTTACCGTTCGTAAAGGAGAAATTGTTGCTCTCGCTGGATTGGTCGGATCTGGCCGCTCTGAAATCGCGCGCTCTATATTTGGCGTTGATTCCTATGAGACTGGCTCAGTAAAGATTAATAACAAGCCGCTCAAGAAGAATTCGCCCATCACTGCGATGGCTGAAAAAATTGCCCTTGTGCCTGAAGATCGCCGCCAACAAGGTCTCTTTATGGTCGCAGGCGTTAATCGCAATATCTCCATGGAATCCTTTGATCGACTTAAGGGACGCATCTTCCTTAACTTTAAGAAGGAGCGCGCGCTGACCAACGAGTGGCGTGAAAACTTGAGCATTAAATATGTTAATCAATCAGATCCAGTAGATCGCCTCTCTGGTGGAAACCAGCAGAAGACAGTTCTTGCCAAGTGGCTTGCTACAAACCCAGATCTTTTAATTGTTGATGAACCAACTCGCGGAATCGACGTTGGTACCAAGGCTGAAGTTCATAAGTTAATTGATAAGGCTGCCGGCGAAGGCAAGGCAATCTTGATGATTTCTAGCGAACTTCCTGAAGTACTCGGAATGGCCGATCGCATCATTGTGATGCGCGAAGGTCGCCAAGTCACAGAGCTTTCACGCAAGGAAGCAACCCAAGAAAATGTCATCGCAGCAGCTACCACCGGAAAGAAGGGCATCTAACAGTGGCATCCTTAATGAAGAAGCGAACCTTTGGTCGCGAAGGCAGCCTTGGCATAATCCTGATTTTCTGTATCGCTAGCACTGGATTTATCAATCCTCGCTTTGTGACAGGGGATGGAACCCGCGACCTGCTTTCAGCAACCGCAATTGTTGCGCTCTTGGCAATCGGTATGGCGCCAGTCATGATCATGCGCCATATCGACCTCTCTATTGCATCAACTGTTGGATTCTCTGCCTGGCTGGTCGCAGATTTCTGCGCCAAGAACCCATCATTCACTTGGTGGCAATGCTTTGTTATCGGTGGCGCAGTAGGTATCGCAGTCGGCGCGCTCAACGGTCTCCTTGTTGCAGGCCTGCGCCTTCCATCTCTCGTTGTAACGCTCGGAACTCTCTACATCGTTCGCGGTGGCGTTTATGTTGTCTCAAACTCCGTGGATTACAACGCACAAGAGATGCCACCTAGTTTGCTCTCACTCGGCCAACAGACTTTTGGTGGCTTGTTGCCTTTCCCATTCTTGATGGTCATCGTCTTAATGGTGATTGTTGGTTGGTATATGAAGTACACCAAGGCAGGCCGTGATTGCTATGCAATTGGTAGCAACCCACCAGCTGCAGATCTTGTGGGACTTAAAGTATTCCGCAGAACATTCTTGGCTTACATCTTCTGTGGATTTATTGCCGGAATCGCAGGAGTCTTCTACTTGATGCGCTTTGCACAGGTCGACTCAACTGCTTTCTATGGGCAAGAGCTTGCCGTTGTTGCAGCTGCAGTTATCGGTGGAATCGGTCTTCTTGGCGGCGCAGGAACTGCAGTCGGTGTTGTTATCGGTGCGCTACTCGTGCAGACAATTCAAGGCGCTCTAGCAGCCCTAGGCGTTGATGCCTTCTGGAAAGCGGCAATCAACGGTCTCCTCCTTATTGTTGCAATCTATGCAGATCGTGTCTTGGCACGAAGAACCGAGAACGCCTTACTGGCACAACGAATCAAGGAAAGGGTTTAGCCGTGTCTGAGAAAAATACCTTTAAAGTTCGCAAGTCCTGGGACACAGCAATCCTTGCCCTGCTCTTCTCAGTCTGGGTCTTGGCATCATTTACTACAGATAACTTCTTGAGCTCCATTAACGTCTCACAGATCTTCTCTAACTCAAGTGAAATCCTCATCATGGGATTTGCGATGATTTTCCTCATCATCACCGGTGAAATTGATTTATCTATCGCCTCAATCTTGGCTCTGAGCAGTGCAATGCTTGGTTGGTCATATGCCGCAGGTGCGCCAATCTGGCTCGCAATTCTTATTGCGATGGCAGTCGGTACAGCCTGTGGATTCATCAATGGATTTTTGGTGACCAAGTTAGGGCTGGGTTCTCTGGCAGTAACGATTGGAGCGCTTGCGCTCTATCGCGGAATTGCAAATGGAATTCTTGGAACAGAGACTGTGAATGAATTCCCAGAATTCTGGACTACATGGGGCTTTGACACCATTGGCACCACCTTTATTCCACAGACGCTTCCAGTGATCATCATCTTCGGAATCTTCTTTGCGTTGCTCTTGCATAACACCGCATTCGGTCGTCGCACACTTGCAATCGGGCAAAGTCCAGAAGCTGCTCGCTTTGCCGGTATTAACGTTGTTCGCCACAAGATCATCGTCTTTACCTTCACCGGCTTTATGTCAGGTGTTGCAGGCGTTATCTACACCTTCCGCTTCTCAACTGCGCAAGCAGATAATGGAATCGGTCTAGAACTTCTTGTTATCTCTGCCTGCTTGCTCGGTGGAGTTTCAATCTTCGGTGGAATCGGAACTATGTGGGGCGTTGTTGCAGGTGTACTACTTGCCAGCAGCGTTGAATCTTGGCTCACCCTCCAAGAGATCAACGCCCAATGGCGCACCATCGTGACAGGTATCTTGCTTCTGATTTCTGTCGCAGCTCCGGTTATGGTCGATAAGTACAAGAGAGCGCGAGCAACCTCCGCTAACAAGGCTTAACTCACTTGGGAGAAATCCCCGATGATTGAACAATTCAAGTGTTCAGCCATCGGGGATTTTCTATTGGGTCGCAAGACATTCACCAAATCGTTATAAATCAACACTAGTACTTTGGCTTGCGCCCCCATAGAGTTTCGGCACGGGCTCAGACAGTCCCTGTACTGAACCAGGCACGATGTGAAGTTAAAAAATAACTTCACAATGTTTTCAACGAAAGGAAACACCTTGAAGAAACTACTAGCAGCAATCGCAACAGCTGCTCTCGTTACAACAACACTTGTAACAGGATCAGTTGCACCTGCTTCTGCAGCAACTAAATTGAAGGTCGCACACATTCCTAAGCTCGGCACAATTGGATACTTCCAAGCTGCTGACAAGGGCGTACAGCGCGCATGTAAAGAGTTGAAGGCCGAATGTGCATACAAGGGCCCAACAGAAATTACTGCAGCTGCACAGGTTAAGGAAATCAACGCAGCAGTACAGTCCGGTTACAACGTAATCGTCCTTGCTGCTAACGATAAGGATGCTCTCGTCCCTGCACTAAGCGCAGCACGTAAGAAGGGTGTAACAGTTGTTACATACGATTCTGACGTTGCTCAAAAGGGCCGTTCAGTATTTATCAACCAGGCATCATCACAAGGTATTGGCCAGGCACTTGCTGCTTCAGCTAACGACCTTGCTAAGGGCGAAGGTGAAGTTGCAATTCTTTCAACTACTCCAGATGCTACAAACCAGAACGTATGGATCGAATTCATGAACCAGGAAATCGCTGCTAAGTATCCAAAGCTCAAGGTAGTTGCAACTGCTTATGGTCTTGATAAGCCAGAAGAGTCAACAACTGAGACACAGGGTCTTATCCAGAAGTATCCAAACCTCAAGGTAATTGTCGCTCCTACATCAGTAGGTATCGTTGCAGCTGCTAAGTACGTCAGCGGATCTGCATCAAAGGGCAAGGTATTCGTAACAGGCCTTGGTCTTCCAAACGATATGAAGACATATATCAAGGATGGTTCAGATGCTCAGGCATCACTATGGGATGTTGAGAACTTCGGATACGTAGCTGTCCAGGTTGCAAACTCAATCATCAACATGAAGCAGAAGGTAAATGTTGGAGCAACTGTTAAGTCCGGTAAGGGCGACAAGGGCTTGAAGTCACGTAAGGTGACAAAGGGTGCAGTAGGAAACGAAATCATCCTCGGACCAGCAACTGTCTTCACAAAGAGCAACGTAGATCAGTACAACTTCTAATTTAATTAGTTAGAAGTAAGGTTCTATGGATTCAGGCAGTTCCCTTTGGGGAACTGCCTGAATCTCTTTCTAGGCAAGTTGAACAGTTAAAGAAAGTAACTTCTAAGAATCGAGGGTAATCATGTCGGTAGCAAAGAGACTTGAATTTGGTGGCCATGCACTCGTATGGGCTGGAGATTGGTCAGAGAAAGGTGCGCGCGCTGCAATCTCAGGAGCGGCACGTTCTGGCTATGACTATGTCGAAATTGCGCTGCTAGATCCTTGGAGGGTTGATACTGCAATGACTCGCGATTTACTCGCCGAATATGGCGTGCGCGCACATGCCTCTTTAGGCCTATCCCCTACAACTGATGTCACAAGTACAGATCAATCAATCATCGCTAAGGGAGATGAGCTCCTACGTAAGGCAACTGATGTCCTGCATGAACTTGGCGGAACAGAGCTCTGTGGCGTTCTCTACTGCTCACTGGGTAAATATCCAGGACCTGCCTCGAAAGAGAACCGTGCGAACTCAGTCGCTGCCATGCAGCGCTTAGCTGATTACGCAGGCGATAAGGGCATCAATATCAATCTCGAGGTTGTTAACCGCTACGAGACCAACATTATTAATACCGGTATTGAAGGCCTTGCCTTCCTTGATGAGGTAAATCGTCCTAACGCCTTCGTGCACCTTGATACCTATCACATGAATATTGAAGAAGATGGCATGGAGAAATCAGTTCTAGCAGCCGGTGACAGATTAGGTTTTGTTCATATCGGTGAGAGCCACCGTGGTTATCTTGGTTCCGGAAATGTAGATTTTGACTCATTCTTTGCAGCCCTTAAGAAGATTAATTATCAAGGGCCAATTACCTTTGAATCATTCTCATCAGCTGTCGTCGATCCTGCCCTCTCAAATACACTATGCGTCTGGCGAAATCTCTGGAGCGATTCAGATGATCTGGCGAGCACAGCACTCGCATTTATGAAGGAGCGCATCTAACAATGCAACGGGTAGGTTTTCGCTTACAGGTTCGTCCTGAGATGATGGATGAATATGTGCGCCGCCATGCAGAAGTGTGGCCCGATATGTTGCAGGCGCTACGCGAAACCGGCTGGACCAACTACACCCTCTTCTTAGATCGCAGCGATGGAACTCTCTTTGGCTACTTCGAGACTCCAGATTTGGCGGCGGCAAAGGCGGGAATGGCAGGGCGTGACGTAAATGCACGTTGGCAGGCAGATATGGCGCCCTTCTTTATCGCCCTCGATGGCAAGCGCCCTGATGAAGGATTTTTACAGCTAGAAGATATCTTCTATTTGCAGTAATGAATAAACAAGATTCACTAACAACGAGGTAAAGGAGCACAGATAATGGCAACACCAAAGGAAGCAAAGGAAGTACTCAAGCGCTTTTGGATTGAAACTCCATCGTGGGCTTACGGCAACTCCGGAACTCGTTTTAAGGTATTTGCTCAACCAGGTGTGCCGCGCGATCCATACGAGAAGATTGCCGATGCTGCTCAGGTACATAAGTTCACCGGAGCTGCTCCATCAGTAGCGTTGCATATTCCTTGGGATAAGGTCGATGATTACAAGCACCTCGCTGATTACGCAGCTGAACTCGGTGTGCGCCTTGGCACCATCAACTCAAATACCTTCCAAGATGATGATTACAAGTTAGGTTCTGTCTGTCATCCAGATGCCAAGATTCGCCAGAAGGCAGTTGATCATCTCTACGAATGTATCGACATCATGGATAAGACTGGCGCCAAAGACATCAAACTCTGGTTTGCCGACGGTACTAACTATCCAGGGCAAGATAACTTGGCCGATCGCCAAGATCGCTTAGCTGACTCACTTCGCAAGTGTTATGACCGACTAGGTCCTGACCAGCGCATGCTGCTCGAATACAAGTTCTTTGAACCTGCTTTCTACTCAACCGATGTTCCTGACTGGGGCACTTCCTATGTGCACTGCCTTGAACTCGGCGAGAAGGCATCTGTCTGCGTCGATACTGGCCACCATGCGCCAGGAACAAATATCGAGTACATCGTTGCATTCTTACTTCGCAAGAAGCGCCTAGGCGCATTCGACTTTAACTCACGCTTCTATGCCGATGATGACTTGATTGTGGGAGCTGCAGATCCATTCCAGCTCTTCCGCATCATGCACGAGGTAAATCAGAATGGTGGCTTTGATGTCGGTACACCTGTCTCATATGTACTTGATCAATGCCACAACATTGAACCGAAGATTCCTGCACAGATTCGCTCAATTACAAATGTGCAAGAAGCAGTTGCCAAGGCGCTCCTTGTTGACCATGCAGCGCTGAAGAAGGCGCAACAGGCTGGCGATATTCTTGGCGGCAATGACATCTTGATGAACGCATACAACACAGATGTGCGCGTACTTCTTGATGAACTCCGCAGCGAAATTGGCGTAGAAGCTGATCCAAAGAGCGCATATGCACGTAGTGGTTATGCCGAAAAGATTGCAGCAGAACGAGTCGGCGGCGCACAAGCCGGATGGGGAGCATAATGTCGGCACCAAAGGTTGTAAAAGAACTTCTGGAGCGCAGTAACCGTTTAGGTTCAGAGCCGAGATTTACCAACTACGCCGGTGGCAACACCTCGGCAAAGGGCTCTGTTCCTAATCCTGCAACTGGCCAAGAGACAACGGTGCTCTGGGTTAAGGGTTCTGGCGGCGATCTCGGCACGCTGACTGAACCAGGTTTAGCAGCTCTTGAGTTAGAGAAGTTTAAGGCGTTAAAGAATGTTTATCGTGGCGTTGAACATGAAGATGAGATGGTTGCGCTCTTTGATTACTGCCGCTTTGGTACAACGGGCGCTGCCCCAAGTATCGATACCGCGATGCATGGCCTTGTTCCCTTTGACCATGTAGATCACCTTCATCCAGATTCAATCATCGCTCTGGCCACCTCTATCGATGGTGAAAAGTTAACGCGTGAATGTTTCGGCGATGAAATTCTCTGGGTCGATTGGCGTCGCCCTGGATTCCAACTTGGTTTAGATATGGCAAAGATTGCTACTGAAAATCCAAAGGCTAAGGGCTGCATTCTTGGTGGGCATGGACTCACCACATGGGGTGCAACAAGTAAAGAGTGTGAAGAGCGCTCTGTTGCTGCGATTACAAAGGCTGAAGAATTTATCAAGGCTAAAGGCAAGAAGAACCCATTCGGCGCAGCAGTTGCTAAGTACAAGGCGTTAGATCCAGTTGCTCGCAAAGCGCGCGCTGCAGAGCTTGCACCTCACTTACGTGGTGTGGCATCTCGCGATGTACGAATGGTTGGCCACTTTACCGACGCTGATGTAGTTCTCGACTTTACCGAAAGCGCTGAGCTCTTTAGGTTGGCAGCCCTTGGTACATCATGTCCAGATCACTTCTTACGTACAAAGATTTCGCCGATGGTGCTCGATACAGCGCCAGATGCACCTCTTGACGAAGTCTTGGCACGAGTAGCTGAGCTTCATGAAAAGTATCGCGACGTTTATGCCGCTTACTACTCACGCAATGCCGCTAAGGACTCCCCCGCAATGCGTGGAGCTGACCCAGCAATCATCTTGGTGCCAGGCGTCGGCATGTTCTCCTACGGAAAAGATAAGCAGACTGCGCGCGTTGCCAGCGAGTTCTATATCAACGCCATCAATGTCATGCGCGGTGCGGAAGCGCTCTCTACCTATGCCCCAATTGCAGAATCTGAAAAGTTCCGCATTGAATACTGGGATCTAGAGGAAGCAAAACTTAAGCGCGCACCTAAGCCAAAGCCGCT
>ENA-OUVC01002623-OUVC01002623.1-marine-metagenome-genome-assembly--contig:-NODE-2623-length-10060-cov-1.862867_pt1 | contig 10060 bp, 8 predicted proteins | sample MGYA00248622_ERZ508571 | MGnify/ENA primary metagenome ERZ508571 (study PRJEB26236, sample SAMN06267175) | marine metagenome | isolation source: Columbia River Estuary | place: USA:Columbia River Estuary... | reverse complement strand
TTTGCACTCAAACATCCTGAACTAAAGGATGAATTTGAGTCCTATTTAAAGAATCGCTAGGATTTGCGCACGTAATCTTTTAGCTTTTGAATGTTTTGATAAATGACTGATACGGGTAAATCAATCTTTAGATAATCAGTGCATTTATCCAAACGCTTCTCTCGCTGAAATAAATAATCGATTGAGCGCACCAAATCTCTTTGAATGCTATCCCCATAGGCTTTTTTTGCCTTCTCCATTGCAAGATGAAGTTCCTTTTTGGTCGGCTTCATCATCGCTAAATCAATTAGATCGCGGCTGTAAACACTATCATCGGCATAGCGATCTGAATTTACTAATAACTTACTAGCAATTGAATCCAATCGAGTTAGACTTGGAATGCCATCTATAAATTCTTTTGGCTCGGGCAGATCGAATGAGATTCGGCCTTCACTAATAATCTCTAATTTAATTTTTGCCTCACCGATCCCAATTACCGTTCGAATGCCATACTGATCAGTTCTTAACTCTCTGATCAATTCTAAGGTTTTTCCAGGCAGCAATAGTGGAGATAAATCATGGTGATCGCGGATATCATTCCGAACTTTCCCATACAGACCAATATCAGAAATCAAGAAATCAATATCAACGGATTCACGAAACTCTCCATATCGAAGTGCGATAGCGGTTCCACCCCCAAAGAAACACTGGTGCTCCATTAAATACAGAGGATTGAGGTATTCCAATATCGTAGCAATTTGCTGATGATGGGTTCGTTTATACAAGGAGGCAGCCTTTACCAACTTCGTTTTTTAACTGCTCAATCAATTTTTTTTCCTCAGTAGTCATTTTTTCCAAATCGATCAAGCGCCAGTTACGCTCATACATATTTAATGCATCGCGGGGCGAGATAAGTACGTCCTCACGTAATTGCCAATCTATCGCCTTTAATTGTGGATAGTATTGAACTGCAATTTGCTCATCATCCAGTCGATTGGGGTCAAATTCAATACTTGAGCGTTTTGTTGATATGGGTGCTTCCAAATTCTTTTCAAGTGCAAAAAGACCAAGTCCCAAAACTTTGCAAACCTGTAAATAGGCCCCAATACTGACCGAGGGCTCCCCTTTTTCAATACGGTGCAAGGTAACCCTTGAAATACAGGCGCAATCGGCAGCAACCTGCGAGCGCACCCCAAGGGCTTTACGGCGCATTTGGAGTGTTTTACCCAATTCAAGTAGGTTATCGAGATTTGCTATCTTGGTGATCATTTGTTTCTTATTATATACAAATTTATTAATTTGTATATAATAAGAAACAAATTAGGCGTATTGAATTTCAACCAAAGTGATTGGTGAGTTGAATCCGGATTTATTACCTAAGATTTGATGCAGATTGCGCAAGCAATTATCATCAGGATAAAGACGCATCTCATCTGGGAACTGAACAAGGCATGCGCCGCCTTTTGCCATTACTGCGGCTGTGAGTGGTAAACCTTTATGCGTAGCATTAGCAGGTGACACAGAATGATTACTATTTGCCTTGATGAGGAACGGATTAATTTGGGCGCGTAGCACCTTTAGATCGATGCCCGAATCTAGATTGAGGTGTACATTTCTGGCAAAGCGTAGACGTGCACCAACAATATCCATCACACTCTCAGCAACCACTCGTAAACCTCCTGAGAACTTATCTGGGCTAACATTTACCTTGGCAATCAATAACTCATCTTCTTTTAACCAAGATCGGTTGGGTTCATATACTTCACTGTAGAGTGTTAATTCAAGTGCTGTAGTGCCATCATCAATCGTTGCGATCATCATGCGGCCACGCTGACCCATCAGCATCCGCGAGGATGTGATAATTCCGGCGACTAATTGATCTTTCCCTTCAGTCACCTTTACCAGTGGCTGACGAATAAAGTGATTAACTTCGGATCGATAGGCATCGAATAAGTGACCGGTCAGACATAAGCCTAAGGCAGTCTTCTCATCTTGTAGGCGCTTTTTCTCGGCGGATGCTAATTCACGAACAAACTCTGGAGCATGTCTCTCTGAATCGTCACCAAGATCAAATAGGCTAACCTGATGAATCGATGCCTCGGCCTGCTCAGCAGACTCAATCGCGCGTGAGAGCGATGCCAAAAGTGTTGATCGCGCCTCATAGGAGTGCGTATAGCCCTTTGCAGCATCTCCAGCAATAGAATCAAATGCTCCCGCACGAATCAGTGCTTCAATTGCTCGACGATTTACTTGACGGCGGTCGACTCTGCCACAGAAATCAAATAAATCTTTGAACGGTCCGGTCTTGCGGGCTTCAATAATAATCTGGATAGCGCTCTCTCCGGTTCCTCGAACCGCTCCCAAGCCATACCGAATCGTTCTCAAAGGAGACCGATGTTGCGTCTGTTGAGTGCTTATGGGTGCTTGTTGAGTGTTTTCCTCATCCATAATCGGTGTGAACTCATACATCCCAGTATTGATATCAGGGGCGAGTATCTTTAGGCCATTATGCAAACTGTCGTCATACAAAATCTTGATCTTATCGGTGTCATCCATCGATAAAGATAAGTTGGCCGCCATGAATTCAGCGGGGTAGTAGGCCTTTAGCCAAGCGGTTTGATAAGCGAGTAGTGCATACGCAGCTGCATGTGACTTATTAAAGCCATAGCCAGCAAAGCGCTCCATGAGGTCATAAATCTCATCCGCTTTATATTCAGTTAAACCATTGTTTTGGGCGCCCTCTCGAAAGATCTTGCGATGCTGCGCCATTTCCTCTGGCTTTTTCTTACCCATCGCACGGCGCAAGAGATCCGCACCCCCCAAAGAGTAGCCACCTATCATCTGTGCCATTTGCATGACCTGCTCTTGATAGACCATGATGCCGTAGGTCTCTCGCAAAACAGGCTCAATCCGTGGGTCCGGATACTCAACCCGTTGTTGACCGTGCTTACGTTTAATGTAATCAGGTATAAGATCCATAGGACCAGGACGATACAAAGCAACTAGCGCAATAATGTCTTCAAAGCGATCTGGTTTGGCATCACGCAGCATGCCTTGCATGCCCCGACTTTCTAACTGGAACACAGCGACCGTATTACCACGCTTTAAGAGCTCAAATGCCGCTGGATCATCGAGCGGTATATCCCCAATACTCCAGTTCTTTCGCTCTGCATGCAGCGCTTTGATCCAGCGCTCAGCTCCTGCCAGGATGGTTAAAGTCGTCAGACCCAAGAAGTCAAACTTTACAAGGCCAATGGACTCAACATCATCCTTATCAAATTGACTAATTACTCCTGCGTCTTGGTCTTTTGCATCCTGCGTATAAAGAGGACAAAAATCGGTGAGTTTTCCAGGGGCAATTAAGACCCCGCCGGCATGCATCCCCACATTACGGGTCATGCCCTCAAGTTGTTGCGCGAGTGCAAGGAGTTGCTTTACTTCCTCTTCATTCTTTTCGCGTTCTGCTAGCTGCTTTTCTTCTTTCTTAGCCGATTCAATCGTGACCACCTGACCGGGTTTAAAGGGAACGAGCTTCGCAATACCATCCACAAAACCATAAGGTTGCTCAAGAACGCGCCCCACATCACGGATCGCCGCTTTGGCAGCCATTGTTCCAAAAGTAGCAATCTGACTGACCGCATCCTTGCCGTATTTTTCTTTTACGTAGGCAATTACCCGATCGCGTCCATGCTGACAAAAATCGATATCAAAGTCTGGCATCGAGACTCGCTCTGGATTTAGAAAGCGCTCAAAGAGTAGGTTGTAACGCAAGGGGTCTAGGTCGGTAATCCCCAAAGAGAATGCCACTAAGGAACCGGCTCCCGATCCCCTACCGGGACCGACAGGCACCCCATTATTCTTGGCCCAATTAATAAAGTCGGCAACAATTAAGAAGTAGCCTGGGAAACCCATCTGTGCAATGGTGTTCACTTCAAACTTGAGGCGATCAAAATAACGGGGCTCAATGGATGTTCGCTCTTCGGTGTCGGGATAGAGTTTGAGAAGATTTTTATTTAACCCAATCTCTGCCTCTTGCATGAGATAGGCATCCAAAGCCATTCCCTTAGGGGTTGGGAACTCTGGTAATCGGGCTTGGCCTAAGGTCAGTGTTAAGTTACACATCTTGGCGATCTCAACCGAATTAGCAAGCGCTGAGGGCAGATCAGAAAACCGCTCTTGCATTTGTGCTTGGGTCAAAAAATACTGATTCTCAGTAAACAATTTTGGTCGGCGCGGATTACCCAACAACTCTCCCTCTGCAATACAGACCCGTGCCTCGTGCGCGATGAAATCATCAGGCTTCATGAACTGAATGGGGTGAGTGGCCACGACAGGAATCTGTAGTTCGCTGGCTAACTGACAGCCCAACTGAATATGAGCCTCGTCTTGGGAATGGCCCGAGCGCTGTACCTCAATAAAGTACCGATGATCAAATACAGTTTGCCAATGGGTGGCAAGCGCTCTAGCCTGTTCTGGATTACCAGCTAACAATGCGGATCCAACATCACCACTATGAGCGCCTGAAAGGGCGATCAAACCCGACGCCAATGTCTGTCCGGATTTTTGCTCCCCAATCTTTTGAGCGCCAACCTTGGTAGCTTGTTCTAAGAGCCATTTGGGATGGATCTCTGCTCGACCATGATGTTGATTGTGGAGTGATGCTCGCGTTAGTAACTCGCACAAATTAAGATAGCCAGAGTGATTTTGGACAAGCAATAACATGCGATGCGGCTGATCGGGCTCCTGCTCATTACTTAGCCAAATATCGGCTCCTGCGATTGGCTTAATACCTCCAGAACGGGCTGCTGAATAGAACTTGATTAAACCAAAGAGATTACCCAAATCCGTGAGCGCTAATGCGCCCATGCCATCTTCAGAGGCTGTAGCAATGGCATCGTCGATGCGTACCACCCCATCGGTAATGGAATATTCGGAATGAAGGCGAAGATGAACAAATTGGGGTGCAGCCATGAGATCATTTTAGCTGTGAGCACCCCAAAATTTGGTCTAAATGAATACCCTGCAAAATCCTCAATCCAGTCAAGGCTCTAGCCAAGAGACGTCTCGCCAAGCCTTCCCCTATCGGGGTCGGTTTGCGCCATCCCCAACCGGCCCTTTGCATGCTGGGTCCTTAACAAGTGCTTTAGGAAGCTGGCTCGATGCCAGAGCTCATGGGGGTCAATGGTTGGTTCGCATTGAGGATGTGGATACTCCAAGAACTGTCCAGGGCTCCGATCAGATCATTCTGCAACAGCTAATCGCCTGCGGTCTTTATTGGGACGAAGAAGTGGTCTGGCAATCAAAACGGACAGCCCTATATCAAGCCGCATTAGATCAACTAAACAAAGATCAAATGACTTATCGCTGTATTTGCTCACGCAAACACATTGAGGAGACTTTAAGAGCAAGTGGGGCTGAACTAGGGCGTCACGAAGATCTCATTTACCCAGGTAGCTGTCGTAATCAAAATAGGCAAGAAGAAAAAGCTGCTATTCGAGTAGCCTTACCAGGCTCATGCGTATTGCAATTTAAGGATCGCATGAAGGGGGTCCAATCGCAAGACCTTACGACGCAAGTGGGAGATTTTGTACTTCGACGTGCCGATGGATTATTTACCTACCAACTCGCTGTTGTGGTTGATGATCATCTTCAAGACATTACCCATATCGTGCGGGGCGAAGATCTTTTAAGTAATACAGCGCGACAACTCTATTTGCAACAGATATTGGGGTACCAAATACCCAGCTATCTACACCTGCCACTTGTCACGAATGCTGCAGGAGAAAAGCTGAGTAAGCAAACTCAGGCTTTGGAGATTGATACTAGCAACACAGATGCTATCTTAAATTCTCTAAGAAGAGCCGCCATACATCTTGGATTAAATGATGATAGAAAAGAGTTGGGTAAAACCATACATGAATGGTTACTGATGAAGGCGAACCAGTGGAGAGATTGTTATCTTAAATAACTACTTCTTTGCTCCGCCCAAGAGGGCTCCCAAGACAGGCTTCTTATTTTTACCATCAGCTAGTTTTGGCTTGTTAACTGACGAAGCAGTTTCTACGATTACATCCTTACCTTCTTTGTTTGGCTCGTAAGGCATGTAGAAAAATGGGTCTGCTGCGATTGGTTTAGTTGCTCCCGACGCTTTGATGCCGCTACTAGCAATGGGTAAAGCAGAAACTGGTAGCTTACGCTTCATGAGCTTCTCAATATCCTCAAGCAAGCGTTTCTCACTATCGTCCACCAGTGCAATCGCATCGCCTTTACTGCCAGCTCTGCCGGTTCTACCGATACGATGGATAAAGTCCTCAGCATTAAAGGGCAGTTCGTGATTAATCACGCAGGGCATGTCAGGAATATCCAAACCTCTGGCAGCCACATCAGTCGCCACTAAGGCATCGATGCTGCCACTCTTAAAAGCCTCAAGGGTCAGCATTCGTTCAGTCTGACTCTTGTCGCCATGAATTGCCGATGCTTTAATACCATCGCGCTCTAATGCATTGGCCAGTCGCGCGCACCCTAGTCGACTATTAGTAAAGATGATGCATTGTTTAGTATGTCCTGCCTTCACTCGATTTTGCAAAATCGCCACAATAGCTGCACGCTTATTCTCTGACTTTACAAAATGCACGACTTGATTGACTGTATCAGCAGCCGCATTTTGTCTTGCCACTTCGATGGTCACAGGATTACGCAAATAGGTCTGGGCTAATTTCTTGATCTCGGGCGAGAAGGTAGCTGAGAATAAAAGAGTTTGGCGTTGCGCCGGAATGAGATTAATGATGCGCTGCAGATCTGGCAAGAATCCCATATCAAGCATTCGGTCAGCCTCATCAAGCACTAAGATTTGAACTTGTGAGAGATCTGCGGTCTTAGAGCCTAGGTGATCGAGTAAGCGTCCTGGAGTGGCAATCAAAATCTCCACGCCAGCGCGCAGGGTCATGGCTTGAGGTTTGATATCTACCCCACCAAAAACAACTGCTGTTCGCAAATCGGTGTGTTTGGCATACAAACTAGCGTTATCAGCTACTTGGTCACTCAACTCTCTAGTGGGGGTAAGAATCAGGGCTCGAATGGGGTGGCGAGCTGGCGATGTACTTGCATTGGAATTGGGCAATAACTTCTGAATGATTGGCAGCGTAAATGCAGCCGTCTTCCCTGTGCCGGTCTGAGCAGCCCCCATCACATCACGGCCTTCCAAAACAATTGGAATGGCTTTCGCTTGGATGGGGGTAGCTTGTGTATAACCTTGCTCAGCTACCGCCTTGAGAATCTTGGGGTCTAAATGGAAGTCAGCAAAGTTTGCTAACTCAGACGAAATATCAGAATTTGGGGTGATTTGATCAGTTAGTGAGGACACCCGATCATTTTACAAGGCTTGGACATCACTTAAGTTAAAGTGGTAATTAAAGAATGGCAGCAATTCCTGCTCGTGCAATGCCAGCATCATCTGCAGATTTAACACCTGATACACCAACCGCTCCAATCGTGTGCCCATCCACATCAATATTGACTCCACCCTCGAGCATTCCTTTGATATGGGGCACGGTGGCAAACGCTGTTCTGCCGTTATTAATAATATCTTCATAGACTTTGCTCTCACGCTTACCCATTGCGGAAGCGCGTGCCTTATCTTGGGCTATGTAAGAGGAAACAGGGGCGCAACCGTCTCTGCGAATCAAGCCCAAAAGATGGCCGCCATCATCACATACTGCAATGGTCACTGCCCAATCGTGTTTCTCGGCATAGGCATTAGCCGCATCCAGAATTTTTTGGACATCAGCCTGCTTTAGATAGGGTTTGGTCGATAACATTTTGTCTCCTTTGGGGAAATTATATTTTTCTGGCTTCATTCTGCCACGGTTTTTGAAACAAGAAATTAAACGAGGGCTACACGCAAACTCCCCATAGGCTTTCTAACAGGCTTTACCCTAATTTCAATGTTGTAACCAAGATGAGTTAAGCAATCCATCAGCTTTCGCTCAGACAAGTTGGAGAAATCGCCATTAATCATTGCCGATACTTTGGGCTGTGATATCCCCATACGTTTAGCAGCCTCGGCTTGCGTTAAATGAAGTCGCTCGAGCGCTTTAATAATTTGAATGACAAGATCAGTCTTGATTTTTAATTTATCAGCATCTGGTAAGCCCAAATCAGCAAAGATATTTTTAGAGCCTTGAGAAAATTCAATCCCATTAATTATTCTTTTTTTCATCTTCCAACTCCTTAGCTATTTTTGCAGCTATCTTTAATCTAGCCCAAATAACATCCATATCCTCTTTCGGTGTGGCTATTCCCTTTTTACTCTTTTTCTGAAAACAATGTAATACAAATACTATCCGATCGTATTTAAGGGTATAGACAGCTCGGTATACACCACCCTCGTCTCGTTCTATAATTTCGATCACACCAGCCCCACTAAATCCTTGCAAAATTTTCGTTGAAGGATGACGAAAACCCGACTGGGCAAGAGAAAGAGCATATCCAAATCCTCTTTTAACCTCCGCAGGCAGGGCAATCAAATCTTTATAACTACTTCCAATCCAAAATAGCGGTTTTTCAGTTTCAGGCATTGGAATATTATACCTTAAAGAGTATAAATAAATAAGCATCCATTCGACCGTCTTCCAAGACAATCTTTTTAAGCCATCATCTCCAGAAAAATTATTCTGAAATCAATACAATCTGGAAGCACCTTGATCATTTGCTCTAAATCATTGCTTTTTCCGTCCATTCTCAATACCGTAAACCAATGACCAAAATGCCCCCTAGCTCGATTTCAATATCGAACTCTCTACCCCCAGAAATTACCTCTAAGCTTCAAAAAGAGGTTAAAGGTCAGGTCATGGTCGATAGCGCTAGCCGAGGTCGGTATTCCACGGATGCCTCGATCTACCAGCAGTTTCCATTAGCAGTTTTGGTACCAGAGTCTGCGCAGGATATTGAGGCAGGTTTATCGATTGCAAAAGAGTCTGGCATCCCCGTTTTGCCACGGGGTGGTGGTACCAGTCAATGCGGCCAAACGACCGGCGCCGCACTGGTAATTGATAACAGCAAGTACTTTCGTAATATTTTGAGTTCTGATCTGGCCGATTCCGATAAGGCCACGATTGAAGTAGAACCTGGGATCGTTCTGGATCACCTTAATGCTTTTCTTAAACCCCATGGTCTTTGGTATCCGGTGGATGTATCTACAGGGGCTCAAGCCACCATTGGCGGTATGGCCGGCAATAACTCTTGCGGAAGCCGCTCGATTGCCTATGGCAATATGGTTCATAACGTCTTGGGTATTAATGCTTGGCTAGCTAATGGTCAACTCGCTCACTTTGGCTCCTATGACAGTAGTGTGGGCGAAGCAAAGGTCTTGGGTAATTTTGTCAAGGGTTTGGTTGATCACTTAAAACCTGAGATTGAGGCTCATTGGCCCAAGGTCATGCGCCGGGTTGCGGGTTACAACTTGGATGTCTTTCATCCACAAAGTGAGCTGCCCTATACACTCGATAACAGCGTTAATCTTTCTCATCTGCTTGTTGGTAGCGAAGGGACGCTCGCTTACTTTAAATCCCTGAAACTCAAGCTTGCACGATTACCAAAACATAAAGTTTTAGGTGTGGTCAACTTTGCAAGCTTTTACAAAGCAATGGATAGTGCGCAGCACATTGTTAAGTTAGGTCCGACAGCTGTGGAGTTAGTCGATCGCACCATGATTGATCTCTCGCGCAATAACCCGGCCTTTCGGAAGACCATTGAAACCGCACTGGTTGATGCGCAGGCGAAGACAGTTGATGCCATTTTGCTCGTTGAGTTCTCGGGAGATGAGCATGCACCCCTCTTACAAAAACTCAAGGATCTCGATACCCTCATCAGTGATCTAGGCTCTCCCAACGCGGTTGTGATGATGCCCGATCCGGCGATGCAAAAGAACTTATGGGAAGTCCGTAAGGCAGGTCTTAACATCATGATGAGTCTCAAAGGTGATGGCAAACCAGTCAGCTTTATTGAGGATTGTGCTGTACCCCTTGAGCATCTCGCCAATTACACCCAAGCACTGACTGAGGTATTTAGTAAACATGGTACG
>ENA-OUVC01002619-OUVC01002619.1-marine-metagenome-genome-assembly--contig:-NODE-2619-length-10068-cov-2.824642_pt1 | contig 10068 bp, 9 predicted proteins | sample MGYA00248622_ERZ508571 | MGnify/ENA primary metagenome ERZ508571 (study PRJEB26236, sample SAMN06267175) | marine metagenome | isolation source: Columbia River Estuary | place: USA:Columbia River Estuary... | reverse complement strand
TGATGGTGTCAAAGTGCTTTCCATATTCAGAAAATGAGACACCGGATGCAACATGGGCATTCCAGATGCGAGCACCATCGAGGTGCATCGCAATGCCGCGAGCATGGGCCGCCGATGAAAGTTTTGCAATCTCATCAATCGGTTGCACAGTTCCACCACCAAAGTTGTGGGTGTTCTCAACAGCTATTGCTTTGGTTGATACTAAATATGGTCCAGCATTTTCGTGGGCAATGGCAAGAGCATCATCAGCTTTGAGCAGCCCATCAGTTGAGGGCCATGTGCGAGTTGTAATTCCGCTAAATGTTGCAGCAGCGCCAAGTTCTGCACGCACGATATGCGAGCGAGTTTCAACGAGTAGTTCTTCACCAGGCTTAACCAATGTGCGAATTGCTAATTGATTGGCAAGGGAGCCGGTAGGGCAGAAGAGACCAGCTTGGTGGCCAAACATTGCAGCAACGCGTTCTTCAAGTGAGTTGACCGTGGGATCATCGCCATAGACATCATCGCCAACTTCAGCAGCTGCCATCGCTTGTCGCATTGCATCACTGGGTTTAGTCACAGTGTCTGAGCGAAGATCGATTGCCATGGCTTATTCCTCCTTGAGAACAATCATAAACATGGCAGTTAATACCATCAATCCACCAAGAGTAGCTTGCAGAGTTAAGCGTTCGCCACCAAAAATGATTGCAAAGAGCGCTGCAAAGACAACTTCCATCGTCAGAATCACAGCGACTTTCGTTGTGGTCATATGAGCCTGCGACCATGTCTGCACGACAAAGGCGACTGCGGTGCACACGACTGCAGTGAAGACAACAACGGCCCATACTCCAGAATCTGGCGGTGCTGAATAGCCTTCAGGAATCGAGGCAAGACCAGATAAAAGTGCGCACATAGCAAGCTGCACAATCGTCATCGCATACACATCTCGACCTGATGACCATTTACCCAAGGCAATGATGTGTGCGGCAAAGAAGAAGGCGCTTGCGAGGACAAGCATCTCGCCTATTCCCACTGAGAAACCGCGGATAGATAAGAGGCCTAACCCAACAGTTGCAATGAATACACAACTCCAGATTAATTTTGTGAGGCGCTCTTTCAGAAAGAAGTAAGCAAGAAGTGGTGTGAAGACGACATAGAGCCCAGTAACAAAACCTGTGATGGCAGCTCCCGTGCGGGCAAGGCCCAGCGTTTGGAAGATGTAGCCAAGGCCTAAGAAGATTCCTGCAGATCCTGCACGCAGGATGAGATCTCTATCAAATTGTCTAATGACAGATGGTTTAAGAGCAATCATCACTATGACGGCAAGTGAGAAACGAGTGAAGAGAAAGTTATTAACGCTCTGTCGTTCGATGGCATCTTTCATCACAACAAATGCCATGCCCCATGCAGCTGAGACTGAGAGAAGTGCCCACGGTGCTAGGCGCATCTTGAGTGCGTGTGAAGAACTCATCCACGCAACTTCTTTAAGAGAGCAATTTCCTCACCATGTTCAGGTTCCATGCCTGGAGTTTCAAGAATGAGTGGTGCATTGGCAACGGCAGGGTGCTTAAGAAGTTCAGCAAAGGGATCAACGCCGATAAAGCCCTTACCGATATTTTGATGGCGATCTTTAAGTGCGCCACAGACATCCATCGAATCGTTTGCGTGAATAAGTTGGATGCGCTCAATTCCAGCGACCTGCACAAGAAGGTCGAGGGTTTCTTTCATTCCGCCCTTCTTTGCAATGTCATGGCCTGCTGCAAAGACATGGCAGGTATCAAGACAGATACCAACCTTGGGGTGATATTCAAGTGCTTTCAGGTAGTTCTCTAAATCTTCAAGACGCTTGACGAGTGATTGACCTTGTCCGGCTGTGGGTTCAAGAAGAAGGTAGGGCGCATCATCATCGAGTGCTTCAAGAATCGGCATGACGCCTTTTTTAATCTGCTTCCATGCATTATCAACATTATCTTCTTTGACAGCAGAGCCAGTGTGAACAACAACGCCTAGCGCGCCAATCTCTTGTCCGCGCTTGAGTGAATAGGCAGTTGATGCCAGTGAATTCACATAGGTCTCATGCGTAGGTGAACCTAAGTTGATCAGAAATGGTGCGTGAACATAGGTTTCAATATCGAGGGCTTGGGCTTTCTCGCGAAATATTGCATCTGCTTCATGGTTGGTCTCAGGCATCGCCCATCCGCGAGGATTGGATGTGAAGACTTGAATTGCTTCAGCTTGTGTTAACTCTGCATATGCGATGGAACGCTTAGCCATTCCTCCAGATGTTGGAGTGTGAGCACCGATGCGAGGTTTTTTCATGGCTTTAGACATTTGCCTACCCTACTGTGATGGTCACAGTACTGCCACGTTTAACCTTGCTTCCGACCTTCGGTGAAACATTCGTCACCTTCTTGATGCTCTTATTGCCAATTTTCTTCACGACAACTTTGAGGTCGAGATCTTTCAGGGCTGCAACTGCCTTGGCTTCATCGATGGAGAAGACATTAGGAACAAATGCGAATCCAGAGCCTTTAGAGATAATCAGATAAATCTTTGAACCCTTATCTGCAGTTGCCGAAGCTAGCGGTTTTTGCGCAATGACTTCACCTGCAAGGAGCGTCTCGCTATATGCATAGGTCGATGTCACTACAAATCCAGCAGCTTGTAGTTCATTGAGGGCTTGATCAGAGCTCTTGCCAATATAGGAAGTGATAGCAACTTGTTCAATCCCCTTGGATACTCGGATAAGAATTGATGCTTTGCGCTTTACCTTCTCACCAGATGGTGGATTTGAGTCAATGACATAACCCTTTGGAACGCTTGTGCTGAATTCTTCGGCGAGTGGCTGGATAGTCAGCGGTAATTTTGCAAGGACATTCGTTGCAGCCTCTGGTGTGAGCCCTGCAAGAGGTGGAATAGTAAATCGTTCTGGTCCTTTGGAGACAATGAGTTTGACGGTGCCACCTTGATCTATACGACCGCCACCTTCAGGAATAGATTGAATAACGCGACCTTCAGCAATCTCTTCACTGAATTGTTTCTCAACCACGAGAGATGCAAGTCCTAGTGGATTCAGCGCTGCGCTCACTTCAAGCTCTGTCGCACCCACAGTCGATGGAACAACAACGCGAGAGCCGGGACCGACCAATACATACCAACCAACAATTCCCACAACAACAGCCATAAAGAGTGCAATCTTGCGATTGCGACGAACGCGCTTGCTCGCCTTCTTGCGCTTTTTAATCTCTTGCGTTGTCTCACGCGGGGCAGGGATTGCAGGAATTGCTTGCGTCATCTCTTTGACCTTTGCGCGCAGTGATTTGCGCGAGGACTTTGGGCGCATAGGTTCGATCGGAATATCGAGCTCAAGACTGAGTTGATTCTCTTTTGGGTTGAGTGTGTGGCTGATGCGTGAGAGCTCTTCATAGAAGATGCTGGCATCGCGTGGTCGCTCATCTGGGTTGGCACTAGTTGCGCGATAGATTAGATCATCGAGTTGCTCTGGAACACCTGAGAGAAGCGTGCTGATTTTCGGAACTCGGTTATTGACATGCATATATGCGATTTGAATCGGCTCGACACCTTCAAATGGCTTCTTACCGGTAAAGATTTCAAAAGCTGTGATTCCTATTGAATAGACATCGCTTCGAGAATCCGCAACACCGCGCTGGACCTGCTCGGGGGATAGGTAAGAGACTGAACCCAAGATGACGCTTGATTCTGCAGTCATGGTGCCACCTAGCAGCGGGCCTTTAGCTAACCCAAAGTCTGCAATCTTGATACGTCCCTCTTTAGAGATCAAGATATTTTCTGGCTTGATGTCACGGTGCACAATTCCGATTTTGTGCGCAGCAGAGAGCGCGCTGAGAACAGGCAGAAGAAATTGGATGCCATCTTGCACAGAGAGCCGACCTTGCTCGTTGAGGTATTCACGCAAGGTGTGGCCCTCAATCATCTCCATCACTAAGAAGATTGCAGGTGTGCCATTTTGATTCCAACCTTGGTCTTGCACAGCAACGATATTTGGGTGTGAGAGAGCTGCTGCAGCTTTTGCTTCGCGGATAAAGCGCTCAACAAATTGCTCATCTTGAGCAAGATGCGAGTGCATGATCTTTACTGCAACTTTTCTATCTAAGCGGGTGTCGAGAGCCTCATAGATACTGGCCATACCGCCGGTGGCCATCTGGCGAATGAGCTGATAGCGCCCATCAATGAGTTCGCCGGTGAGGTCAGACATATCCCTAATTCTAGGTAGTCAGTACGAAATCCGCCGCGTTATCTGTCTTTTCAATCGCAAAGTGTTGCTCCTGTGTCACGAGCCACTTCTGCATCTGATCTTTTATACCTTCACCATCTCGCTCTAAAACCCTTGATAACCCTTTACTTTCATCGATATCAATCCAGATAAGGGCGCAGAGATATTCGCGAACTGCGCTCTGCCCGCTTCCAACTCCCTCAAGAATTATCAATTGCGCATCGTCAATAGGTTCTGCCGGAGAGAATTCCGAAGTTGCCCAATTGAATTTAGAGAGAGAAATCGGCTGACCTTGGCGATGCGCCTTTGCGATATGGGTAAGAACTTCTGTTAACTCGCTAGAGAGCGCCTTATCCCAACCGTTATAGAGGTCATCCATATGAATAATGGTTGAGGTGTAGTTGGGATAGAGCGCCAAATGGATATTGGTAGCGAGGGTTGTCTTACCAGCGCCAGCAGGCCCATCAATTGCGATGATGGGCCGCTCACTTGTTTTACAGAGGTCTAAGAGCGCGCTTATGAGATCCATACCAAGCTCTCCATCCCACTGCCGCCATAATCGTAAATGCAACGTAGAGCAGAGTTGTGAAGAGTAGCCCCTGGGTTGCATATAAAGCGACATAACCCAGATCGACAACGAGCCAGAGCGGCCAGCTGTCGTACTTTTCATAGACCATCAAAATCTGCGCCGTTAAACTGCCGAAGAACAAGATGGCATCTACATAAGTGGAAGCGGCTCCGATTGATTTCAAGACCGGTCCAAGAATCAAAGTCGCAACAACAATCGCTGCCAGCGTATAGAGACGGAACTTATTCTTAAAAGGGCCAGGCTTGGCACCAGTTGGCTCCCATCCAAACCAACCGACAATTGCTGCTGCGATAAAGACTATTTGCAGCGCTGCACTTGCATAGAGTTCATATTGCAGAAAGAAGACGCCATAGAGAGCGCTACTGAGCGCCCACCAGGGCCAGGTAATGCGCTTGCCGGAAATACCAAGGCCAACACCGATAAAGGATGCAATGGATGCTACAAATTCGAGATAAGAAACTTCATATCCCCACGCAGTAAAGAAAGTTGAAAACACCTTTAACCTCATTTCTAGATCCGCATTACCGGACCAGTCAGACGGTCGACTTCAGGGATGAAGTCCTCTCAGCCAAAGTGGCTCCCGTTGCTGCGTACTTTAGCGAATACGCGCTGCTATTGCTTGCAAGTAGGCAACGCCTGCAACTCGCGCCCGACGCCCTGTCGAAGTCTTGGCGCGCTTATTAAAGATGTCATAACCGATTGCCTCGACTTCATCGACGATTCCGCAGTACAACTCACTGGCTGCACGGATGCAGGGGCGAGAAACTTTATCGAGGTAGGCAATTCCAATCTCTGCCTCTGCTTGCAGTTGTCGCACCCGAGCAATTTGAAACTTGAGGGCGTTAATAATCTCTGGAGTTAAGGTACGGCGCTCAAGGGCTGCTCGATCTACTCCAAATTTGGCAAGTTCTTGTAGTGGCAAATACACGCGACCGCGATCAAGATCTTCGCCAACATCGCGAATGAAGTTTGCTAGCTGAAAGGCAATTCCAAGTTTCTTCGCCGCTTCATAGGCGCTTTGATCTGAATAACCCAAGATAGGAACCATTTCAAGCCCGATGACAGCTGCAGAGCCATATACATATTCCAGAAGATCGTCGTACGTCTGATATTCAGTAACAGTTAAGTCCATCTCCATACTGTGTAAGAAATCCACAAAATGTTGGTGAGGAATATCAAACTTACGAGCGGTATCAACTAAGGCGCGACCAATATGGTCACTGCTAGTGCCAGCCTTAAGGTCTGCTAAAACTCCGCTGCTCCACGAACGTAAAGCATCAGCCTTCTCTTGCGGCGATAAAGTTGATGCTAAATCATCAACAATCTCATCTGCGTAACGTGCAAAGCCATAGAGCGCATGAACGTAAGGACGCTTTTCAGCAGGCAGCAAGAGCGTTGCTAAGTAGTACGTCTTTCCATGTAGCGAGTTAAGCCGCTTACATTCTTCATAAGAAGCTTTGAGCGCTGCATCCATCTACTTAACCGGACCCACAATTCGTTCGGCAGCAAGACGACCTGAAATCAGAACCATAGGAACTCCAACGCCAGGTTGTGTTCCACTGCCAGCAAAGACAACATTTTCAAAGCCAGCTGCCATGTTGCGCGGTCTAAATGGACCTGTCTGGAAGAAGGTATGCGCGCTAGCAAATGGTGCACCGCGCTCCATACCTTGCGCCTGCCAATCTAGGGGAGTGGTTAAGACTTCAGTCTCAATCGCATCTTCAAATCCGGTGTAACCGCGATCTTCGAGAGTCTTAATCATCTGATCACGATACGGCTTTGCCTGTTTGGTCCAATCAATATCTGCATCCAAGTTAGGAGTTGGATAGAGGATGTAATAAGACTGCTTGCCGGCAGGCGCTAAAGATGGATCATCATGTGTTGGGACTGTGACCAAGACAGACGGATCTGTCATCAAGACCTTCTTATTGATAAGTTCATCAAAAACGCCATCCCATGATTCACCGAAGTGAATGTTGTGGTGGGCGATGTGGTCATACTTCTTAGATGAGCCCACAAGAAGCGTTGCGCATGATGGTGAGTAGTTAAGACGTTTGATATTGAGAGGAGTCTTTCCGAGCAGATCGCGCCATACAACTGGCAAATCAGGATTCATCACAACAACATCGCAACCAATACGTTCTCCAGTATCGGTAAGAACCGCTTTGACGCGACCATTCTCTTTCTCGAGGCCAGTCACTGTGGTGTTGTACTTGAATTCAACGCCATGCTTTTGCGCCGCAGCTGCTAGCGCACGTGGAACAGCATGCATTCCGCCCTTAGGGAAGAAGACGCCATTGACTGAATCCATGTAGGCGATGACCGCATAAATTGCTAGAGCTTGCTGTGGGCTTACTCCGGCGTACATCGCCTGGAATGAGTAGACCTTCTGCAGACGTGGATCCTTCAGATATTGATTTACCTTTGGCTGCAAATGTCTAAACCCACCCAAGGCAATGAGTCGAGCCAAGTTAGGTGTGAGCAGGTTTAAAGGTGAGTCGATGTTCTTATCAATAAAGTCATTCATCTCGTACTTATAAAGCTTGGTGACGAAGTCAACGTACTTGCGATAGCCCAACGCTTCTTCAGCAGAGACCTGGGTGCGAATCTCTTCTTCCATCTGCGCAGTATTGGCATGGACATCAATCTGCGAACCATCGGCGTAGAAGGCGCGATAGAGAGGAGAAAGAGGCATCAATTCGAGCCAATCTTTCAGATCTTCACCTACGCAACTAAAGGCATCTTGAATCAGTGATGGCATTGTTAAAACAGTTGGTCCAGTGTCAAAGGAATAACCATCTTTATTGAGCAATCCACTTCGCCCACCTGGTACTGATTCACGTTCAACCACAGTGACCTTACGACCAGCACCTGCCAAGCGAAGTGCGGCGCTGAGTCCACCAAGACCTGCACCTACTACTACGACGTGATCTGTTGGACCTTTAACTCTTCTGACCATTAGTGACTCCTACGGATTGCTGTCTCAGCGAGAGCCAAGAGAAATGGACGTGCATCTGGGTGGATTGCCGAACTATTTGCCGCTGCGCGAGATTCTTCGCCGAGACGGTCAATGAGTTTTTCTACATCTGCCACGGCACCTGTTTCAGTAATTAGCGTGCGGAGAGAATCTATTTTTTCGCTAGATAGCGCAGGGTTGCCCAAGTTCTTCACCAACTCTTCACGAGCTGCGCCTTGCGCCTTCTCGAGGGTCATCGCCATCAACACTGTGCGCTTTCCTTCACGCAGATCATCACCGGCAGGCTTACCAGTGGTTTGCGGATCTCCAAAAATTCCAAGTAGGTCATCGCGCAATTGAAAAGCTTCACCGAGTGGAAGGCCGTAAGCAGAAAGTACGTTAAGCAGCTCTGAGTGTTCCGATGCAGATGGACGAGCCATGACTGCACCCAAATGGAGCGGACGTTCAATGGTGTACTTGCCAGATTTATATCGTGCAATGCGGAGCGAGCGTTCAACGCTATGTTCGCGCTCTCCAGCTTCGCGGACATCGAGATACTGACCGGCCATGAGTTCAATGCGCATCTCATCATGGATGCGAAGAGCTGCAGTCAGTGCATCATGTGACAAACCGGAGTTGTGCAACATGTGATCAGACCAGACGAGTGCAAGATCGCCTAAGAGAACAGCAGCTGCTTCACCAAATTGTTCGGCAAGTCCTGCCATTGATCCTTGGCGATGTAAATTTTCAAAGTGGCGATGGATAGCAGGTTTGCCGCGGCGGGTATCTGAACCATCCATCAAGTCATCATGAATAAGTGCACATGCCTGCAGTAGTTCAAGGCTGGCCATTGCGCGGATCTCGGTCTTACTTGGCACAGATCCTGCTGCCATAAAACCGGCATAGGCAAAGAGTGGGCGAAGGCGTTTGCCGCCTTCAAGTAAGTAATCTTCAAGAGCATCACAGACAGGAGTCAATTCGGATGCGATGCTGGTGAGGTAGTCGCGTTGTTGCGCCAGATAAAGGGTCAGCTCCTCTTTCACCGCATCGCGCACAGCAGTTGCGCTGCTCAAGAGCTCTTTATCCACGGAGAAAAGGTACCCTGACGCAGTGATGATGCGCAGTCTGAAGAATCAATTGACCTACTCATTTGAGTTCTTCCCTCCTAAAGATGTCGAGGGCGAAGAACGCTTATGGGCTGCGATGTCACAGCTTGAATCCATCGCCCCAGATTTCATCTCTGTGACCTATGGCGCAGGCGGCTCGACCCGTGATCGCACAATCCGAATTACCTCTGAAATTACCGCTCGCACTCATATTCCAACTGTCGCCCACCTGACATGTGTTGGATCTACTCGCGATGAGTTAATTGAGATTCTTGGAAAATATCGCGACGCCGGCATCAAAAGTATCTTGGCACTTCGAGGAGATCCAACCGGTGGCCCGCGCGCGCCATGGACTCCAACGCCGAATGGACTTAGCCACGCAGATGAACTCGTCACTCTTGCAGCTGAATTTGGTGGCTTTACTATCGGAGTCGCTGCATTTCCAGATGGCCATCCTGCCTCCGATGGGGATTTTTCTCACGATATCGAAGTACTGATCGAGAAAGAACGTCGCGGCGCTACCTTTGCAACAACACAATTCTTCTTTGAAGTCGATAAATGGAAATCTCTCGTAGATAAGTTAGAGGCTAAAGGTTCCGCACTTCCCATCATTCCCGGAATATTGCCGGTGACAAATGTGAAGCAACTTAATCGAATGGCTGAATTGAGTGGCACGCCGATTCCAAAGAGTGTTTCTGAAGCTTTTGCACAAGTTGAAGATAACCTTGAAGATGTTCGCAAGTTAGGCGTCGATATCGCCACCAAGCTCTGCCAAGAGTTACTTGAGGCAGGCGCTCCTGGGCTCCACTTCTACACAATGAATACATCAACTGCGACTCGTGAGATTTACTCTCAGATTAAGGATTTGCGTTAAGTACATGGCGCTCACTGAATCAGAATTCAAAGATAGATGGAGCAAGCTCCATGGGGGAGCCGATGTTGAAGGCGTGGTTGGTGGTTGGCTCTCATTCTCGTATCAAGCAGCACGTGTCTGCACCGCACTTCGCATCACGCCAAATCTGCTGACACTTCTAGGTTTACTCACCGCAATCGCTATGGCGTTATCTACCTATGCAGCGATTGCGCTATTACTCCTTGTCGTTTCGCTCTTCTTCGATGGCATCGATGGCAGCGTGGCGCTTGTGCAGGAACGCGATAGCCAATGGGGCGCGCTCCTTGATTC
>ENA-OUVC01002615-OUVC01002615.1-marine-metagenome-genome-assembly--contig:-NODE-2615-length-10082-cov-3.214193_pt1 | contig 10082 bp, 12 predicted proteins | sample MGYA00248622_ERZ508571 | MGnify/ENA primary metagenome ERZ508571 (study PRJEB26236, sample SAMN06267175) | marine metagenome | isolation source: Columbia River Estuary | place: USA:Columbia River... | reverse complement strand
GCAACCACCGAGTTGTCACGCCAAATCGCATCGCTTGGTATTTACCCTGCAGTGGACCCACTTGCTTCAACGTCGACCATTTTGTCGCCAGAAGTTGTTGGAGATCGTCACTATGCAACTGCTCGTAACGTGCAGGAAATCTTGCAGCGCTACAAGGAACTGCAAGACATCATTGCCATCTTGGGTCTTGATGAACTTTCCGAAGAGGACCGTCTCACAGTTTCGCGTGCACGTAAAGTGCAGCGTTTCTTGTCGCAGCCGTTCTTCGTTGCCGAAGTGTTCACCGGTTTGAAGGGCGAGTACGTCAAGACGGAAGACACCGTAGAGAGCTTCGAGTCGATCATCCGCGGCGACTTGGACGACATTCCAGAGCAGGCGTTCTTGAACGTCGGCGGCGTCGACCAGGTGTTGGCCAAGGCTAAGTCGCTGCAGGAAAACGCGTAACCATGGCCGAAACGGGTTCTCTTCGCGTAGAGGTGGTTTCGCCCGAGCGTGTGCTGTTTTCTGGTGAGGCCACACAGGTCATCACCCGCACGCTCGACGGTGGCGAAATTGCTTTCTTGCCTGGACACATCTCGTTTCTTGGTGCGTTGGTAGAAAACCACACACGGATCTACCTCACTGGCGGCGCGGTGCAAGACCTCGCCGTTCATGGTGGGTTCGTTGAGGTGGCACCAGACCACGTAACGATTCTTTCCGACTCTGCCGAACTTGCAGCCGATATCGATATCGCTCGTGCTCGTGCTGCCAAGCAACGCGCCGAAGAGGCAATGCGTGGCGAACATGATGCAACGGTCGAATCGGCGCTGCGTCGTGCTCATGCGCGCCTCGCGGCTTCCGGTGGCGTGAACGAAACACTCGGGGCAAAGCATTAGCAACTTCCCGTTCAAACGCGCACTGATTACTGGTGCGTCGAGTGGAATCGGTGAAGAAATGGTGCACATTCTTGGGCGTGCGGGCATTCCGATGGTGCTTGTTGCTCGTCGAGGCGAACGCCTGCAGGCACTTGCCCAGCAGTATCAAAACGTAGAGGTGCTTGTCGCCGACTTGTTGCGCGACGAAGAAGTGGCCAAAGTCGCCGCGCGCATAGCCGACACTTCGCTTCCCGAAATCGACTTGGTTGTCAACAATGCCGGCTTCGGCACGTCGGGTTCGATGCATCGAATTGATGTAGACCGTCTGGCCAACGAGGTGAAACTCAATGTCATTGCACTGACACGGTTAACCCACGCTGCCGCAAACGCAATGCGCACTCGCAAGCACGGCTACATCCTCAATGTCTCTAGCTCTGCAAGTTTTCAGGCAAGCCCAGGTTTGGCCGTTTATTCGGCAACGAAGGCATACGTCACCAGCTTCACCGAGGGTGTTGCAATGGAGTTGCGCTCGTCCGGCATCAAAGTAACTGCGCTTTGCCCTGGCCTCACAAAAACCGAGTTTCAGCAAAACTCCAACACCACTGGTGCGGCAACTTCGTTTCCAGCATTTGCGTGGACATCGGTTTCGATGGTTGCGAAAGCAGGCTTAGAGGGCGTGGCTAAAGGCAAAGTAATTGTGGTGCCAGGTGCGCTCTACAAGGTGCTGGTTGCTATTTCTAATTCAGTTCCGCGCGCTGTATCGCGAAAGATCACGCAGCTGATTACAAAGCGCGTATAAGCGCTTTCGACGAATTAGTTGAAATCGTCTGAAGAATAAGCACTGAGGCGATCGTGCCTGTGGTGCGTATCGATGTATCGAATAGTGCCCGACCTGCTTCGCATCACCAGGCTGTGGCTGCGAGCGCCGTATGCGTCGTAACGAACGCCGCGCAGTAGCTCGCCGTCGGTGACGCCTGTGGCGGCAAAGAAGACGTCATTGCCGCGAACAAGATCGTTCATGGTCAGTACTTGGCTGAGGTCGTAGCCCAAAGCAATCGCAGCATTTTTCTCTTCGTCATTGCGGGGCAATAAGCGGCCAAGAATTTCGCCGCCCATGGCTTTCAGTGCCGCTGCAGCAACTACGCCCTCTGGGGTGCCGCCAATGCCGATGAGCACGTCTACGCCAACGTCGGTAGACGCTGCGGCGATTGCGCCGAAAATATCGCCGTCACTAATGAGACGGATGCGCGCGCCAGTGGTGCGTACTTCAGCAATGAGGTCGTTGTGGCGATCGCGTTCCAAAATCATGACGGTCAGTTCGCTGAGCGACTTCTTCATGGCTTTGGCTATTTCTTTGAGATTCTTTGTGGGGGAGACGTTGAGGTCGATCGCGGTTGCGGCTTCTGGGCCTACCGCGATTTTTTCCATGTACACGCAAGGCCCAGGGTTAAACATCGAGCCGCGTTCCGAAACCGCAATTACGGAGATTGCGTTTCCTCTGCCCATTGCCGTCAGCGTGGTGCCGTCGATTGGGTCGACAGCTACGTCGGCCAGTGGGTTTGAGCCGTTTCCTACCCGCTCGCCGTTGTACAGCATGGGGGCTTCGTCTTTTTCGCCTTCGCCAATAACAACAATGCCGTCCATGCTGACGGTGTCGAGCACGTTGCGCATTGCGTCGACCGCAGCGCCATCGGCGGCAAGTTTGTCGCCACGCCCAACCCAGCGCGATGCTGCGAGTGCGGCCGATTCGGTGACCCGAACCAATTCCATTGCAAGGTTGCGGTCGGGAAGTTCTCTGGCTGGCATCACCCATAATCTAGTCGCAATACCGATATCGGCAGAAAACAAGTAGCGTCAGATGTATGAGTGAATGGAGCCCAACCGATCCAGAGGCGCCAACAACTCGATACGACTTGTCCGATTGGTCGGTAGACGATCGGGCCGACGTGGCCGCCACTTTGGCCGAGGCCGGCGTATTGCACGGCTGGGACGGCACCGAGTTGCTCGTTCCGCAAGACACCGAAGCAATGGTGGACGATCTGCTTGACGAAATTGAAGACCGTCTCGACGGCGCAGAAGATGATGACGACGACGAGGACGATGAAGGTGATTCTCAAGTGACCGAGTACGAACTTGATGAATGGTCCGACGGCGAGCGCAAGCAGTTGTGCGAAATGCTCGACACGCTCGACATCGGGTATCGCTGGGACGGCAACGTATTGCTCGTTCCGATCGGCGTAGAAGCGGTTGTCGATTCGTGCCTCGACTCCATCGACACTCGCGGTGTCGACTTCATCGACGAATAACGCTTAGCCGCCATGTCTCAACAAGTGCTGGCAGAGGTGGAAATTTGGCACTCTCGGCCAATTACGCCCACGCGCCGATTGGCGTTAGGCCAAATCTTTTTACCGGTCGACCCAGCGCCTGGCTTGGGCGGCATTTTGCTTGGCGCAATCATCGCTGCGCACATTGCCGACGTGCACGAAGACTTAGTTCCCGACGTGCATCGCCTCATTCAACAGATTCAGCGCGGCGAAAACATCGTGCAACCACGACTGCGTCATCGTTTCCAAGCAGACCGCCATGGGCTTGCTCGCAGCGTTCACCAAATGTTGGGTGACGGTGAAGAGGTTCGTTTTTCGTTTGGCGAAGAGGGAACACCGTTGCAGCAAGTGCTTGGCGCAATTTACATTCTCGAGCGGCTTGACACTTCGGTACGCACCGTTCTTGCTCCAGTTCTGATGAAAGCAATGACATGGCGTGGCCCGCTTGGCCAATCGTTTGTTGCCTATTTGGCCGGAAGCGGCAACTCAACTATTTCAGCGCTCACCGACCCTCGGGCATGGGCCCTAGAAGTGCTCGGGTTTCCTGCAGGCACCATCAAGCCATCAAAGCGCGAAGTGCAGGCGCGGTTTCGCGAAAGCCTGCGCGAAGTGCATCCAGACCACGGAGGCGACAGCAACACCGCCAGCCGCTCCATCAACGATTTGGGTGAAGCGCGAAGGGTGTTGCTCGACTCGTGAATGCCCGTGGCCTGGTGCTGTTTCCAGGTGCTGGCAGCAGCGCATTGCATGCCGCACTCATTGCCATCGAACAAGCAGTTGCGCCGCTTCCCGTAGCAAGAATCGATTTCCCATACCGCAAGGCCGGTAAAAAGTTCCCCGACAAAGCGCCCGTTTTGGTGCAGTACGTGAAAGACGAAGTCCGTTCATTTGCCGAACAGATTGGTTGCGATACATCGGCCCTGGTCATTGGTGGCCGTTCTATGGGCGGCCGAATGTGCTCCATGGCAAATGCCGATGAGCAAGACCCGCTCGTTGTTGCCGGCTTGGTGTGCATTGGATATCCACTTCATCCACCGAAGAAACCCGAACAGCTGCGCACTGCACATTTGCCAAACGTGACTGCCAAAACTCTGTTTATTAGTGGAACAAAAGACGAATTTGGAACCCCGGCCGAATTGCAGTCGGCGTGGTCGTTACTGGCGCAGCCGCCAACTACTCACTTCATTGAAAACGGCAGGCACGAATTGAAAGGTGCCGACGAAATGGTGGCAACCATCATCGCCGAGTGGTTACAGCACGTGTAGTTGCGCGTCCTCGGGGTTTAAGTCTTCAAGATCGCGGTGTGCGGTTTCTGGGTACTTGAATGCAACTAACAGTGCAACCAAAACTGGGCCAAGCACAAAACCAAGCATCACGCGCGCATAACTGACGCCTTGGTCGAGCAACACACCTGCAGATATCAACCCAGCGCTACCGCCAATGAGCGAAGCGGTGGTGATGATTGCGGATGCCAAGTTGCGATGTGCAGTGGGAAACAATTCGTTTCGAAAAACCGCCATTGCGGGGTAGGCAAGGCCCAGGAAAATGCCGCCAGAAAGCGCACTTACCCACATGATTGGCCCAGATAGCGCAAACGAGCACGCGACCAAGATGGAACCAGTGGGAATAGAAATTACGGCAAGTCGCTTGCGGCCATTTTTGTCTGCAAGGCGTCCGCCAATGACTAATCCGAATGACGCAGGGATGGCCGTGAGGATGCTGTACGCGGCAACAAGCGTGGCCGAATACCCGCGAACATCTTTCAGATATCGAATTTGAAAAATGGAAGCTGCTGCAACAAATACGTTCATCAAGATTGCAACCGCGATTTGCAACCACAACCGATCCTGATGGATGTGGGCATGAACGGCAGCCGACTGATGCGTGGAATCCTCCTTGCGCTGCTCGTTGCTTAATGCAAGAAAGCGTCGAGTCTCTGGCAATTTTTTGGTGAGTACCACCGCAACAAAAAGCCAGGCAAGCCCCACTAGGTAGACGTAACGCCAAGAAGACTGAGAGATGCCCGCAAGCGGCAACGCAGCAACGGCCGAGCCAGCGCCGATGCCGCTGGCAACTGCCAGCACGCTGAGCGCCCACGCACGTGTGTTGTTGCCCATTTCCTCCGTGGCGAAAACAATGACAAAAACACTGAGGGCTATGCCAAGCGGCCTGCCGATGGTTTGCGTGGCAACCAAAACAGAAAACGATGGCGACAGCGCACCCAGTGACGTAACTAACGGTGCCAACCAGGCCAACGCAACAATCATTTTGCGTCGGCCAAACTTGTCGGCGGTAAGTGCGAATGGCAATGCAATGACAACGCCCCAACGAACTATTGCGGCACCGAAGCCTTGCCCACTTGTGCTGATGCCAAATTCGGTGGCCGCGTACGCAACCGTTTGGGTAAAAACGGTGTTGACGAAGGCCGAAGGAAGGGTTGCCAGCCACAGCAACCAGAGCACACTTTTTTGCTGTGAAGTGAGGGGTTCCGAGGCGGAGAAAGCCCTAATAATCCGCAATTTCTGCGATGTGGCGGCGCGCATGGTCACTGCGCGAGCATACTGATTGCGTCATGCAGATTGTCGTAGAACGCTCCCAAGCACTCAGTGGCGAAATCCAGGTGCCTGGTGCCAAGAACTCTGTCCTCAAACTGATGGCGATCACGCTGTTGGCAGAAGGCGAGTACCGCCTAACCAACGTCCCCGACATTGCAGACGTCAACATAATGTGCGATCTGTTGGGCGCGCTTGGCGTCAAGTCCAACCGAGTGAGCGCGCACGAATTGGTACTGATTAATGACGGCAACGTGACCCCGGTTGCCCCATTCGAACAAGTCGACCGAATCCGAGCATCGATCAATGTGCTCGGCCCATTGCTGGGTCGTTACGGCCATGCCGACATTGCGTTGCCAGGCGGCGACGACTTTGGCTCGCGCCCCATCGACTTGCACGTCAAGGGCCTTGAAGCCATGGGAGCAATATTCGATTTGGCAAGCGACGGCGTTCATGCAACAGCAAAACATCTTCGCGGTGCAGACATCACGTTGTCGTTCCCAAGTGTTGGCGCAACCGAAAACATCTTGACTGCAGCAGTGCTTGCAGACGGAACCACAACTATTGACAACGCGGCACGCGAGCCCGAGATTTCCGACTTGTGCAACATGCTCAACGACATGGGTGCTCGCATTTCTGGCATCGGCACCAGTCGGCTCACCATCGTTGGTGTTACACCACAAGAGTTGCACGCGGTTAGTCACGAAGTAGTGAACGATCGAGTGCAGGCAGCAACATACATTGCCGCCGTCGCAGTTTCGCAAGGCGACGTCTTTGTTCGCGGCGCTCGCGCCGAGCACATGGAAATGTTATTGAACCGCTACGCCGAAATGGGCGTCAGCATCACGCCGCACGCCGACGGCCTGCGCGTGGTTTCACAGCAGCGGCTGCGCTCAATTGATTTCGCAACACTTCCATATCCGGGCATTGCAACCGACTACAAACCACTGCTCGTCGGCATGCTTGCAGTTGCCGACGGCACCGGCATTGCAACCGAGAATTTGTATCCAGGCCGCTTTCGCTACGTTGACGAACTGCAAAAACTTGGCGCCGATGTTCGTATTGACGGCCACCATGCAGTGGTTCGCGGGGTAGAGAAGTTGACGGGCGCCTCTGTAAACGCCCCCGACATTCGTGCCGGTGCTGCTTTGGTAGTTGCAGGCCTTGTCGCCGACGGCCAAACCATCATTAACGACATTCATCACATCGATCGCGGCTACGACGATCTTGTTGGGCGCCTGGCAGGTATTGGCGCCAAAATCACGCGCCAGTAACAGGGCCTTCGGCGTCGTCAGATGCCCTCTGGGCAGCCTGGCGCTCGGCTCGGCGTGTTGCTTGCCACAACACCAGCACGATCACGGCAATGGGCGCCGCAACGAGCAAGATTTCATCCCAACCACCCTGATGAGCAAGCACCCCCGTATCGTAGAGGCAACGCAATGAAGTGGAGTATTCAGTGAGCATGCAAACCCAAGTTGAGGAGACCATCGAGGTCATCCGTCCCGCCCTGCAAGCAGACGGCGGCGACATCGTGCTCAAAGAAGTGGACGAAGCAACTGGCATCGTCAAAGTCACACTCATCGGCGCGTGCGGAACATGCCCGGCATCCGACCAAACGTTGAAAGCCGGTATCGAGCGAATCATGCGTGATCGTGTCGACGGCGTCACCGAGGTCGTGGCGGTCTAACCCGGTGGCAAGTCGCACATCCGACCCTGCTGAACTTTTTACCAGCGCACTCTCTGGCGATCGGGGCGCACTTGCTCGATTGCTCTCGCTCATCGAACGCGGCGGGCAAGATGCACGAACCATTGGCCGCCTCACCTATCCGAAAAGCGGAAACGGTTACACCGTAGGCATCACTGGTGCGCCTGGTGCTGGCAAGAGCACACTCACAAGCGCAACCATCGGTCATCTTCGCAAACAGCAATTGCAAGTTGCCGTCTTAGCGATCGACCCATCGTCCCCATTCACTGGTGGCGCAATTCTTGGCGACCGAGTTCGGATGCAAGACCACGCCACCGACACAGGTGTGTTCATTCGCAGCATGGCAACGCGCGGTCATCTTGGTGGTTTGTCACTTGCAACCAGCGAAGCCATTCGCTTGCTCGACGCAGTTGGTTGCCCATGGATTTTGGTAGAGACAGTTGGAGTGGGCCAGGTTGAAGTTGAAATAGTTGGCAAGGCAGACACCACCGTTGTTGTTGTTAACCCGGGCTGGGGCGACTCGGTGCAAGCAAACAAAGCCGGACTCATGGAAATCGCCGACGTCTTTGTGATCAACAAAGCCGATCGAAAAGGCGCGGAGGAAACCCGACGCGACTTGGAACAAATGCTCGACTTGTCCGATCTCTCACACGATGCATGGCGCCCACCAATCGTGCAAACAAGCGCTGTGTCTGCCGAAGGCGTGCCCGAGTTTTGGGACACGGTTATTCAACATCGCGAATTCATTCAAGCCAACGGCATTCTTGCCAAACGTCGGGCGTTTCGACTTCGCGAAGAATTGAGCGAAATCGTTCAGCGGCGCCTGGAATTACGCGCCCGCGACATTTGCACCGGCGAACAATGGGAAAAGCTGCAACAACAAGTTCTCGACCACGTGATCGACCCATGGGCTGCCGCCGACGACATGCTGAAAGGCATTGGCGCGTAAGTTTCAATGAAGTTTCGTCTTGAACCCGATGTTCGCCCAGTTGTTACTTCCGCACTTGCACTTAGCGGGGCAGTGGGTGTTTTCGCCCTAGCCTTCGGTGTGCTTGCTGTTGGCGCAGGCGCCAATGTTTGGCAAGCATGTGCACTCAGTTTCTTTACGTTCACGGGTGCATCGCAAATGTCTGCAATGTCGGTCATTGCATCCGGCGGCACAGTTGGTGGTGCGCTTGGCGGTGCACTGCTGCTTGCCGGCCGCAACGGCGTGTATGGGCTTGCGTTGTCGCCACATTTCAAGGGCTCACTAGCAAAGCGTTTACTTGCTGCCCACTTCGTTATCGACGAGACAACAGCCATGATGATGGCGCAAACAAACCCTCGCCTACAAAAGATTGCTTTCTGGACCACCGCTATCGCCTTGTTCAGTTTGTGGAACTTAGGCACCTTGCTTGGAGCATTGCTTGGCAGCGCGATCGACCCGCACACCTATGGTCTCGACGTTGGCTTTAGCGCTGCATACGTAGCCATGCTCTTTCCACAGCTCACCACCACCAATGGCAAAATTGCAGCGGCAGGCGGGGCAGTGATCAGCGTTTTGCTCGCGCCATTTGTTCCAATCGGCCTGCCAATCTTGGCGTCAGGCGTCGCAATATTCGTTGGCTTGCGTCCCCGCCATGAAACGGCTTCAGCATGAACATGTCGTGGGCCCTCGTCATCTGGCTCTCGGTCGGTGCCTACGCGTTCAAAATGTTTGGCTTCGTCATCATTGGTTCGCGCAAACTGCCACAGGCGCTGTCCCGCTGCCTGCTCCTCATTCCGGCCGCACTGCTTGCAGCATTGGTTTTCAACTCCACCTTCACCACCGGCCAATCGCTTGCACTCGATGAGCGAGCCATCGGCTTGGTCGTCGCAATCATTGCCGCGTGGCGCAAACTGCCACTGATCGTTGTCGTTATCTTGGGCGCCGCGACGACTGCGCTCCTCAGGGGGCTGATGTAAGAGGTTGTATTAAGACATAATCTGGATTATGTTTGATTTCGGAGGTATTCATGTTGCGCACCCGAGGTCATTTTTTTGTTCGAGCAATATCAGCCATATGCGTTACGGCGCTAGTCCTGGCGGCCTGCGGCGGGTCCGACTCGTCCAGTAATCGCAATGGTCGTCTCAACTCAACATTGTGTTTTGACACCCAAGAGGACAAAGACGCAGCCATTGTGGATGCCCAGCGTGCGCTTGACGAGGCAACCACACCCACTCTTGAAGAGGCCTCACCTTCTAACAACGGTGGAAGAGCATCTCTTGCATTTATAGGACCACAGTTGTGGTGGATGCACGCTGCATCCGGCGGCTCAACGACCACCACTACTCAGCCGGCAACGACGACATCGACAAGTGCTTCAACTTCGACAACTGTGGCTTCGTCAACTTCGTCAACTTCGTCCACTTCAACAACTGTTGCTTCGTCGACAGAATCGACTGATGTGTCAACAGATTCGACCGATGTATCAACAGATTCAACCGACATTCCAACCGAGACCTCGGTGCCACTCGTTGGCGACATGGTCTTGCAACAGTTGCAAGACGCTCTCAATGAAGCCACAAATGCGCCACTGTGTGATTCAATCGATTCGTCGGACACAACGGTTGATGCCGGGTCGCCAATCACATGCTCGGCCACTGTCAGGAGTGATGGAGCATCGTT
>ENA-OUVC01002610-OUVC01002610.1-marine-metagenome-genome-assembly--contig:-NODE-2610-length-10090-cov-3.277839_pt1 | contig 10090 bp, 6 predicted proteins | sample MGYA00248622_ERZ508571 | MGnify/ENA primary metagenome ERZ508571 (study PRJEB26236, sample SAMN06267175) | marine metagenome | isolation source: Columbia River Estuary | place: USA:Columbia River Estuary... | reverse complement strand
GCAACTGGTCACCCTAGCTTTGTAATGAGTAACTCTTTCTCCAACCAAACTTTAGCGCAAATAGAATTATGGACAAACCATAAGAACTATGAAAACAAAGTATACGTTTTACCTAAACATTTAGATGAAAAGGTAGCGCGTTTACACTTAGCGAAAGTAGGTGCTGAATTAGATGAATTAACCACTGAACAAGCAGAATACTTAGGTATACCTGTAGCTGGACCGTTCAAGTCTGATGCTTATAGATACTAAAATTAGTTATTTAATTAGGCCCCAAATTTAACTATTTAAAATAGTTGATTTTACCGCTTAGCTTATAGAATAATTTGAACTTTCCCCCTGCCGTCCCGATTTATTGGGACGGCTTTTTTATTGATCCGCTTTAAATACAGCAAGTATTTTTAGTATCTTTAAACCAAGATTAAAAATAGATTCAACAACAAATATTAAAAAGGCCTTATGAAAATTTCAAATTTTTTATTTACTATCTCATTACTTGTTATCACAATTTTTTCGAATGCACAACAGATTGCCATTATACCAGAACCCTTTCAAATGAAAGTGGGTAATGGCAGTTATACCTTACCTAAAATTATTGCAATTAATGCACCTAGTTCTGCGAATGAGATTAGTGAATTAATAGTAAATAAATTAAAAGCAGTCACCAGCAGCCAAGTAACTAAATCAAGTACTAAATCAAATATTGACATCCAAATTAGTAACGAAGCTGAATTAGGCAAGGAAGGCTATCATTTAGATGTAAATGAAAAAGGTATTCAAATTAAAGCCAATACCAATGCAGGATTATTTTATGCATGGCAATCTTTACTACAAATAATGCCAACTGCCATATTTAATAATACCATACAAAACAATTTAAGCTGGAAAATTCCTTATGTATCCATTACCGACAAACCTCGATTTGGTTGGAGAGGATTAATGTTAGATGTTAGCAGACACTTTTTTACTAAAGCTGAAGTAAAAGAATATATTGACAATATGGTGTTATATAAATACAACGTATTGCATTTGCACTTAACGGATGATCAAGGTTGGCGTATTGAAATTAAAGCATTGCCTAAACTAACTGAAGTGGGTGCATGGCGTGTGGATCGCAAAGGCAAGTGGGGAAATATAACCACCCCTTCACTAGATGAACCAAAAACCTATGGCGGATTTTATACCCATGAAGATATTAAGGAACTAGTGGCATATGCAAAATCAAAATTCGTAGAAATTTTACCTGAAATTGATATCCCAGGACATAGTATGGCTTTTTTAGCCTCCTACCCTTTAAGTACAACACCCAATTATAATTACCAAGTGAATGCAGGTACGGAATTTATGGATTGGACAGGATACAATGGACATGCAACAGCAAAAATTGACAACGCATTGAACCCTGCAAATGAAACTGTTTATAATTATTTAGATAAAATTTTCACGGAAGTCGCTTCCCTATTCCCTTTTGAATATATCCATATGGGTGGAGATGAAAATGCAAAAAATAATTGGGAAAAAAGTACAGAAGTACAAAATTTAATGAAAAGAGAAAACTTAAAAGACCAAAATGAGGTGCAAAGTTATTTTGTAAAAAGAGTAGAGAAAATTATTAATGCAAAAGGAAAGAAATTAATGGGATGGGACGAAATATTGGAAGGTGGATTACCTGGCAATGCAGCAGTAATGAGTTGGAGAGGTATGCTAGGAGGCATTGAAGCTGCCAATCAAAAACACCAAGTAGTGATGACCCCAAATGACTTCGCCTATATTGATTTTTACCAAGGTGAGGTGACCGCTGAAGGGAAGGTTTACAAAGGCTTAAGAATGAAAAAAACTTATGAATTTGAACCCCTACCTCAAGGTATTGACCCTAAATATATTTTAGGTGGCCAAGCAAATTTATGGACGGAGCAAATATTAAGTTTAAGAAGTGCCCAATATTTAACCTGGCCAAGATCCATGTCCATTGCAGAAACACTTTGGTCGCCCAAAGAAAAAAAGAATTGGCAAAACTTTTCCGGAAAAGTAGAAAAGCAATTTGAAATTTTAGATGCTTTAAATATTAAACATGCTAAAAGTATGTACGATCCAATTGTCACAACCACCACTAACACGAAAGGTGAACTTATTACTAAAATGGAAGGTGAAGTTGCTAATCTAAAATTTTACTACTCCATTGACGAATCTTTACCAGATAACTTTAGTACCGAATATACAGGAACTTTTATAGTTCCTAACGATGCAACAATATTGCGTGTTATCAGTTACCGAAACGGAAAACCTATTGGAAAGATGTTACATATCCCTATGGAATCATTAATAAGTAGGGCTGTTAAAACTTTGTAAACAACCCAAAGCTTTAGTAGGTAGGTTTAACTTAAAATCACTGCCTTGATACAATAAGCCCCGTCCCCCCGAGTACTCGGGGGGACGGGGCTTATTGTTAGTTATATTCAGTAAATTTGAGCTGCATACATTAACATCATGAGGGTAGTACTTATTTTATGGTTGGCTTTACTTTTCAATCAATGCACCCTTTATGCACAAAATAATGAATCAGATAGTATTGTAAAACAAGATGCTATTGACAAAAAAAAATCATCCCTAAAACTTAAAATTTTAAAAAGTATTACAGGGAATGCTGAATCCATGACTGATACAAACAGAGATGTGATTGCAAACAATATTGAGCTGTTGTCAAAATATAATGGTAAACAAATCGATAATATTATCATTGAACAACATAATTTCTCCACCAATATCAACCTTCCTCAAATAAACCAAAAGGACAAGTTTACAAATATTGCCAATAAGCTACATAAAAATTCATCTGATAATACGATTAGGAAAAACTTATTTTTCAAACCCAACGAACTACTCAGTCCTACCATCATTGCCTATAATGAAAAATGGTTAAGGGATCTAACCTTCATTCAAGATGCGCGAATTATTGCACTACCTGTAAAATACGACACCAATAAAATAGACCTATTTATCATCACCAAGGATATATTTCCATTAGGAGGAAGTTTAAATTTAAAAAATCAAAATTCATTTGACGCCTCATTGAGTGATGAAAATTTATTTGGCACAGGCAATGTATTAAAAATTAATAACAATTTTGACAATACCCGAATACCGAAACCTGCCTGGGGATATAACCTACAGCTAAGAAACGTTTTTGGAAGTTTTATTAATATTAATGGAGGAATCAATAACTATACAAATAGCATTTCCGATGGATCAAGGTCAGCCATAAATAAACACTTATTGGGTGAACTTCCATTCCTCCATCCTTTAAGTAATTGGACGGGCGGATTCGAACTAATGGAATTTAAAAACACCAATGCTTATCCTAATAAATGGAGTGATAGTTTATTTGATAGCAAATTAAATTACCATTACGACACCAAAGATTTTTGGGTTGGATACCAGCTATTTTTTAAAACAAAAATAAATAAAATTAATCGACGTCATATTATACAGTTACGTCACCTTGAAAACAGTTTCAATATTCGCCCTATTAACTTCTTAGCCCAATTGGATAAAAATTATCGAAATATCAATGCTAATTTTTTGTCAATTACGGTATTCAACCAAAATATTATCAGGACAAAGTATTTATATGGCTTTGGTCGTAATGAGGATTTACCAATTGGACAATCCTTGAGCTTAACTTTTGGGAATTACTACAGAGAGAATAATAGCATTTCATATGCTGGTTTGAAATATGAAAAATACGCATTGCAATCCTCTGGAAATTATTCGCACTTAAATGTCAATATTGGCAGTAGCTACGCAGAAAAAAAATACCAGGATTTTAGGTTCTTATCTAGCTTGGAAATAATAGGCAAATTAAAATATATCGAAAGTGGATCACCCTACCGACATATATTCAATATTAGTATTGCACAAACTTTAAATAATAAATTTAACGAGGCATTATTGATTTATAGTAATTATGGCATTCCGCAATTAAACAAAGAACAGATCAAAGGGGGCACCCGTATTTCAGGCAATTGGGAATCGGTTTTATACAGTACAAAAACATTATATGGATTTAAATCCTCCCCATTTGTGTTTGCCAACCTTACGTATATAAAAGCCATTGACGAAGTAAAAAAGAATGGCGGGGTATTTACTGCAGTGGGGACAGGCACCAGAATACGTAATGAAAACCTCATATTTGGGACTATTGAATTAAAATGCTTTTACCTACCCCGAACGAATTTGCAAGTAAGCCCATGGAATTTTAGCTTCATTACCAATTTGAAATATAAATACAATTCAACCATCATTCAGAAGCCCGATTTTGTTGAAATTAATTAAAAATCCACTGGCAAAAATTCAACCTTTAGCCCTTATTTTTGTTATATAATTTATGGTTCAAGCATATAATTTTTTAGCCAGCTGGCAGTTATTCCCCGAAAAAAGTGAATTCGAGTACCAACTCGTTCCAAAATCCGGAAATTACAAAATTGAAAGCGTTCAAAATGCCCATGCACTTAGCTTTAGTCATAATTGGGTAAACATAGAAAATGAAGCTTTTTATGCCCAGTACAGTGTAAATCCCAATGGCATCGCACAGCCCTTTGACAACCATTTATTAGGCAATGAAGTTATTGCCGAAGTGAATAATGGCTCCTGCTTAACAGTGCAGTTTAATAAGGATAATAAGGAAGTTTTAAAAGTGGTTCATGAAATATTAGCCAATGGATTTTTAAAAGTGACCCAATACGGTTTTAAAGAAAATGGCGATCCATTTAAAAATATTGAAATTTATCATAAACAATTAAGTGTGCTCCCCTATGCCTCCTCTGCAGGAAGTGTTGCAATAAGACCCACCAAGGAAGGCGTTATCAAACACAAAGCTTTATCTGCCATGGAGGATCAAACCAACATGCAGCTAAATCAAATTAAGGAACAAATTGAATTATTGGCAAGGCAAGCACAGGAAATACGTAAACGTAAGGAGTTAAGCTTGATGATTTACGAAGCTAAAATAACTTTCAAGCCGCAAATAGGTCAAGTATATCATGTATATGAAAAAACGGACGGCTCACATGTTTTATCACTAGTAGCTCCTAGTGAATGGGGCGGCGGCTCGGGGCCATTTGCCGGATTTATTGCAACGGTGAAATTATTAGCCGATCATACTTGGATTGAATGTTAATACCTGTATTTAGCTAGTATCGTATCTACTCTTTTTTCAATGGCTGCATTTTTTTCAACAGGGGGTGCATGGTGTTTTTTTATTGTCGCATCAAAAATTAAAGGACCATTTGATCCCCAATGTTTTTGATCGATAAAACTATCCACTCCTTCCATATCATGCGAAGGATTCGTTCTTGTAAAACAAGCCCATAAAAAATTATTACTCTCTTCTGCCATCCAACTTGGATTTTCAGTTAATATTAACATGACTACACCTAACTCATTTAATAAATTTGCCCCCTGCCCTTTTAATTTTTCTTGCAGCCCTTTTGTATTTATTAATGCGGCATCTAATGCGATAATACCAGGTAATACTAATTTTGCATTTGCATTTAATTGATGAATCTGCTCTGGCACGCTGCTTGCCAAACTTCGTTTCACATCCCCATAAGCAGCAATCACTACTTTGGACCCCGCATTTAAATTTTCACCAGAATAATCCAAAGTATCCATGGTTGTTTTCGTGTAAAAATGAATATCGCTAGTTAAATCAATACGTTCTAATAAAAATTGTAAATAAGCAGGAACATTATGTGTGCTTATTTGATTAGAATCATCGGCTGTTATAAAAACAAATTTTGCTAAGCTTAATTGTCCAGTACCTAAAATATGATTTGCAATTGTTAAAATTTCAGCGGGTTTTTTATTTTGTAAATACGGTGTGTATCTTTCACTTCCAATTGCTAATAATAATGGATGAACGCCTGCAGCGTCTACTGCATGCACTTCTTTTAAACCAGGAATTTCATTCGACACCGCTGATCCTGTCATACTATGTATCAATTGTCCAAAGCTGGTATCTTCTTGCGGTGGCCTACCGACAACAGTGAACGCCCAAATGGCATTTTTTCGCGCATACACTTTATGTACTTTCATCACCGGGAATGGATGTTGCAAACTATAATAGCCAAGATGGTCCCCAAAAGGTCCTTCGGGTTTATTTTCACCTGGAAATACTTCACCGGTGATTACAAAATCGGCATCTGTACTTATACAAAATCCATCCACATAAGTATATCCAAATCTTTTACCTGCCAATACACCTGCAAAATTCATTTCACTCATACCTTCAGGAAGTGGCATCACTGCAGCTACTGAATGCGCTGGCGGACCACCCACAAAGCAACTCACTTTTAAAGGCAATCCTTTTTTGTTTGCTTTTGTTTGATGCACCCCAATACCACGATGTAATTGATAATGCAACCCCACTTCCTTATTTAAAATATAATCATTCCCATCTAATTGAATACGGTACATGCCTAAATTTGAATTTCCGATACCTGGCTTATCGGCATCCTCTGTATATACTTGTGGCAGTGTTACAAATGCACCCCCATCCATTGACCAATGATGAATTAATGGAAGATCGCTAATATTTATTTCTTCAAATAAAACCGGTTTTGAAATTGGATTTTTTTTGGGCAACGCATTCAATGCTGCGGGCAAGGCGGCAAGTGATTTTAATGGATTTTTAATAGCCGCTGTGGGATCAATTTTAATATCAATCAATTGCTTTACTTTAGGAAGCGTATCCCTAAAAATAAATTGACTTCGCTCAAGTGTTCCAAAAATATTACTCGCAGCACGAAATTTGGATCCTTTTACATTTTCGAATAAAATAGCAGGCCCTTTTTGCTCAAAAACACGCAAATGTATTGCGGCCATCTCCAAATTTGGATCTACCTGTTCTTTTATGCGCAAAAGCTGCCCAGTCCGCTCCAAATCAAGTAAACAAGCCTCTAAACTAGAATAAGACATTCTCTTTTAATTGAGTTACAAAAATAACTTAAATTCGCTCATGACTCGTTTAAGTGTGAATATAAATAAGATCGCCACTTTAAGAAATAGTCGTGGCGGCGATAATCCAAATTTGGTACAAGTGGCCAAGGATTGTGAACGATTTGGGGCGGAGGGCATCACTGTTCATCCCCGACCCGATGAAAGGCATATTCGTTACCAAGATGTGCAAGATTTAAGCAATATTATTACGACAGAGTTCAACATTGAAGGCAATCCCAAGGAAGATAAATTTGTAGCATTAGTTTTAGCCACCCAACCAGCACAAGTAACCTTAGTTCCTGACACCCTTGGGCAATTAACCAGTGACCATGGCTGGGATACCATCAGCGAACAGGCCTATCTGAAAAATATAATTTCAAAATTTAAAAACGCCGGCATTCGCGTTTCCATATTTGTTGATCCCGATGAACAAATGGTCCAAGCCGCAGCCACCACAGGAACAGATCGTATTGAACTATACACCGAAATGTATGCGAAGCAATTTGCAATAGGGAATAAAGAAGCAGCCATTGCACCTTATATGGTAGCGGCTGCCTTAGCAAATAAATTAGGTTTGGGAATTAATGCAGGACATGATTTAGATCGATTTAATTTACCCTACTTAATACAACAAATTTCAAACATTGACGAAGTAAGTATTGGACATGCATTAATTAGTGACGCATTATATTTAGGATTAGAAAATACCATACAATTATACAAACGAGCGCTTTTAAAATAAATTAATTATGAAACTAATCAACAACGCAACTAAAATTATTATTACTTTATTTATTTTAAATTCAGCAACATTATTTGCACAAAAAACCTTTGGGCCTTTACCAACAAAAATGCAATTGGAATGGCACGATAAAGAATTTTATTTATTTATTCATTTTGGTCCAAATACATTTACCGATTTGGAATGGGGACACGGAAGTGAGGACCCAAATGTTTTTAACCCCACTGCTTTAGATTGCAACCAATGGGCACGCATTGCAAAAGCTTCGGGCGCAAAGGGTATTATATTAACCGCCAAACACCATGATGGATTTAGTTTGTGGCCAAGTAAATACACTGAGTACTCTGTAAAAAATAGCCCTTGGAAAAATGGAAAAGGAGACCTCATTAAAGAATTGGCAGACTCCTGCGAGAAATACGGCTTAAAACTCGGTATCTATCTTTCTCCTTGGGACAGGAACCATTTAAGTTACGGTCAAGAAGAATATTTAGAGTACTTCAGGAATCAGCTTGGTGAATTATTGACCAATTACGGTCCTATATTCGAAGTTTGGTTTGACGGAGCAAACGGTGGAGACGGATATTATGGCGGCGCAAAAGACATTAGAAAAGTAGATAAAAAAACCTATTATGAATGGGATAAAACTACTTCAATAGTAAGAACACTCCAACCTAAGGCAGTTATTTTCTCAGATGCGGGACCAGATATTAGATGGGTTGGAAATGAAACAGGACAAGCAAAATTAACTTCTTGGGCACCTATCTTTAAAGATAGTTTATACCCCGGAATGGTAGATTTCAATAAATTTTCTTCGGGTCAAGAAAATGGCACCCATTGGATTCCAACAGAAACAGATGTATCCATAAGGCCAGGGTGGTATTATCATGAAGACCAAGATAGCTTGGTGAAATCTCCAAAGAAACTTAGGGAAATTTATTTTGAATCTATTGGAAGAAATTCTTCTCTGCTGCTTAATATTCCAGTAGACAGAAGAGGCAAAATTCATCAAAATGATTCTCTAGCACTCGTCGGTCTTTCAAAACTGATAAAGGCAGATTTTAAAGAAAATATAGCGGCCAATGCAACCTTTATAAACCAAGACCCTTACACACAAGAAATCTTATTACCTACACCAAAATACATTAATATTATTTCGCTTCAAGAAGACATTAGCCTGGGGCAAAAAGTAAGTTCATTTGAAGTCATGGCAAATACGGCTCAGGGATGGAAAATTATTTCTAAGGGAACCACTATAGGAAACAAGCGTCTTTTGAGGTTTAAAAGTATGAAGAGTGCCCACATTAAAATAAGAATTTTAGATGCAAAAAATAATCCTTCACTTCTAAAATCAAAGCTCTTTTACAGCGAAAACGAAGTGCAGTCTAATAGTTATTAATGGTTTGATCCATCCATTGAAGCCTATTTTCTAGATAGTTTTTCAAAATAGAAATCTCTCCGTCATAATCTACAGCTATCCCAGTCCATTTGTTATAATTGCGATCTATGGCACCGTTGTCCTTAAGGTAATTAGCGGTTTGTGTTACCCTACCCAATACAGAGGCGTTACTAAATGTATTGGCCCTAAGTGTGGTCCATCGGCTTTTTAAAGCCTGTTTAAAAATAGGATCCTCTAAAAGTCTTGGCCACCAGAACGGCACCATCCAAGCGTCTTGTGATATGTGAACATTGTAATTGGCAATCCAATCCGTTACCGGTACCCTACCCTGCTTGGCGTACCCAATATTGAGGTCCCAAATAGGCCCCATCTTAAGTTTTCCGCCCCTTTGTTTGTGCATATAAGTACTGAGTCTATAGCCGTCTATGTTGCCCGTAATCTCATTGATAATGAAAAAATCTACAAAACTGTCCAGGTCTATATAATTCGTGTAAGTACGGGTTTCTATAGCGAAATTGTCATTGATGAGCGCCGTTTCAAAATCGTGAATATAGCCTTGTATATACTCTTTTTGGGCATTGGTAATGTCTGCTGCCTTGGGATATTCATACAAAAAATAAGTCTCTAAATACTGGTCTGGGTGGTATGGAGCGCCATAAGGAGCAAAATTGATACGGTTTCTATTAATGTCATAGTTGGATCTAAAACTATTAAATTCAGTGTATCGACAGTCATCATCCCAATTAGTATCATAATAAGAAAGGGGATGCGTTCCTAAAACATCACTTCCGGATGTTTTATCAATTTTTAAAATATAACCTCCAGTGATTTTTGCTGCGTCAGTATCAGCAGCTATTAATGATTCAATGTTGATTCTGTCTGGTCCTCTTTTTAATTTTTCCATCAAAACATAGATTCCAATATATACCCCGTTCAACTCTACTTCCACAAATTTT
>ENA-OUVC01002608-OUVC01002608.1-marine-metagenome-genome-assembly--contig:-NODE-2608-length-10095-cov-4.062787_pt1 | contig 10095 bp, 9 predicted proteins | sample MGYA00248622_ERZ508571 | MGnify/ENA primary metagenome ERZ508571 (study PRJEB26236, sample SAMN06267175) | marine metagenome | isolation source: Columbia River Estuary | place: USA:Columbia River Estuary... | reverse complement strand
AATCACTTCAATCATTCATGCAAAAGGAGGTCAGGTATACATGGACGGGGCCAACATGAATGCGCAAGTTGGGTTAACTAACCCTGGAAATATTGGGGCAGATGTTTGCCACTTAAACTTGCACAAAACCTTTGCTATTCCACATGGCGGTGGTGGTCCGGGGATGGGTCCGATTGGTGTTGCAGCCCATTTAGTACCGTTCTTACCAAGTAATCCATTGCATACCACGGGGGGAGATCAGGCGATACATGCTATATCTTCTGCTCCTTATGGAAGCGCCCTAATCCTATTGATTTCTTATGGATATATCAAAATGTTAGGATACAAAGGTCTGCGTGAATCCACAGAAATGGCAATTGTTAACGCCAACTACATCGCTGCGTGTTTAAAGGAACATTATCCAATCTTGTATACCGGTGCACACGGTACGGTTGCTCATGAATTAATTCTTGACTGTAGAGAGTTCAAAAAGAATGCGGATGTGGAAGTAGCCGATATGGCCAAACGACTAATTGACTTTAATTTTCATGCCCCTACTGTTTCATTCCCGGTGGCTGGAACCTTAATGATTGAGCCTACAGAATCTGAAGATAAAGCAGAACTGGATCGCTTCATTGAGGCCATGATTAAAATCAGACAAGAAATTGCTGATATCGAAGCAGGTAAATATCCAAAAGATAATAACCTACTCAAAAATGCGCCACACACAGCGGATTGCATTATTAATCGTGCCTGGGAATATCCTTATACACCAGCGGAAGCGGCTTATCCACTCCCCTATTTAATGAAAAATAAGTATTGGGTGCCAGTTCGTCGCGTAGATAATGCCTATGGCGATCGGAATTTGGTATGTGCTTGTCCGAGCATTGAATCCTACATGACCGCTTAATGAATATTGATATTCTCGCCTTTGGCGCACACCCTGATGACGTAGAAATTTCCTGTGGGGGAACCTTATTGCGCTACGCGGGCGAGGGAAAGCAGATTGTTATTGTTGACCTGACACAAGGAGAGTTAGGTACACGTGGAAGTGCAGCCATACGCATGGAAGAATGCAAGGCTGCATCAAAAAAAATAGGCTTAATTGACCGGGTAAACTTAGGGATGTCTGATGGTTTTTTCGAAGAAAACGAGGAGCATCTAATGTTGATTATTCAAGAGATCCGGCACTTTAGGCCGCAGCTAATCCTTGCGAATTCGATTACCGATCGTCACCCCGATCACGGGCGTGCCGCGGCTTTGGTTGCGCGAGCTGCATTCCTATCTGGCCTTCCAAAAATTAAATCTAAACGAAACGGAGCAGATCAAGAGGCTTTCCGAGCGCCAATGCTAATGCACTACATTCAGGACATGTATATTGAACCAGATATTACATTAGATGTTAGTGCTTATGCGGAAGATAAAATAAAGTTGGTACAATGTTTCTCTTCACAGTTCTTCGATCCAAATTCTTCAGAACCCGAAACTCCAATATCCAACGCACATTTCTTTGATTTCATGCTTGGAAGGATGATGCAGTATGGAAGACCTATTGGTGTAACCTATGCGGAAGGATTTACAATCAATCGAACGCTTGGCGTTAACGACTTATTTAACCTGCGTTAGTACATTAACAAGGCCCCGGCAATCCCTGCAATTACACTAGAAAGTTTCAGGAGATTAAACTTGTGGTTTTCTGAAGTTTCAAAAATGATGGTGGTTGAAATGTGCAAGAACATTCCGATTACGACACCCAACACCACCGGAACACTTATCCCTGTCTGTTCCATAGGTACTTTTAACCCAATGAGTAAGCCTAGAGGCGTCATAATACCGAAGAGCAATAAAACCAACCACGCCATTCCTCTTTTTAATGAAGTACTCAACAGCAAGGTCATAAGCGCGATTGCTACAGGAATCTGATGAAAAACAATTCCCCAAAACAATGAGAGTTTATGATCGTGATTATGCAAGTGGTGTAAATGATCAACATCATTTCCCAGGGGAATTCCTTCAATGATGGAGTGAATAGAAAGCGAAATAAAGAGTGCCCACGGCATGGATTGTCCTTTGTGCACATGGATGTGTCCGTGCTCGATTCCGCCGGAAAAATACTCCATGATGAGCTGAATTAAAAATCCAATAAGAATGTAAATCCCAATGTTGGCGGTTTCGCCGGCGTAGAGTTCGGGAAGTAAGTGTTCAAATACGATCGCAAGAAGAAATCCACCACTAAAAGCTAAGGCTAATTTTATAAATTGGGACTTATTATTTGCTTGTAAAAAATGAACAAAGCCTCCACCTGCAGCAACTACAGCAATTAAGACCACAACCATTATTAAAGGGCTCATTTTTTCTGCGCAATTAAAATTAAACGAAGGGATGGTGACGGATCAAATGCATCCAACTCATAGTTGCCAAAGGTATGTAGAATATGAAAGTGCTCGTTTAACAGTTCTTGAAAATCAGGTAGACCAAGCAATTGAACTTGTTCAGTGTAATGGAAATCTTTTCCTTTATCCGTAAACTCGATGTGCTTAATTACTTTACCTGCTGTTATTTCCCTCCGAATCTTAAAGGTAAGTGCATCGCGCTGCAATTCCTCTGAAGAAACTAGGGTGTTTATTACACGCTGTGCATTTAAAAAATCAATCACGAACATCCCGCCTGGTTTTAACATGCTGTTTACAGCATCGATAACCCGCTGATTTTCCTTAGTGGAATCAAAATAACCGAAACTGGTAAACAAATTAAACACCGCATCAAAGGATTCGTTAGGAAGTGGTTCACGCATGTCTTGAACCTTAAACTGTAATCCATCCACAGCAGATTCATTGGCAAAGGCGATGCTTTCTGGAGACAAGTCAGTGCCAAGCACATTTAATCCGAGGGCATGCAGGGTTCGAGCATGTCGACCTTTACCACAGGCTAAATCCAAGACCTTGGACTTAGGTTTAAGGGCTAAGAAAGCGACTAAACGCTCAATAAATGCTTGTGCCTCTTCCTCACTTCGGTGATTATAAAGCTGGTGATAATACGAAGTATCAAACCAAGAAGCGAACCAAGGCGTATCTGTCATTCGACAAAGATAGGTAAAAGCCTGTGGAAGCAATGCAACATTGCCTTATCTTAGCAGTGTGAAACGTATAGGGCTAAGCGGCGGAATTGGTTCAGGAAAAAGTTATGTGGCTGAAATTCTTGAAAAAATGGGGTTTCCCGTGTACTACGCTGATGCTCGAGCAAAAGCACTTACGGATACCCATCCCCATATCATATCTGAATTGATTAAGCGCTTTGGTACAACAGTTTATGAAGACGGTGTATTAAATCGAAAGGTATTGGCCTCTTTAATATTTGACTCCGAGGGGGATCGAATGTTTGTGAATAATTTAATTCACCCCATAGTTCGTACTGATTTCGATGTGTGGTGTGCCAAACAGCATTCTCCCCTTGTTTTCAATGAAGCTGCGATTTTGTTTGAAACAGGGGCATATCGCCAGTTTGATGCTACGGTATTAGTTATTGCCCCCCTTGAAACGCGCATCGAACGCATTATGCAACGGGATCGCTGTACGTATGAACAAGCAGAAGCGCGAATCCAAAGTCAATGGAGCGATGAACAGAAAACTCCATTAGCAAACGCGATAATATCAAATAACGGACATGAAGCCGTGCTAATACAAGTAGAAAATCTAATCGAAAACCTTCAGCTTAATAATCCAAATTAAGGGTTAAGCCGAAGGTAAACGGATAAATTACTGCAGTAGCCGATTTTTTAAACAACGGAGTCAAGTTATAATTCACAAACAATCCATAGTGATCAAATCCCAATCGAGTGGTTGCATAGGCACCAAAAGGAGCAAGCTGAAACCGTGAGTTTACCGTATTTTGAAAGCGGTCACCGTTGTTATATTTCCCTCGGGTTGACCAAGATCCGCCAAGGTTCCAATATCCTACTGCACCCACATTTAAATAAAAGGAACTTTTAGTCTTTGCTTTACTGCATACTTCAAACAATAACGGCACATTAAGTGAGCCATAAGTCAAGTTATTCGCTTTGTATGGTAAATTATTTAAGCCTTCAATAGCAAACAAGGTATCCACATCACCGCCAGGTACGGTCGACGTATGAACCAAATCGTATTGACCAAGACTAATAGAGGACATATTAAATCCTAATCCCGTAGTTAGTCCCAGGTATTGCTTAAAAATTGGCACCTTGTACTCAAATAGGTTAAATCCTAAGGTGAATACATTGAGGTTGGAGGTATTCCAATACGGATAGTCCGTTGGGTTATCCATCATAAGATTACCGAAACCAATATCAAACCCAGCGTAATGTGGACTTAATTTATCGTCTTCCTCTTCGATCAGTTCTATCTCATCCCCCACTTCAAAATTAATGGGTAAGGACATATACATGGCTGAATCTTTACACGCAGGATTCCAATTCCAATGAAGTAAATTAGTTACTCTCAAGGCTTCTTTGTCCAGGGACGGATGTGCTGATTTAGCTACCGTTGCTTTAGAGACATTTCCAGAACGATTCACCATGAATCGGACATATACCTTCCCGGAAATCCCTTGATCTACGCAATCTTGAGGATAAGTAACCTCATTTTGTATAAACTTCATTAATCCCTCGTAACCCGTTGGATAGGTCGCACAATCCTCCCCAGCTGTAGTAGTTATAATTGGTTCTGAAACTTGCGCCCAAGCAGAAAAACCTATAAAACTCAAGAGGGCTATCGCAACTATATTTTTCATAATCATCCGTTTTATCAAATATACGCATTAAAAACCAAGGCTCACCCGCAGCATGAAATTTCTCCCAGCTTGCGGATAAAAGAAGCGTTCGGTGGTTTTTACCCCTGCATATTGGTAAGCAAACGCATACCCATTGTTCGAGTACATCTGATTAAAGATATTATTAACGATTCCTGAAAGCTGGATTACTGTATTTTCTTTCGTTTTGAACGTTTTTCTTATCCCAAATGAGGAATAATTAAAGGCCGGTAATTCACTGGTTTCAATATTGTCCATATACTGTTTACCTACAAATTTTGAGGTCCAATCCAAACTAAGGTTCCAATTAGGAATGGTATAGGTCAGCCCGAGTCCTGCGATCACGCTGGGAGAAAAAGACAAGGTGGTTTGAGCGTAGGTTGTGGTTTGTTGGGTATAGTAGGGAAGCGAATCCAAATAGACATCCAAATAATCCACGTAATTCATCGCCTTATTGCGACTCAAGGTTACATTTCCATTGATTTCCAGGTTTTTAATTCGCTTGTATTTCGCCTCGATTTCAATTCCTTGCCGATAACTGTCTTTGATGTTGGTGCGCGTATATCCGCCGACATCATTAATTTGCCCCGTTAATGCGAGCTGATTGTCAAAATCCATGTGGTAAAGGTTCGCTTTTAGCACGAGCCCACGTCCTTGCCACGTATAGCCGAATTCATAATCGGTTAATGCTTCTGATTTTGGACGACTGCTGGGTGTTGATTCCCTAAAATCTCTGCGTACCGGTTCTCTATTGCTCCGCCCAACAGAAAGGTAAAATTGGTGATTTGATTTCAGTTGATAAAAAAGTGAGGCCTTGGGATTGATAAAATGAAAATCTACCGTTTGTGTAACATCTTTTAGTTCCCCAGAAACCATGTCCAATCCCAAAAATTCATAGGTTACATAACGATACTGAAGGTCTGCGACCCATTTAAATTTATTGTAGGCATTCTGAACCTTGGCATACTGGCTGAATTCGAATTTATTGCCCATTTCATCGTAATAGCGATCTCCTAGTTCAGCATCGGAAGCAAACTGCGCCCAAATCACCTCACCGAAATGCGCGCCGCGATAGTTATTTACTGCGCCGCCTGTAGTCACTTGAAACCGATTTCCTTGATAAGACAGCCCGTATACGGCCCCAATGAAATGATTATCTAACCACCTTCTTCGAATCAAATTAGTGCTTGTGACCGTGTCACCACCCAAAATAACCGGACTTATTTGGTAGGACGCTAAGTCATCTCCGGCACGGTATTCTTCATAATACCCTCTTCCATAGGTGTAGTGACCGGCCGCATTTGCCACCCACTTGGAATTTTTAAAGCGATGAGTAAGATGTACTTGATAATTGTCTTGCTGATAGTGGTCTACCTGATTTTGATAGGTATAGTAGTTATAGGTTCTTCCCGCATTTAATAGATTCTGTCGCTCTGCATCTGTTAATCCATTGCGATCGGCATAGGCGTTTCTGTCCGCCGCGTTACCAAATACCACACTTTCAGGTGTACCATACCACGATTGATAGGTAATTTCCTTTCCACTAAACGCAAGGCCTTTCAACACGGTTTGTTTGCCAACCCATCCCGCACTCAAATACCAAGACCTTAAGTTCGAAGTGGCCCGATCGATGTAGCCGTCTGAACCAATTCTAGATAGGCGAGTTTCTACGAAATATTTTCCTTTAATTAATCCTGTATTGGCTTGTATCGAAGTTTTAAAGGAGTTGAACGAACCATAGCTGGCATCCAGTTTAGCAGAGGCTTGGTCCACAATGTCATTTGTTTTCAAATTTAACGAGGCGCCAAAAGCGGCGGCTCCGTTGGTTGAAGCACTTACACCCCGTTGAAAATCTATGGATTGAGTAGAAGAGACTAAATCCGGCATATTAACCCAATATACGTCATGGGATTCCGGGTCATTCACCGGGATTCCGTTAATGGTAACATTTAACCGAGAGGCATCAATACCCCGAACTCGGATTCCACTGTATCCAATTCCATTACCCGCATCAGAAGTCGTCACCACGGAAGGCATTTGATCGAGTAAAAAAGGAATGTCTTGACCATAATTTTTCGCGTTTAACCCTTGTTTATCAAGCTTAGTAACGTTGGTGGCCTCCGGAGCTAAACGAATCGTAATACAAGCTACTTCATCCAACTTTTTACTGGATAGCGGAAGCACAACCCGCAGGGTGTCGAATGCTTTAGGCATATCCAATTTTCCTCGCCGCTCTGGAACTGTAACTTGGATGATCCCGTAACCGGGTTGATCAATGGTGAGGATTTCATTTGGAGTGATGTCATTGAATTTGAATACACCAATGGCATTCGTACTTACCGTTCTACCATCGGCCGATTGAACGCGGACACCAACCAAGGGTTGATATTTAGCATCGGTTACCTTTCCGGTAACATTGGATTGCGCCATACTGATTAGCGCGTTGAGCACCATTAAACCAACAAACTTAACTTTCATAATATATTACATTATGACAAGTCAAGGGGCAAACTTGTACGTGATTAAAAAACCTCCTCCCGTCGCAGGCATTACCCTGATCCGGTACAATGGGTGTAATCTCAGCCTTTCGGCACCCCTTAGAGAACGAGACAAAATTAACTGAAAAATGAATAAGATTTACAAAAAATAACTACCTCGGTGCATTTAGGTTTCAGCTAAGATTCTAACCAGGTCATTATTAATGTAGTATGCCTCCTTTTTTTCATAAAAGGAAGAAATAATTCCTTGATGCTTCAACTCGTTTGCATATTTCGCCAAGGTTGTACGACTTTTAATATTTAATACTTCCTTAATTCGGTCCTGTTTAATATACGGTTGAGAAAAGAGAAGGTCATTAAATTCGCTGGAATACCATGAAATTTTACTTTTCGCCGTTTGTAAGGTAGCTTCCTTTTGATCCAAAATGTCATCAATCATTTGATTGGTTTGTTTAGCGGTTTGCTCAACCGCTTCCATCATGAAAAGCAACCAAGGTTTCCAAGCAGCACGTTGCGTAACTCCGGCCAGTAGATGGTAATAATCGGTTTTATTGTCGAGGATGTACCGGCTCAAATATAGAACCGGTTGGGACAACAATCCTTGGTTTACCAAATATAACAGATTCAATATTCTCCCTGTCCTACCATTTCCATCGGTAAACGGATGAATGGCTTCAAATTGGTAGTGAGCGATCGCCATTTTAAGCAAAGGGTCAATTTCCGGATGGCTATTAAGAAATTCTATTAAATTCTGAATCTTATCTTGTATAATTTGCTCACCTCGAGGTGGCGTATAAATCACCTCTCCAGGTCGCAACTCGCTATTTCCTCTGCGAATTACCGTGAGTGATTGCGGAGGTCTAAAACCTTGGGTAGAGTTCTTCGTTTTTTGAAAAACTGTTAAAATCACATCTTCCGTCACACGTTTTTCACGCTTGATTAATTGATATCCTCCCCAAAGCGCTTCGCGATATCGAAGGACCTCTTTCGTTGATGGGCTGACATACTCCTCGCGAAATTGGGAGGAAATCGCCCGATATAATTCATCATCGGTGGTAAAAATATTTTCAATCGCCGTGGAGGTTTTCGCCTCCCGCAACCCAATGGTATTTATCAGCATGCTTGGGTTAGGCATTCGAAGTATATTCTTATTTAATTCAGCTAAATTTCTTGAGGCAAGCCCCCATTTGATCAAAATTTCAGCATCTAATTTCAATGCAGAAGGAGGTAAATTCGGTAAATCGTTAAAGGGTAAATTTCTATCAAACATTATTTGTCATGTTCATTTTTATGTCAATTAGTGAACACATGCAAATATATGTCCATTTTTCATAAAAAAACAATTCATGTCCATTTTTTTAGTAAAAAATGAACATATGGAATTATATGTCCAAGGTTACTTCAAACGGAGCAACAATTGCGCAATTTGTACGGCATTGGTGGCTGCACCTTTACGTAAATTATCGGCTACAATCCATAAATTCAAGGTATTAGCTCGCGTAAAGTCTCTTCGGATTCGTCCAACGAAAACGGCATCCTTCCCTTCTGCAAATTTAGGCATAGGGTATTCAAAGGTCTCCAAGTTATCTTGTACTACGATGCCTGGGGTCTGTTCCAAGAGTTTACGCACCTCATCCAATTCAAATTCCGTTTCGAATTCGATATTCACCGCTTCGGAATGCCCACCAACCACCGGAACGCGCACCGCGGTGGCGACCACATCAATGCGTGGATCCAAGATCTTCTTGGTTTCATTGGTCAATTTCATTTCTTCCTTGGTGTAGCCATTGTCTAAAAAGCTATCACATTGCGGAATGCAATTCTTATCAATCGGATAATGATAAGCCATTTCACCTGAAATTCCTGCCCGCTCATTCTCCATTTGACGTACTGCTTTTACCCCAGTACCCGTAATGCTCTGATAGGTGGAAACAATTACCCGATTAATTCCATACCGCGCATGCAGCGGCGCCAAGGCCATGACTAATTGAATGGTGCTACAATTTGGATTGGCAATAATTAAATCAGAAGAAGTCAATTGATCTCCATTGATTTCTGGAACAATCAGTTTTTTGGTAGGGTCCATACGCCATGCCGACGAATTATCGATCACAACGGTACCCACGGCTGCAAATTTTGGAGCCCATGCCAAGGACGTTTCTCCCCCTGCGGAAAAAATAGCCAAATCCAATTTAAGGTCTACGGCAGTTTGCATCCCAATGACTGGATAGGATTTGCCGTTAAATACAACTTCTTTTCCGACCGAATTCTCGGATGCAACGGGATAAAACTCAGTAATAGGGAACGCTTGTTCTACCAATACCTTCATCATAACATTTCCCACCATTCCAGTGGCTCCAACTACAGCAATTCGCATGTTCTTAACGTTATTATAATTAAACGAATGGGTTTTTCTGCATGTAAAGTTATACATTTGAAGTATCATATAGCTCACAGATGAACCTACGCATATTACTCTTTCATTTTTTTCTTGCGCTAACGCTTTGTTTTAACGCCCAACTAAGCGATAATTTTTCCGACGGGGATTTTACACAAAATCCAGTTTGGCAAGGATCTACCGGAGATTTTATAGTAAACGGCACGGGAGAATTGCAACTAAACAGTGTGCTTGCGGGAGCTTCTTACGTAAGTACGCCCCATCTATTGAGTAACCTAACAAATAAGGAATGGCAGATTAAGGTTAGACAAACCTTTTCACCTTCTTCCTCTAATTTTGGAAAAGTCTTTTTAACGGCAGATAACGCCGATATGAATTTAGTGCAAAATGGGTATTATCTCCTGTTTGGAGAAACGGGATCTACGGATGCAATTC
>ENA-OUVC01002604-OUVC01002604.1-marine-metagenome-genome-assembly--contig:-NODE-2604-length-10106-cov-2.094326_pt1 | contig 10106 bp, 3 predicted proteins | sample MGYA00248622_ERZ508571 | MGnify/ENA primary metagenome ERZ508571 (study PRJEB26236, sample SAMN06267175) | marine metagenome | isolation source: Columbia River Estuary | place: USA:Columbia River Estuary... | reverse complement strand
AACCTTTACGGTATCCACCATCGGCGGAAGCGGATTCTCCTACCAGTGGCAAATCAAAACAAGTGGAAGCAGTAACTGGGTTAACATAAATACACCTGTTGGTTCATTAACCGGCTCAGGTTATACAACTGCCACATTGCAGCTCAACGGCGTTTCATCTAGCATGAATGGCTCCTTGTTCCGCGTTCGTGTAACTGGGACCGGAGGTTGTTTTGAAAACTTAATTTCAGACTCTGCAATTCTTGCCGTAACCAGTCCCTCACCCGTTGCTGTGAACTTGGGCAATAACCAATTCTGTGCCGGAAGTACTGCGATTGTCCATATTCCAGTTTCGGTAAGCAACTTTAACCAAATTGGGTTATTCGACCTAACATTCACCCATGGATCTTCCATGACCTTTATGGGTCTTGAATCGGTTGACGGAAATCTCGGCGCTAGTATCACAGCTACAGCAATTTCGAACAATTCGGTTAATGTGAGTTGGTTTGGCATAAGCCCGCTGAATCTGACGAACGGCTCCAACCTCTTTTCCTTGAAATTCAATGTATCCAATACAGATACGGTGATGTTGAGCAGTTCTTCAGTCTTTAATGATCAATTCCAAGGCCTTGTACCTTTTACGGTTAATAACGGCGGCTTGATCAATGCCAATCAACCAACAGCCGTTTCAATTGCATCAACATTGGGCGGGTCGGTATGTCTTGGAAGCGGCCAAAACATCGCCCTAACGGGAACACCTGCGGGTGGCACATTTAGTGGAACGGGTATATCTGGAAACACTTTTGTTACGACAGGTTTGTCAGCCGGCTTTTACTCAATAACCTACACTTATGTCAATGCCAATGGGTGTACATCGACCACTCAAACGACATTGGTCATCCGACCATCCGTTGTCGCCTCAGCAAACCCGATTACCAGTACCATTTGTTCCGGTCAATCCGTTACCTTAATTGCGAACACTGGCGCAGGACTTTCTTACCAATGGTTATTGAATGGCAACCCTATCAGCGGCGCCAATCAAGGATCCTATACGGCAACCGCAGGTGGAACCTACACTGTTGAAGTAACAAGCGGTGGATGTTCTGCCATTTCCAACAACGCAATAGTCTCCATCGATGTTCCTCCAAGCCTTTCTGTAAGCGGTAACCTTACAATTTGCCGTGGAACATCCACTACCCTCACCCTAAGTGGTGCGGATACATACCTCTGGACACCTAATATTGGCCTTAGCGCCGCAAACATCCCTAATCCAGATGTTAACCCGAACGTAACACAGACTTATACTATCTACGGATTCCGTAATGGTTCGAATTGCGTCAGCACACAGACTGTTACCGTAACGGTTAACAATCCACCTGTAGTTGATGCAGGGAACAATGTCAACTTAGGCTCTTCCGGTTCTGTAACCTTAACACCAACCTTCCTTGCAAACCATACTTATTTGTGGTCTGGTCCATCAGGCTTTGCATCAAGTAATATCAACCCATCCGTTACACCAGCAGGGACATCAACCTACTATCTGTATGTTACAAACAATAATACAGGATGCCAAAGCACTGATTCTGTGCGCGTCTATGTTCCGAGGGTGACTGCAGGTCCTGACCTAACAGTTTGTGCAGGGGTACCAACGGATCTGTCGGGAAGGCTTTTGGAGTTCGCTGATCCAAACGAAGTGGTCGAATTATCGTGGCTTGCATTGGGCAACCCAACCCCTCTTAGTTTCCTCCTAGGGACAGCCAGTTCTGTGGCCGATGTTACGATAACACCCTCTGTAAGTGGTTCATACATACTTTCAGTCGGATTTGCCTCGACGGGCAACTTCTTGTACGATACCCTTCAAATTAATGTCGCATCTACACCAGTGGTAACGATTGGAGGTAGCAGTACCATTAACACTGCCCCATCTTCTACGGTTCCCATCAGCGCCAGTATCACCGGAGCTAGCAACAGCCGTACAATTCTTTGGAGCATTGTCGGTACGACAGCACAAGGCGCAGGTTCCTTGAGTTCGACAAATACACTGAACCCAGTTTACACTGCACCAGCCGTTACATCAGTATCTCCAATACAATTGGTTGTCCAAGTCACCAATCCAAACGGTTGTGGTTCCACCGATACAATCATGGTCATCATCGATCCGGCCCTGCAAGGAAAAACCTTGAGCGGTACTCTTCGTTACGACAATACTGCGGGAACTCCAATCAATGATGCGCGTGTACGCTTACTTAACGCTCAAAACCAGGCAGTCACCGTTGATGTTAACAGCCAAGGGGTTTATTTCTTCCCTAACCTTCCAGATGGAACTTATTCGGTGAGTATTGATACCATCCGGAAAGCATCCGGAGGTATAACATCTGCAGACGTAACCTTGATTAACAATTATCGCTTGAACCGAAGCACTTCACCGCTTGCACTCGCAACAGCCTCAGCAAATTTGCGCCTAAGAGCAGCAGACGTATCAACGTCCAATGGTTTAACCTCCACAGGCGGAATTGATTCGATTACCATTCAAGATGCACAAGCAGCTCAGCGTAAGGCTGGTAATCAAAGCACCAACAACCATAGCTTCGAATTAGCTACACCGGCGAGAATTTGGGCTGTACCTGCAAATGCTTCAACGGTATCAATTAATGGTAGCGATGTTAACCTCGATCTTAATGCGGTTAGCTACGGGGATGTTAATGGTTCGTTTTCGCCTGTTCAACGCCTGAATTCAACTCTACAGACAAGTAACGAAGGCATCGTTACCGCCGAACCTGGCGTTCGAATGAACTACCCTATCCGCGCAGGCCAGCCTATGGAACTCGCATCGTGGCAAATGTCCTTCCAAGTCCGTGATGGATACCGCATTCAAGGTGCGCAAATGCATGGTGATGCTACACCGGTCTTGTTTAATCAAATTGGTAATAAGGTAACGATTTTGTGGTTTGCCGAAAGTGGAACACCTGTCACTGTCAACAACAATGACAACATTGTAAGTATTAGCTTCCTCAAAGAAGATGCTGGCTCTTGGAAAGAACCCATCGCGGATCCAACCTTAACCGATGTTGAATTCAATGATGCCTATGCCGTATCCTATGTACAACCAAGAATTAACCTTCCCCAATTAGTTAGCACACGGGATTTGGACGTTCGCCTGTATCCCAATCCCGCTTCAAAACAGGATGTAATTAACCTTTCATTGGTATCGAGCTCAAAAGGCCAAGTTGAGGTACAAATTATTGATGCCCTTGGTCGTATTGTAGGAAATGAGAACCTTCCTTCCATGCCTACCCTTTCACAAGGACAGACCATCGAAATGTCTTTGGGCACATACAGTCCAGGATCCTATTCTTGTCATATTCGGGTTAAAGCCCCTAACGGTGAGGTCAAGTATCGCACGCTGCCCTTTATAATTAAAAATTAATATTTAACCCTTATGTTTGCCTAACACTCTGATCCTATGAAAAAAATCATCTTCTATTTGCTAGCGCTAGTCCTTGTCTCGGCACAGGGACATGCGCAAGGTTCTTTATCTGTACCGTCAACAGCCTATAATACAGGTTCGATATCGGTGCCAATTACGGCTTCTGGTTTTAGTGACGTGGGAGGATTCTCCCTAAAACTGACCGTAAATGCCTCCTCCTCCTTAAGTACGGTCGATTTGGATACTACCGGAACAATTCTCTCCGGAACCGGACGAAATGCAGATTTGTCAATTAGTGTCACTGGGAACACTGTGACTATTAATTACACAGATTTATCCGTTGGAGCCGGTTTCAACCTCAATGGAACAGTACCTCTCGTAAAGTTGGCCTTGAACTTCACCGGAACGCCAACGGCCATCCTTTGGGATACTGACCCCAATGCAACTTCTTTTAGTGATGCATTGGGAAATGCCCTTCCCATAGGCACGTTCACCAACGGTATCATCAACGCGAGTGGTTCTGGAGCCATTTTTTCATCCGTTTGCACAGCAGTTAGTGGTTGCGAGAACGCATCGGCAACTTTCACTTTGACAGGAACAACAGCTGTTTCCTATCAATGGCAAATTAGCACGGACACCCTCGGAACTTCCTTTGTGAACATTTCGGGTGCTACAGCTAGTAGTTACACAAGGTCTGGCCTAAGCCTTAACGATGACCGTAAATACATTCAGTGTCTAGTAACTGGTACAAACGGTACCATTTTAAGTTGTACAAGGAGATTGAATGTCTTGGAAAATCAATTCCGGACCGTAACTCTTTCCAACAATGCAACTTCCAATGCGGTTTGTCGTGGAGGTTCTGTGACATTTAGTGCAGCATTAAATAGCCCTGCTGATAACCCTGTTTATACATGGACTGTTAACGGTACCATCGATAACAGTACCACTGGAAGCACACTAATCCTGAGCCCTACCACCGACCCAACCGTTGTATCGGTATCACTAAGCTCATCGTCAGGTTGTTTAGCCAATGCCCAAGGTTCTACCCTGAGCAATTCTGTTACAGTTAACAACAATCCATCTAATTTCATCGTGAATGGCGGTGGAGGCTATTGTGCGGGTGGAACAGGCGTGTCAGTAACCCTATCAGGTTCTGAAACAGGTGTTACCTATACCCTGCTTCGGGGTGGAGTTTCAACTGGCACCACCACAACAGGTACTGGTTCTGGTTTGACTTTTTCAAACATTACCACCGTTGGAAACTACACGATTTCAGCAAGCAATGCGAGCGGATGTTCCGCCACCATGGGTAGCAGTGCAAACATCAGCATCAACGCCCTGCCCAACATTACCGCCACAACGTCCCAGAATACGATTTACCACGGCGGTGGTACGGCCAACCTGGGTGTTACAACCAGCGACGCGGGTTTAACCTATTCTTGGTCTGTATCAGGGGGTAACAATGGACAATTGTCATCGACAAATACAGCTTCGCCAGTTTTCACGCCTGCCTCTGCAGGAACCTATACGCTTACACTCACTGCAACGAATGCATCCAATTGTCAAGGAACCTCAACCGTGAACATTACCGTCAATGCGGCCCCCACGATCAATATCAATCCCGTTTCCGTTTGTCAGGGAAGCACCTTTGACCTCAGCACGGTTGTAAGCGTAACAGGTGCAACCGGTGGAACAGGTGCTTGGTCAGGAACAGGAGTCACTGGTAACAACTTCGTATCAACAGGTCTTTCAGTAGGCACTTACACCTTGACCTATACCTACACCCTACAGTCGGTTGATTATACCGAATCGGTCAACGCTGTGGTCAAGGCCAATGCCTCCGCAAACATCAGTGCAGCCATTTGCCAAGGCTCATCCTATACTTTCGGTAACCAAAGTTTAACTTCGGCGAACACCTATACCCGCACCATTGCATCTGCGAATGGTTGCGATTCGGTCATTACCCTGACCCTGTCGGTGAATCCACTGCCCACCACCGCCATTTCAGCTAGGGCAACATCCATCTTTTTGGGTGATACCACCAGCCTTTTTGGTTCAGCTGGTTTGAACTCGTATGCTTGGACCATCACCGCAGGTCCGTCAACTGCAGTAGGTCAATTAAGCAGCACAACAACTCAAAATCCTCTCTTCACACCAAGCAGCGCAGGAACCTATACCTTACAATACTCAGGTACGGCCGCGTCTACCTGTCAAAACACTTCAAGTACCATTGATATCGTTGTTTCGACTTTATCGGTCAATGCAGGGGCTGATTTCTCTACCTGTGAGAGCGGCAATAACAGCAGCAGTGTAAGTCTAAGCGGAAGCCCAGCTGGTGGAACTTGGAGTGGAACCGGTATCTCTGGATCATCCTTTAATCCAGTAGGCCTAGGCGCTGGTACCTACACCTTAACCTATTCGGTGACCATCGGAAACGTCACCACTACCGATGACCTGACAGCTACGGTTTTGCCCACCTTTACCTCTTCGTACACCGCTACCATTTGTCAAGGTGATTCCATCGCTTTCGGATCCGAATTCAAAAATGCAGCGGGCACCTATACACGGACTATATCTGCCGCCAATGGATGCGATTCTACGATTACTCTTAACCTCAGTGTGACGACTGTTACAGCAACGGCAACCGCCAGTGGTGCGACGACGGTGTGTCAGGGTAATTCGGTAACCATCAACGCAAACACAGGAACAGGATTGACCTACCAGTGGAAAAGAAACGGAACCGATATTAACGGGGCCACCAATGCCACGCTTACAGCAAGCACTAGCGGTTCCTATACGGTTGCAGTAACTGAATCTGGCTGTTCAGCCGTTTCGAGTGCTGTGACAGTGACTATTAACAACAATCCATCGGTTTCGATTAGTCCAAACCCAGGAACCAGCATCACCCTAGGTAACACAGTAACACTGAACGCGACCGCAGGACTTTCGTCTTATTCATGGAGTCCTTCAACCAACCTTAGCAATGCATCCGTAGCCTCTCCCGTATTTACACCTTCAGCCATTGGTTCGTATACCTATACGGTAACCGGCACCGATGCGAACGGCTGTTCTGGAACAGACAGTGTGACAATTACCGTAACCCTTGGAACTCCAAACTGGTCTGGTATTGGCAACTGGTCCTCCAGTGGAAACTGGTCCACGAATTCCGTGCCAAGTGCAGGCGCCGATGTTATCATCTCTTCAGGGACCGTAACCGTCAGCGATGATCGTTCGGTTGGTAATATCACAATCAACAGCGGAGCCACCGTCAACATTGCAACCAACCAATCCCTCGACGTAAGCGGAGCCATCAACAACAGCGGTACCCTTAGTGTGGCTCATCAGGGCGCCTTGGTTCAAGGGACTGGTTCAACCGTCACCGGAAACGGAACCTACCGTCTGATCCGTAGTACAGGTAATAGCAACGATACCATCTACAATTACATGAGTTCACCGGTTGAAGGGGCTACCATAGGAATGTTAGGAGCCACCGATACACGGAACCACTACACCTACAATGCCTCAACTGGTTGGGTACGTGTCAATACGAGCACGACCATGGGTAACGGAATCGGGTATTCCTCAACAGGAACAACCAACGGAGAAGTCACCTTCACCGCCAACTCCAACGGAAACAAGTTCAATAATGGCACCGTCAATACCACCATTAGCGGCGCTCAGGGTATCCCCACCGGGGCCACAGATTCCACCAAAGGGTGGAACCTGGTCGGCAACCCCTACCCTTCCGCAATATCAGCAAGTACTTTCTTGAACGACAACCCCAACCTCTTCCAGCAAGTTTGGTTCTGGAGCCAGGTAAGAAGTACAGTTTGGACGAATACCATTCCCCTAACTATGAATGGTGACTATGCTTCCTGGAATTCAACGGGCGGTGTGGCCGGTTCTCAGGGCGGTGGAATCCCCAATGGATTAATCAGCCCGGCCCAGGGATTCTTCGTAAAGGTCCCAGAGGCCAATTCGAACCTCAACTCGGTAGCCTTTAATAATGCCCAAAGGAGTACATCCGATGCCACCGTTTTCCGCAGCACTCCCGGTGAAAAGTTCTGGGTTAATCTCGACGGTCCTTTCAATACCTTCAACCAGGTATTGCTCGCTCACAGTTCGGCAGCAACGGCCGGATACGATGCAGGACAAGATGGGGTGAAAGCTAAGGGGAATCCTACTCTGGCACTTTATTCCCTACTCAATAACCAAGCCTATTGCATTCAGGCGCAGGGTAGCAGAACCCAAGCCATTGAGAAGTTTAATCTTGGCTACGACGCTGCCTTCACCGGTTTGCATACCATTCGTTTGGCCCAAACCCAAGGCGTGGATCCCCTTTTGGACATCATGCTCCTCGACAACCAAACCGGTCTACGTCACAATCTGCGACAGGCCTCCTACACCTTTGCCAACAACCAAGCCGGTGTATTTACCAACCGTTTCGAATTTTGGACCGGATACGGCCTCGCTGCATCGGTTCGTGAAACCAACTTCAACAAATTGTACGTCATCCCTAGCAACGGAAGCCTGCAGCTGAAGGGCCTAGAGTCCAACGAAGAAGTACGGACCATGGACCTGGTTGACCTAACCGGCAAAACCATTGGTAAAATCAAGGGCGAAATCGGACAATCTGAATTTGCATTGCCCAGCAATCTTAGCAAGGGCGTATATTTCGCAAGGATTCAAACGAACCTGCGCAACGAGACCCTACGTTTTGTCAATCCTTAATCCTACCAAGTCTACAGCCATGAAAACGACTCTATCCTTTTGCCTCACCCTGGTCTGCGTACTGATCGCAGGTTCTCTGATGGCCCAGGCCCCTACCCCAGTTCCTCCCCCACCTCCTCCTCCTGCTGCTGTGCCCATCGACGGTGGGTTAAGCATTTTGGCGGCCGCAGCCCTCGGGTTGGGACTCAAGAAAGCCTCCTCGAAAAACAACGAGGCTGAAAACAACGAAGAAGAAACCGTCTAAACATCACTGTTAACGGTTAAATCGCCTTCTAAAGGCAGCCAAGGAACCCCTGCAAGAAAACTTGCAGGGGTTTCGTTTTTTGGGATCCTAGAAAAAAAACGATGATCAAAAATGAACCGCCGAGCAAACAAGAATAGGTCCCATCCAAGTTCCCGTCACAGGAACAGAGGATGCGATACGAAAACTCAGACCGCAGGAAATGGTTCCCAGGTCGAATCGGCTAGATACCGAAAAGTGCCCAAATGTTCCAAGGGCTTGGAACGCTCGCTCCATTGACGGGGACCAATCAAGGAAAGAAATTTGCTACCACTTTCCCGATTGTAGAGGTGGTAGATTTGGCCTACAACAGGAGTGAAATTCACATCGGCCTCAAAAATTTGGGCTGATAAGCGAAGCCTCTCCTCGATGCGTCGGGCTTCTTCCATGAGGGCCTCGGCTTGACGCTTGAGCATGGCCATTTGTTGCTGAGCCTGATTCTGTGCACTTTGGAGTGCAACAGCCTTGATTTTACCTCGGTCCTCCGGTCGAATCATGGCCGATCCTACGTGCATGGGTACCTCCGATAGGCCCCATCGCACCGAATTCGAATCATGGGGGTCGGAAGAGGCTGCAGGATCGGGATCGTTAAGGGACATAAACAAAACGGGTCATTAATTAAAAGAAGAGGCGATAAAATCGAAAAGAGAGATAAAACCATTTAGAAAACAAGTTTGGGGCAAGAGGGTTTAGAATTTTGAAACTTTTATTGTAATTTTGCGGTTTGCACATTTTATGGTCTCTGCGTTCCCCAAAGATCATAACCCCAAACCTGCTTCCACCGCACCCACTCCACTACCACCCCTAACCCCCCACGACCCGGCCTATGTCGATGCGTCAACTCAAGATAACCAAATCCATCACCAACAGGGAAAGCCAATCCCTTGAGAAATACCTGCAGGAGATTGGAAAAGTTGACCTTATTACCCCGGATGAAGAGGTGGTCCTGGCCAAGAAAATCAGGGAGGGTGATCAGGTCGCGCTTGAAAAGTTGACCAAAGCCAACCTTCGCTTTGTCGTTTCGGTGGCTAAACAATATCAAAACCAAGGGCTCACCTTGAGCGATTTGATCAACGAGGGAAATCTTGGTCTCATCAAAGCCGCCAAGCGCTTTGACGAAACCCGTGGTTTTAAGTTTATTTCCTACGCGGTATGGTGGATTCGTCAATCCATCCTTTCGGCCCTGGCCGAGCACTCACGTATTGTTCGTTTACCCCTGAATCGTGTTGGTTCTCTTAACAAAATTTCCAAGGCGTTTTCGCAATTAGAACAGAAATACGAGCGGGATCCTTCGGTCTCCGAGCTGGCCAATCTTTTGAATGTTTCGACAGACGAAGTCGAAAACACGATGAACATCAGTGGCCGTCATATCTCGATGGATGCGCCCTTTATTCAAGGCGAAGAGAATACCTTGTTGGATGTCCTCATTAACGAAGATGCCCCCAAATCGGACGGTATCTTGATGCAAGAATCCTTGGCAAACGAAATTGAACGCTCCCTGGCCACCTTGACCGAAAGACAGAAAGAAGTCATCAAACTGTATTTTGGAATCGGAATTGATCACTCCATGTCTTTGGAGGATATAGGAGATCGTTTTGATCTAACCCGTGAACGGGTGCGTCAAATCAAAGACAAAGCACTGAAGCGCTTGAGGCATACATCGCGCTCCAAAATGCTCAAGAGTTACTT
>ENA-OUVC01002600-OUVC01002600.1-marine-metagenome-genome-assembly--contig:-NODE-2600-length-10117-cov-2.354980_pt1 | contig 10117 bp, 6 predicted proteins | sample MGYA00248622_ERZ508571 | MGnify/ENA primary metagenome ERZ508571 (study PRJEB26236, sample SAMN06267175) | marine metagenome | isolation source: Columbia River Estuary | place: USA:Columbia River Estuary... | reverse complement strand
GCGTTGGTTTCACTGAATAAAAACCCATCAATATATAATATATAATATATAAAAAAAATGCAAATATATAAAAAAAATGTGAATATATAAAAAATTATAAAATATTATTTTTTCTGATTAATATATAAACATCATTGAATATACTCTTATTATCAAGACGATATTTTAAAGTACTTGTTTTAACACCTAAATCCCTAGACGCTTCCTTTTGAGAATTCCATTCTTGTAATATTGTTTTTTGATCGTCTTTGTGTACTTTACATATTGCTACTCGTTTACATAAAGTAGATGTTATACCAGTACCTCGTAATACATTCTCCTTAATTGTAATACCGTACCATCCGTGATAACTTGAAGTACCTTCGTAAAAATAATCTTTAAAAAAGTGCTTGTCTAAAAATTTACACAAAAGATCTATATCACCTTTTTTAGGTATATGTTTACCATTTTCACTACACCATGTTTCATATGAATCTCTTAATGTACTTCTATTTAATTTAGCAGTTGGTAGTTTTACACATTTATTCATTAAAAAGTTTTCAAAATCTGAAATAGGTTCTTTAAAATCAAACGTGTAAAATGAGCGTTTAAGATTTATACCAACTACACATCTCATGTCACAATTAAACATTTTATTAAACATTTTTTTAACAACAAATTTCCCTGTTATATATTGTTCAAAATCTTTATAATTAAACAAACTGTTTATTTTACTCCACGTTTTATATTGATATACTAATTCTCTTATTGAAACGTACTCTAAACCATCTACTATACAAGAATCATTTAAAAATCTTTTGAATACGACTTCATCTTTATCTTCGGTTTGTAATTCGGGCTGATTTACAGCTGCAATATCTGTTTGAACTGATCGTTCCAAAAGTTTTACAGGTTTACATCCATTTACATTTATATCAGATGTTGTTTTAATAGATTGTAATTCTTCTTCCAGGTTATTAAATGTATATGCATCAGTGAAATCAATACAAGATTGTATAGTTTTTATAAAGAAAGTTAATAACTCGTCATTCTGTATATAAAACCATTCTTTTTGTTTTCTAATTCTATGAGCATTTAATACAGAATGTATAACTTTTTCAGACAATACAGTATCTTTACTCTTGTATGTTTTTACAATTTCTACAGAATTTGTACTGGATCCACAATTTAAACTGATAATTCTTTTATTTGGATCGTTACTTAAACCTATTTTGTAATGACCAAGTTTGTCCTTATCACTCGCTAAATAAATATATCCTGGTGTTTTTACAAAACCTTCTGTTTCTGGTTTGTTCTCTAACCTTTTGATTGTTCGTTGCTGTTCTTGTAATTGTCTTTTATTTTGTTCCATTTCTTCTATTATGATTTCGTTGTATACATTTTCTAATTTTACATAATACTTTCTTATTGCTTTACCTCGATCTGTTTTTGCCAACATACATAAATTCTTAAATGTATCTACATTCAACATAATATCTTCTTTATTATGTCCACCTCTATTTTCATCTTTTTTTTGCTCGTCCCTACGGAAAAGCAAAGTTTTGTAATCTTCACCTTCTGTAAAGTTACTTTTAATTGTTTTCATTGCATTTCCTTTGTTGGCAAATCCAATCATCTTAAATACGTGTTCTAAATTGATTGGATAGTCATTAGTTGCGTGATAATTCATAAACATATACAAGTTTGCTACGTACCACCGTTGTTCATCATCTATAAAATTGGTGTTTAATTTGTCAACTAAACGATCCTGTACGTTTAATGAAAGTGTAGTGTTACTAGTCTTTACTAATTCACTAAAATTTATTGATTTAGGCGCTATTTGGTTCATAATGTAATATTTTTATTAATATTATAATAAAATTATTTTTAAATAATATTTTGAACGAATATTCTAAACGAAACGTATTTAAAAACAAACTGAATATAATACAAAGTAGTATATTAATATGGAAGGTAATAAAGACGACGAAGAAATTCGTTTAAAACGTTTAAGAAATCGAGTAAAGACACTTCAAAAGAAACCACAACCAGAACAAAGGACACCAGAATGGTATGCTGCTCGACATACTCGTGTAACGGCAAGTGAAGCAGCTAGTTGTTTATTTAAATCACAACGAATGTGCGAAGAATATGTAAAAGCATTTGATATCAAAACTTTCAAGTATAAAGACACTGAACCACTTAATCATTACGAAACTAAAGAAGATTACATTATAAAAAAATGCTCAGCATTTTATGGGAAAAATGTATTTAAAGATTCAGTTTATACATTATGGGGGAAAAAATATGAAGAAGTTGCTAACAGATTGTATTGTCAACTAAATAACACAACTGTTATAGAATTTGGTTTGTTACCACATCCTCGTTTAAAATGGTTAGCAGCAAGTCCTGATGGTATTACACCAGATGGAATAATGTTGGAAATAAAATGCCCGAAAAGTCGTAAAATAGATGAAACACAGGTTCCAATACACTACTGGGTCCAGACACAGATACAACTAGAGGTAACAGACCTAGATTTTTGTGATTTTTTTGAATGTGAGATTGAAGAAATAGAGTCAGAACAACAATTTATAGAATGTGAATTAGTAGGTAAACAAGCAAAAGGTATTGTTTTACAAATTGCAAACAGTGGTCCTGATCCCAAATTCATTTACCCACCAATTTCAATTGTAGAAACTGACCAATACATTAATTGGAAAAATGAAAATTTAAAAAAAGATAACACCTTAATACCCACTTACTACTTTATTACAAAATATAATAATCAAAGAGTTGCAAGAAGTAAAACGTGGTTTGCAAATATAAGAGACGACATTAAAAAAACCTGGGAAATAATTATACATCTTCAAAAAGAAAAAGAATACTTTGAAAAATATAAGGACTCAATCCATAGATTAAAAAGTAAAGCATTTTATGAAAAATATGAAACAACTAACTGCGATATCAACGATAACATTTCCACATTTGTATTAAATGGATCAGGATCAGAATTAGAATCGGATGAAGATCAGGATTTGAAAAAAGAATTATCTGAAGATAAGACAATTTGTTTAATTGATTAAAGTTATTATTAAATTATTTTTATATATATTATTATATATAGAAATTATGGAAATGAATGAATCCAAACCCAGATTTTTCATAAATCCTATAACTGGAAGAATGATAAAATCTCGTGCTAAAACATTTCGAAATCTAAAATCATTAGGATATCAAGTAGATAAACATAAATGCCTATATGATGTAAAAACGGCTAAAAAATGTTTGGAAAGAATTTTGCATTTATATCCGAATATAGTATACCCTTCATCTAATTTTATAAATATACCTAAAACTTTTAAACACGGATATATAAGAGCATTTATTAAACACAATAATAAAATAATAGGATATATTGACAAACGTGGTAAAAAGTATAAATTATATAAACCTATTCATAGCACCAGAAAATTACCTATAGTAGAAGACCCATTCGATTCATTGCATTTAATATTAGACAAAATTGATAGAATATCTGAAAAAGATCAACGTTTAGTAGAAAAACAAATAAAGAAATCAAAAATGCTTGGAAACGATGATCACATAACTATTTTATTTAACCCATTGCAAAACGATTTTATTCCTATAAAATCAAAACTATACACACAAGAAAAACAAGAAATTATAAATACAATAAATAGTCAATTAGTCCCAAAAAGATTACCACCAATAACACCCAAACTTAACATAGCTGGTATCGTAAAAGACAACGATGAAATATTAGGTATAGTTGATACCAACAATGAAATAAAACTTTTCAACACACCAATAAAAATAATCGATTTACATCCCACATCTCAAATACAAGGACCACAAGGACCACAAGGACCACAAGGACCACAAGGACCACAAGGACCACAAGGACCACAAGGTGAACTAGGTGAACGAGGTGAAACTGGACCACAAGGTGAACGAGGTGAAACTGGACCACAAGGTGAACGAGGTGAAACTGGACTACAAGGTGAACGAGGTGAACAAGGTGAAAGAGGTGAAAGAGGTGAACAAGGTGAAACTGAAAGTACTATAAGCGAACCAGAAGTAAGTGAACCAGAAGTAACTGAAACTACTGTAACTGAACCAGAAGTAACTGAACCTGAAATAACTGAACCTACTGTAACTGAACCTGAAGTAAGTGAACCTACTGTAACTGAAGAAGTAACTGAACCTACTGTAACTGAAGTAAGCGAACCTACTGTAACTGAAGTAAGCGAACCTACTGTAACTGAAGTAAGCGAACCTACTGTAACTGAAGAAGTAAGTGAACCTACTGTAAGTGAAGAAGTAAGTGAACCTACTGTAACTGAAGTAAGCGAACCTACTGTAACTGAAGTAAGCGAACCTGAACCTACTGTAACTGAAGTAAGCGAACCTACTGTAACTGAAGTAAGCGAACCTGAACCTACTGTAACTGAACAACCAGAAGTGACTATAAGTGAAGAAGTAAGCGAACCTGAAGTGACTATAAGTGAAGTAAGTGATCTTGAAGTAAGCGAAGAAGTAAGCGAACCTGAAAGCGAACCTGAAAGCGAACCTGAAGTAAGCGAACCTGAAGTAAGCGAACCTGAAGTAAGCGAACCTACTGTAACTGAAGAAGTAAGTGAACCTGAAGTGACTGTAAGTCCTGAAGTAAGTGAACCTGAAGTGACTGTAAGTCCTGAAGTAAGTGAACCTGTAATTTCAAAAGACATTGTAGAAACTTTACCTAGTGTTGAAATTATAAAAACAGAAGATAAAATTGATCTAGACAAAAAAATAGATGAAGCTATTACGTTATCACCAAGTGAATCAAAAGAGATTATTAAACAAATCGAATGCTTAGACGGAGATCAATTTGATATAAATGAAAAACGATGTTTACCTTGTTCGCATTATCAATTAGTATGGGATAGTGAAACAAGACTATGTAAACAGATGTTAAAAGACCAAATATCAAAAGAAAAAGAAAAGGAAATTTTATCAAGTAACATGGTATTACAGGGTTTGGATATTGTTGTTAATGATAAAAATAATATAATTGGTTATATTGAAAAATAATTTTTTTTTAAAACATTAATTTCTATATAAACTATAATAAGAATGGATTCATCATCTATTATAGATTATATCAAAAAAACATATCCTAAAATTGTTTTTCAACCATTTAAATTCCAACAAACACGAGCTCTAGCATTCATTTTATCAAATGATAATTTAGTAATAGGATTCATTAATAAAAATGGTGTATTATGTAAATTGATTGAACCAATTGATATAAAAGAATTATCATCAAATGATTTTAGAGAGATTGTTGAAAAACTTCCTGTCGTTAAGGGATTTACAGATCAAGACAAACAAAAATTAATTAAATTGTTTGAAAAAAGAGAGGATACTATTTCTAAAAAAGAACATGAAAAAATAGTTGATGAATTGAAATCTTATATAAACAAAAAAGAAAAAGAATTGTCTGAAACAGATAAATACAAGGCACTTTTTGATAGTAAATCAAATGAGATTATTTTAATAGAAAATAAATATGAAGAAAAAATTAAAGATATTAATGATCAATACAATCAAGTTGTTTCAAAATTACAAGAATGTAGTAAACAAATAATTGATCAAAATGAAGCTATTTTAGAAGGAATTAATCAACACAAACAATCAGTTAAAGAATTTATTGCATCAAAAGATCTTAAAATTGAAGAATTAGAAAAAATACATGAACAAGACATTCAAGAAAAACGTAATCTACAAGAAAATTTAGACAATATATTAGGAAATGAAAAAAGATCATTAGAATTAATTGAAAGTAATAAAGATTTGATATCAGATTACGATATAAAATTAAAAGAAAAAGTAAATATTATAAATGATTTAGAATCATCTATAGAAAAAATACGTGCCGAATTAGACGATTCTAAAAAAGAACTTGACAAATCTGACTTACAAAATAAATTATTGCAAGGTTACAAATCAAGGTGTAGTGAAAAAATCATAAAAGAAAAATCAGATATTATTGATGCTATACAAAAATACAATGACATGTGGTTATCGTGGGTAGAAAAATCACGATTTGATATACAAGAACAAAAAAGAAAATTGATAGAAGATTTTAAAAAAGCAAAGGATAATTTACAAAATACATTAGAATCTCAAATCCAAGAATCCAATATGTCCAGCAAAGAAGTTCAACTTTTAAAACAAAATATAAAAGATATAGAAATGTCTTTGAATAAAACTATAAATGAACAATTAATAGAATTATCTAAAAAAGAAGATGCACTTAAAGAAAAAGAACAAGAAATTTCAAGTTTCTTATCTGAAAAATCACAATTAGAATCTACTCTAAAAGAAAAAGAAAAGTCATTCCAGGAAAAAGAAAAGTCATTTGAAGAAAAAGAAAAGTCATTCCAGGAAAAAGAAAAGTCATTCCAGGAAAAAGAAAAGTTCTTCGAAGAAAAAGAAAAGTCATTTGAAGAACAAGAAAAGTCATTTCAAGAAACAGAATCAAAATTAAATAACAAAATTTACAATTACGAATCAAACATTATTCCTAAATTAAAAAGTGATCTAGGTGAATTAAATATTTTGTTGGAAAAAAACAGAAATACACCAATCGAATCTAAAATAGATTACGATGATTGTTATAGTATAGTTTCTAATTTTGTGTCATTGAATAACATTTTTTATAGAAAACAAGAAATTATTAGAAAATTGGATGATATAATATCTAATAACTTGAGTTATTTCAGAAATTTAAATGAATCTACTAAAACATTAGTAAAGAGTGATTTTGAAAAAGTTAAAACGGAGATAAACAATCATATAAAATTTTTAAATTTACAAGATTATATAGATAGTCCAAATTTTGAATATTTGAAATCCAAGGCAACACGATCTAGAGTTCCAGATACATATTGTAACGATTTGAAAAATTTACTAGAATATTGGGAGGTTAATAAACTGTTATATAGAAATCAAGATGTACAGTTAACAAATATATATGAAAATTTATCAGGAGCGATTAGAACTTATAAAAGAATAAAACCATTGATAAATAAAGAACGAGCAAAAAGTTCTATAGAAATCAGAACAATTGAAAAGAAAAAAATAAAAGGATTAACAATAGACTGTTCAAGTGTTCCTAATACAAAATATAAAGAATCACTTTATTTTGGTGAATTTTATGGTATATTCGAAGAAGATTTCACAAATTTAGATGTCTATACAGGTCAAAGAGGTACTGTAATCCAAGATCCAAAATCATTAATTGTAAATATAAATGATATAATAGAATCATCTGATACAATAAGTCCTGGTTTATATACTGCATTTAGACAAGTAGAACAAGGATATTCTATTGTTTTATTTGGATATGGCGTAAGTGGATCTGGTAAAACATTTTCATTAATCGGTTCAAAAGGTAATCCAGGTATTTTACATTATGGTTTAGCCAATTTAGAAAACGTTACTAATATTAGGTTAAAATATGCATTTGAACAATATTATGACAAGATCAATTTCAATAATAGAAAAGTATCAGGATTAATTCATAATTTGATTAATAAAATATCACAGTTTAAAGATGTTTCCGTAGATGAAACAAATGTATTTGAAAAGCGAATACCAAATTATATAGATCTAAAATCATTAAAAATAGAAGATATATATTCTCTAACAGATATAATAGAAAAATACCGTATAGAAAAAAAACGTATAAAATCAACACCAAACAACCCCGTATCAAGTAGATCAGCATTGTATCTTGTATTTGAAATCACTTTTAATAATGGTACACGAGGTTTTATAACAATAGTAGATATGGCTGGTAGAGAATCACCTGTTGATATTTTTAACACATTTATAGATACAAATAAAACATCATTGGCAAGTGTTATGGCACCACCACCAGTTGGCGGAGTTGTTAATATAGAAAAAAATATAAAAGAAGAATATAAATCAATATATACTCCAGAAACCATATTAAATATTTTAAATGAAGGATTTTATATAAATGAAAATATAAATCACTTGGTTTACTATTTCAATATGAAAAACGGTGTAAAAATACCAACACCTAAACAAAAGTTAGACGAACGTTACAATGTTATATATAATCTTAAAAACTACTTTGTACAACCACAAGATGAAGAGAAAATGATCGATAATATAAACAATTCCTTACAAATACCAATACTGAAATTTTTAGATAACCTACCATCTAAAAAGTCCGATACACCTGATTCAGTATGGAAACCCACCAAATTTATTACATTATGTTGCATAAGACAAGAAGCAGACTATTGTGACCAAACTATGGAAACAGTAGAATTTGCAAATAATATAAAAAGTACGTAAATATAAAAAAGTATGTTATTAACATTTTATTATTAACATTTAATTTGTATTGTATTATTAATGTTATCTGAAATTACTAGACAACAAAATATTTAGACATATTATTTATGTTAATTGTTAGTTACATATAAAAAAGTTATTTTCACGTTTTTATAATTGTTTTAGTAATAAGCATAATAGTCCATAGAACATAATATAAACGAAATGGTATTTGGAATAGTGTAAAGTTTATAATAAAATGAAATTTATTCAATGAATTTTTATTTTGATGAAAACGATTGAAATTTACGTTGAAGAAAATGATAAAAACTATGATTTAGTTATAGGTCAAAACCAGAATGAAAATGATAAAATTATAAAAACAAGTTCACCAAATGATATATGGTTTCATTTAGATAAATTGAGTGGGCCACATTTTGTTTTTAAAACACAAACTGATGAAATTCCAAAAAAATATTTAAATCAAATTGCTGTTTTATTCAGAGAATATAAAAACGGATTACCTAATCGTTATATAGTTATATATACCTGTATAAAAAATGTCAAATTAACTAATACACCTGGTTTAGTTATACCTTGTAAAACAAAATCCATAAAATGTTGATGTAAACAGATGTAAATATCATAAAAAATTGATTTTTTTTCGTATTTCTTGGAAATTACACTATTTTCTTGGAAATTACCAATGTCCTGTAACATTTGTATTGAACCTTTTAATCGCTCTAATCGTATTATGATCGCCTGTATTCGCTGTGGCTTTGAAAGTTGCAGAGAATGCAATGAAACTTATTTGATGTCGTCTAAAGAACTATCTCATTGTATGAACTGTAAATCTGATTGGGATTACAGAACTTTATATAGTTTATTTACACACGCATTTCAAAAAAAATACAAAAAACATATTGAAAATATTTTATTTGATCGTGAACGCGCAATGTTACCATCTACTCAACCTTTTGTTGAAGAAAAAAAGATGAAACGATTAATCAATAACGAAATTAAACAGATATCTAGAGAAATCGATTACTTAATGGATAATCCTGAATACAATCAAAATTACAATGAAAATTACGATGAAAACGAGGATGAAACCACCGGTTACAACAACTGGAAGTTCAATAATAAAAACGATTATGATAACTGGAAGTTTAATAATCGAAAACAAGATGAAATAACGATGAAAATTGCTAATTTAACAATAAAAAAATGGGAATTAGAAGGAAAGCTAAAGTCATTAAACATCGAAACACAAAATTTTATTAAAAAATGCACTGTTCAAAATTGCCCTGGATTCTTAAATTCCGAATGGAAATGTGGTATGTGTAACAATGAAACTTGCAAACATTGCCACGATGTATTACAAAATAATACAGGTTCGTTAGGTATGATTGCACCTGATAATTTAATGAATGATCCTTATTTATCATTCGATTTAACAGGTACAACAGCTAACCCTAGTGGAAGTACTTTCTCTTACACTGTTTCATTGAATCAATCAAATTCTAATTACATTAAAAAAGTAATCGGATCTACGCCAAACGATAAAGATTCTTATATCTATGCTGAAGAAGTTTATGATAAAGCTTTGGCCGATGGAAAATATAAAGGAATTATTAAAGGTTTATATACTGAAGTATTTGGTGTTAATAACTGGGATCATTATAAATTCCAATATCAATCACCAGTTACACCATTCATCGTTTCTGAATTAAGAGGTGGTTTACCACAAAGATTATTTAGA
>ENA-OUVC01002597-OUVC01002597.1-marine-metagenome-genome-assembly--contig:-NODE-2597-length-10121-cov-2.085524_pt1 | contig 10121 bp, 9 predicted proteins | sample MGYA00248622_ERZ508571 | MGnify/ENA primary metagenome ERZ508571 (study PRJEB26236, sample SAMN06267175) | marine metagenome | isolation source: Columbia River Estuary | place: USA:Columbia River Estuary... | reverse complement strand
TATTGAAAATGAAGGAGCTAGATCTAGAGGTCGCTACTGAGTTTCTTCTGATTGCGGCCACGCTGATTGAGTTGAAGACTCGCCGTTTGCTGCCAGGGCGCGAAGCGGTTGATTTAGACGAAGAATTGGCTCTGTGGGAAGAGCGGGATTTGCTGCTTGCCAGACTTCTGGAATGCAAGACCTTTAAAGACGTCGCCAAGATTCTCGCTACGTTCGTTGATGATGCTGACAGGGTCTACGGTCGTGCAGTTGGTCCAGATGAGCGCTTCTCAGATGTAGCACCAGACTTGCTAGAGGGCTTGACCATTGAGAAGCTCGAGCGCGGGTTCATAAATGCAATTACTCCACGTAAGCGTGATGAGTTGAGTTTGTATCACATCTCGCCAATTCGATTTACTGTCGCTGAAGCTGTTGAAGAGTTGATGGAAGACATCGCTCGTGTAGGAAGCACTTCATTTCGCGCATTGACTTCCGGGCTGGTTGAGCGTCTCGAAATTGTTGTGCGATTTTTGGCGATTCTTGAAATGTATAAACAGGGTTTTATTGAACTAGATCAAGTTGATCGTTTTGGTGACATTACGGTTCTGTGGACTGGTATCGGTACAGGAAACGAAAGTATGACGGAGATCGATTCTTATGAAGGATGACGTAACGACTGAGACAGTGCGCGCAATTGAAGCCATAGTTCTTGTAGCTCACGAGCCTGTACCAACAGATCTCATTGCCCAGTTGCTTGAGATACCAGCAACAACAGTTGATGAAGTCTGTGGCCGTTTGGCTGATACGTATGAAGAAGCTGGTCATGGATTTCAATTGGCAAAAGTTGCAGGTGGATGGCGTTTTCAAACTCACCCAGATTTGGCTCCATATGTTGAACGTTTCATTCTCGATGGTCAACGAGCTCGACTATCAGGTGCTGCACTTGAAACCCTCGCCATCATCGCTTATAAGCAGCCAATCTCACGTTTGCAGATTGCGTCAATCCGTGGTGTTGATCCCGATTCTGTGTTACGTACTTTGCATGGTCGCGCATACGTGGCGCCAGTGTCACGAGACAACGGTCCTGGCCAAGCTGTGATGTGGGGTACAACACAATTGTTCCTAGAGAAGTTGGGTATTGCATCGCTGAAGGATCTTCCTGCCATTGCCTCTTTCGTTCCTGATGCATCCCTCGTTGAGGCCTTGGAAAAGACATTGTTGATCGACGCTGACGCCATTTCTGAACCGAGCGAAGGGGCGTAATGTCGTCCTTCACCCCGCCGGGAGGCGCGGTCCCTGAACCACCGTTGTGGGAACAGATCGCCGATGATACGCGTCTCGCCGATGGTGAGCGTTTGCAAAAAGTTCTTGCGAGGGCCGGATTCGGATCACGTCGTGTTTGCGAGAACCTGATTGAAGATGGTCGCGTCGATGTGAACGGCGATGTGGCGATATTGGGACGTCGAGTGAATGTTGATACAGACATCATCGAGGTTGATGGCGCACCTGTCGGTGTTCTTCCAGGTCTCGTGTATTACTTGTTGAATAAGCCAGAAGGCGTAGTGACAACGATGGTTGATACGCATGGTCGCGAGACAGTTCTTGATTACGTTCCATCTGAGCCCCGTGTGTTCTCTGTTGGGCGTTTGGATATCGATACAACGGGACTCTTGATTCTGACAAACGATGGCCAATTGACTCAGTTTTTGACGCACCCAAGTCATGGTGTTGAAAAGGAATACATAGCCGAAGTTGAGTGCGGCACAAATGGGGTTCCTAATGGTGCTTTGCGCCACCTACGTGATGGGGTCGAATTGGAAGACGGCATGACCGCTCCTGCTGAAGTGGGTCAACCTGAGCCGGGCGTATTGCGAATAGTGATTCATGAGGGTCGTAACAGGCAAGTGCGACGCATGTGTGAGGAAGTTGGTCATCCGGTTATTCGGCTAGTCCGTACGCGCATCGGGCCGCTACGCGACACAAAGTTGGCGCCAGGGCAATGGCGAGAACTGACCATTGAAGAGGTTCGTCAATTATCTAGCGCAGTTGAGTTAGACGGTACGGATACGGTGTGGGAATGAGCGCGTCAAATAAGAAGAAAGCCAATGTGTTCGGTCTCGGACTAATCGGCGGATCACTTGCGCTTGCTCTTGCCGATGCTGGCTACGACGTTGGTGGTCATGACTCAGATAAGTCCAAGATTGATACTGCTCTCGAGCGCGAGATTATTGCATTTCCCGGTTTGTATTCCGATGCAGAGGTGACTTTTGTTGCAACTCCTGTGGGGATTCTGGCGGAAGCGGTAACTGAGTCACTGGCATTAACAACTGGTGTCGTTACCGATGTTGGTTCAGTCAAGACGGCCATCTCTTCACTGGTGACGGACCCTCGATTTGTGCCTGGACATCCGATGGCCGGATCTGAACTTGATGGATTAGATGGAGCTGATGCTTCTATGTTCGCTGGAGCCGTGTGGGTGCTTACTCCTACTGCTCATTCCTCCGATGCTGCTTTCGCTGTTGTCGCTGGCCTGGTAGCAAAGTTCGGCGCAGAAATTGTGGCGATGGACGCGGTGCAGCATGATGATCTTGTTGCAGTTGTTAGCCATGTTCCGCACCTTGCGGCAGCAACGTTGATGCGCATAGCTGATAATCGGTCTGAAGAACACATGGCACTGCTGCGACTTGCCGCTGGTGGCTTTCGCGACATGACTCGCATCGCTTCTGGTCGTCCAGGAATTTGGCTTGATATTTGTGAGCAAAACAAAGCATCAATCGTGCGCGGTTTAGATGCACTGATTCTTGGTCTTACCGATATGCGTGACGTGGTCGCAGGTTCGGACAGAGAAGGTTTGTTGACACGACTAGAGCAAGCTCGACGGGCGCGAATGAATCTGCCGACGGGCGCCGGTGCAGTTGAAGATTTGGCAGAAGTGCGAATTCCGATTCCTGATCGCCCTGGTGCGGCCGCTGATGTGTTCACATTGTCTGGCGAACTTGGAGTCAATATTTATGACTTTGAAGTGGTGCATTCTGCTGAAGGTGATCGCGGAATAATGGTGACGGTTGTACGGGCCGAGCATGCGGAAGTCTTTAGGGGCGGGTTGCTGGCCCGTGGATTTCGTCCGGCTATCCAGCCATTGTCGTGACCACAGTCGCACTGCAACCGAATCCTGGGCCAATCGACGCGGTGGTGTCGGTTCCGGGTTCGAAGAGTGTCGCTAACCGTGCATTGGTGTGTGCGATGTTGTCAAAAGAGGCGTCGCGTATTTCAGGAATTCCAACAGGCGATGATGCTCGTGTTGTATTGAATGTCGTCAGGGATTCTGGGCGTTCGATCACGAATCTCGGAAATGAAGTCATTATCGGAGAGACCTCCGTTCTTAAATTTCCAGGCATAGTCGATGCTGTACTTGCAGGCACTTCATCTCGATTTCTCACCGCAGTCGCGGCCTTATTTGAAACGACCTCGATTATTGACGGCGAAGAAGTTTTACGCAGTCGCCCTATGGCTGATCTGCACGATGCTCTCATTTCGTTGGGTGCTGAAATCTCACACCTCGGTGAAGTTGGTCATCTGCCAGTATCTGTATCCAGAGGCTCGTTGTCTGGCGGCGATATTCACATCGCAGGGAATGTTTCAAGTCAATTCATTTCAGCATTGATGTTGATAGGTCCGATGCTTGATTCTGGACTCGTCGTTCATGTCGACGGACCCCTTGTTTCTCGTTCGTACGTAGAGATGACGGCGAATGTCATGAGGTCGTTCGGAGCTTCCGTATCGTTTGATGAATCAACCATCACTGTGAGCAGTGGTGAATACGGTGGACGAGACTATTTGATAGAACCTGATTATTCGTCGGCTGCTTTTCCTCTGGTTGCTATTGCGATTCGCGAAGGTCGCGTGATGATTCCTGGTCTAGCAACAGCGTCGTTGCAGGGAGATTCCGAGATCATTTCTATTTTGGAAAACATGGGATTGACATGTGTGGTTATTGACTCGGATGTGGCGGTCTCACGTTCGAAATCGCAGAATGTCTTGCCACTAGTAATGGACATGTCGGATTGTTCGGACCTGGTTCCTGCAGTGGCTGTTGCGTGTTGCTTGGCCACTGGCGAGAGTGTTCTTAGCGGCATTGGTTTTATTCGAAACAAGGAAAGCGACAGGCTCGGAGACCTTGCGAACGAGATAAATCGTGCTGGTGGGAAAGTGATCGTCGAAGCAGATGGTCTGAGAATTTCTGGTCCATGCACATGGAATTCAGTGATCTTCAATAGTCACCATGATCACCGCATGGCGATGGCGCTGTCGCTTTTGTCGTTGTGTGCGCCCGGAGTGAAAGTCGCCGATCCTGAGGTAGTAACTAAGAGTTGGCCGTCATTCTTCGCTGACATGGCACCAATCCTCGGCACTAATGAGATTGGCAACTAGCCTGTGTCGATGCATGTAACGGTCGCTGCTTTTGATGTGGACAACACCCTGACCGTGCGCGATTGCGTGGTTCCTTTTATGAGATCTGCTGCCGGTACTGGCCGTCTTGTAAAGGTAATTCTCTCGAAAGCGGGTGAAACTTTGCAAAGTGTTCGCCGCCGAGATCGAGATGCACTCAAAGCTAAATTCGTTGCGGGCATTTTTGCGGGCAAGGACGCTCGCGAAGTTGAGTCGCTTGGAATTCAATTCGCATCAAAAGTTGCAGACAAGTGGTTGCGAAGCGACGTTGCCACACGTCTGCGTTGGCACCAAGAACAAGGTCATGTTGTAATTCTCGTGTCGGCGTCATTGGGTGCATACCTGCACCCGTTAGGTGACCTTCTGGAAGTTGACGCTGTTTTGTGTACTGAACTTGAGGAAAAGGACGGTCTTCTCACCGGCAATTTGGTCGGCCAAAATTGCCGTGGAAAAGAGAAGGCTTCACGAGTTCAAAAGTGGTGTCAAGATTCCGGAATAGCGACTGAGGACCTTGTCTATGCATATGGAGATTCGTCAGGAGACACGGAATTGTTAGAGCTTTTCTCGGAACCAACTTGGGTAAACGATATTGATTTAGTGGTGTTGGTCGCATGATTCTCGCCTGCATCAAAGAGGCTCGTCCGTCTCAATGGACAAAGAACGTGTTGGTCTTTGCCGCACCAGCTGCTCTTGGTGTTCTGAATGAATGGTCGTCATTAGGCAAGACGCTCACTGTTTTTGCAGCCTTCTGTATGGTCGCCAGTGGAACTTATTACTGGAACGACATCATGGATGTTGAGCAAGATCGACAGCATCCAAAGAAGCGCAATCGACCCATTGCGAGTGGCGCTGTTCCTCTTTCCATAGCTCGGGTTATTGGTTCAGTACTACTGATAAGTGGCCCAGCTCTCGGTTACGTTGTGCGTCCAGCCGCCGGAGGCATCATTGCGCTGTATGCCGGTTTGACTATTGGTTACAGCACGTGGTGGAAGCACATACCTTTGCTTGATTTGTCGCTTGTGGCTAGTGGTTTTGTGTTGCGTGCAATGGTTGGCGCTGCAGCTACTCAAACACCAATGTCTATGTGGTTCGTTTTGTGCATCACTTTCGGCTCTTTTTTCATTGTCACAGGCAAGCGTTTTGCAGAGTTGCTCGAGCTGGGAGAGCAAGCTGCTGTGACGCGGACCTCACTGAAGTCCTATTCACTTGTGTATCTGCGACAACTACTTGTTGTCTCATGCACGGCGACTGTTGTGACCTATTGCATGTGGGCGTTTGAGAATGCAGCAATTGCCAATGAAACTATTCCATTCCACGGTTTATCCATTGTCCCTATGGTTCTTGCTCTTTTGCGTTATTTGCTGGTTTTGGAGAATGGCGGCGGAGGCGCACCGGAAGAAGTGTTCTTTAATGATCGCTGGATTCAGGCGTATGGCGCGGTGTGGGTTGTCGTGTATGGGCTTGCCGTATACGCCTCCTAGGAGCTTCTACATTGACCTCTGTTTATTGAGGGCACCGTCTAGAATTTGAACCATGGTTATGCAGCGTTTATCAGGGTGGGGTCGCACTGCCTGGACCGTCGCAGATCTTGTTCACACCACAGAAGTTGATGTCTTTCGTTCCACAATTGGAGCCGCAGGAGAGCGAGGCGTTATTTCTCGCGGTCTCGGTCGTTCGTATGGTGCCGCAGCTCAAAATGCAGGTGGAATTGTTCTCGAGATGACTGCCGAAAATGACCCGATGGGCATTGACGCAGATTTTGACCCTCTGACTGGACTTCTCACTGTTGCTGCAAGCGTCAGTATCGATGCGATCTTGCGGATGTGTGTCCCGCAAGGTTGGTTTATTCCCGTGACTCCCGGGACAAGATTTGTCACTGTGGGTGGGGCTATTGCGTCCGATATCCACGGCAAGAATCATCACATCGACGGAAGTTTCGGACAGCATGTTCGCTCTTTGACGCTGATGTTGTCGAATGGTGAAATTGTTGAACTTTCACCCGAACAAAATCCTGCATGGTTTTGGGCAACCGTTGGCGGGATGGGTCTTACCGGTGTAGTCCTTCGGGCAACTGTTGCAATGTTGAAGATTGAGTCCTCGCGTGTTGAAGTCGAGACGGTCCGGTTGGAGAATTTCGATGCCGTATGCGCAGCCATGAGTGCTGACGGCGTTGATGACGACTATCGATATTCTGTGGCTTGGGTAGACCTACTTGCTACCGGGGCGGCAATGGGACGTGGCGTATTGACACGTGGTGATCATGCCGCCGCGAGCAAAGTAGATAACAAAGACCCTCTGGCGTACGACCCTCGTTTAACAGTGTCAGCACCAGGTTGGGTGCCTAACGGATTATTGAATAAATGGTCGATCAAAGCATTTAATGAAGCTTGGTACCGCAAGGCGCCAGCAAAGAGCCACATTGGTTTGGAGTCCATACCTGCGTTCTTTCATCCACTTGACGGTGTGAACAGGTGGAATCGCTTGTATGGGAAACAAGGCTTCATTCAGTATCAATTCATAGTTCCACTTGACCGAACTGATGTACTTCGCAAAGTAATTGAGAAATTCTCAGGTGCAGGTGTTGCTTCGTTCCTTGCAGTGTTGAAAAGAATGGGCCCTCAGAATGCCGCACCTATGTCCTTTCCAACAGAAGGCTGGACATTGACTCTCGACATGGCCGCTGGTATTTCTGGGTTAGCTGAATTGCTGTCAGAGGTTGACTCCCTTGTTTTGGATGCGGGCGGACGTCACTACCTGGCGAAAGATTCTCATGTCTCTGCATCAGCAGTACGCAGGGGATATCCACGCATCGACGAGTGGATGAGCACTCAAGAAGAGATGGACCCGATTGGTTTATGGCGTAGCGATTTGTCGCGCCGTTTGGGACTAGTAGATCACAGGAGATTGTTATGAAAAATGGTGTAGGCGTTGCGCAAAATATTGTGTTGTTTGGCGGTACGAGCGAAATTGGACAGGCAATAATTCACAAGTTGGTGAAGCCTGGTGTTTCCCATGTTGTTCTCGTGAGCCGTGATATCGACGCAGCTGATCAACAGATTGCTGAGATCGCAGAACGGTACCCAGACCTTGAAGTTCACCATGTGCGTTTCAATGCTGATGACTCTGCATCAATGGTCCACGTGGTGGCTGAAGTCGTTCAACAAGTCGGTGACATCGATGTTGCAGTTATCGCACAAGGATTATTGCAAGAAGGTGTTGACTATTACGCAGACCCGGCAGCCTTGGTGCCCGTGGCAGATGTGAACTTCACGGGAACCATGGTTCTTATGTACGCCCTTGCGGCTCAGATGCGTTCGCAAGGGTATGGCAAAATGGTTTTGTTGTCTTCTGTCGCTGGTGAACGAGTCCGTAAAGGAAATCCTGCCTACGGCGCAACGAAGGCTGGCATTGATGGTTTCGCACTTGCTCTTGACCATGAACTCGTTGGATCTGGTGTTTCCGTGTTGGTCGTACGTCCAGGTTTCGTCACAACCAAGATGACAAAAGGAATGGATAAAGCACCATTCTCTACCGATGCTGAGACGGTAGCTTCAGCTGTTGAGAAGGCAGTTGGAACGTCAAAAACAGTCATCTGGGTTCCGGGCTTGCTTCAATACATGTTCATGATCTTGAAGAACCTGCCCACTGCTGTGTGGAGAAGACTTCCTCTTTAACTGTTTACGGGATGGCGCCTCGAACGCCGTAGATACCCATGACTGTTACTAGTCCACCAACCATGACAACAACTACTAGTGGCCACCACTTGTCCTCATCGTCACGCAAAGCACGCGCTACGGGGAAAAACAGTGGGAATGCTGTGAACAAAAAACGTGGTCGCGCTGTGACGGTCGCAGGTATCAGCATGAGTGCTAGTACAACTGCGGTATACGACCAATAGATCAGATTCATCTTGTACTTGCGAGCCATGTACAGGGCAATCAGCATGGCTCCTACGCTTGCCGCTGTAAGTACAGATGTGGGTGAACTGACCGGATGAATGAAGAAATCTATGGTGCGTTGTACCGCTGTGGCCCCGAAACTTGTGCCTTCTTGCCAAGCTTCGCGTTGTACACGAAACCAAGCAGTGTTCTCTCCGGTGTGCATGCGTAGGAACCACATGAAACCAATGAAGCCGAGCGGTGAGAGAGCAGGGGCAATTAGCGATTTCCAGTCTCTGTCATTGCGAATGGCCAGTAAAGAAGCCACTGCACATGCTGCAACCAAAGCAACACCGTTTGGCCGGGTCGCCGTAGCCATGGCGGCAAGGATTCCTGCCCAAAGCCAGTGCTTGTCACGAAGAGCAATGAAACACAACGCGACAATGGTGAGCATGAGTGCTTCTGAATAGGCCATGCTGAGCACGAAACTGCCAGGAAAGAGCGCAATAAGAATCATTGCTTTCTCTGCGGTTTTGATGTCAAAGAGTCCGCGGCACAAGTAGCCAGCAAGGAACACAAAACATGCACCAAGAATGATGTTGACTGCGAGTGCCATGCTGACAGGGCCGCCAGGAATAACCACATCGATGTAGTGCACGAATCGTGGGTACATGGGAAAGAATGCTGCGCGAGCATCGGAAACGAAGTAGGTCACATTGGGCATGATGTGATGGGGGTAACCCTCGCGTACGACATCGAGATACCAATGACCATCCCAACTGGCAAGAATGTCGGCTAGTCCACTGAGGCCGTTGGTCGGTTCCACGTCATTTGAGCGGTCTACAACCGCTTGTGCGGCGACTGCGATTGCTGCTCCCATTACTACGAAGAGGCGAGACAATAAATAAACGATTCCTGCTCTACGAAGTGTCCGACCCCACGGATCAGAGGCGGGGGGGATATGTAGTCGGCGTGTGAGTGAAGTGATTGTCATAGGTTCCTGAAACGGTCAGACCATTATTGCCTATGTGGGAGCGAAGCGCGGTGTTTTTCAGGGCTCTCCGTATGGGTTCTCAGGACATATAGATGGCACGATTGGGAATGGCTGAAATTGAACTGACATACCCACGCGATGGCATAGCTCTTGTCACTATGAATCGCCCCGACAAGTTGAATGCCATGACCTCGACAATGGTTGAAGCCCTTCATGAGACGGTTTCATTTATCGGTCGTTCACGCGATGTTCGCGTTGTCGTTTTGACTGGCCAGGGCCGTGGTTTTTGTGCGGGACTCGATCTCGGTGGCTATGGAGAAGCTCCTGGCTTCGAATGGAACGGAAGCGTTGAGAAGAGTTTCGCTGTGCAAAAGCACATCGCTTCCCTGATCCCCAAAATGAGATCAATTCCTCAGCCAATCATTGCTGCGGTGAATGGTCCGGCCGCTGGTGGTGGCTTCGCTCTTGTTCTCGGCTCTGACTTGCGTATGTGTTCAGAGACCGCACGATTCAATGCAGCATTCATCAGAATTGGGTTGTCTGCTTGCGACATTGGAACCAGTTGGTTGCTTCCTCGACTCATAGGTGCAGCGCGTGCTCATGAAATCATGTTGACTGGTCGACTATTCGATGCAGAGGAAGCACTTCGGATAGGGCTTGTGACAGAAGTCCTGCCTACAGACGTACTGCTCGACGCTGCCTATATGAAGGCCGAAGAGATCATGCTGAATAGCCCGATTGGAGTGGCTCTTACTAAAGAAGGCATGTGGGCATCGTTGGAGATACCTGGGCTGCAGGCGGCCATTGATATGGAGAATCGG
>ENA-OUVC01002595-OUVC01002595.1-marine-metagenome-genome-assembly--contig:-NODE-2595-length-10124-cov-2.112272_pt1 | contig 10124 bp, 6 predicted proteins | sample MGYA00248622_ERZ508571 | MGnify/ENA primary metagenome ERZ508571 (study PRJEB26236, sample SAMN06267175) | marine metagenome | isolation source: Columbia River Estuary | place: USA:Columbia River Estuary... | reverse complement strand
CACGCAAGTGGGCTTGGTCGTTGAATGTGGTGACGCACGAGAAGTGCACCACATGGCGTTATTGGTTGGCTTTGGTGCCGGTGCGATTAACCCGTATCTCGCATTCGAGACCGTAGAGAACATCATCTCGAACGACATGTACTTGCTCGGGTCAATGGATCCGTTGAAGGCCGTGAAGAATTACATCAAGGCTTCCGGCAAGGGTGTCTTGAAGGTGATGTCAAAGATGGGCGTATCAACCGTTGCCTCGTACACGGGTGCTCAGATTTTTGAAGCAATTGGTTTGTCTACTGAATTGGTAAACGAATTCTTTACGGGAACTGTGTCGCGTTTGGGTGGTATTGGTTTAGACGAGATTGCCGCCGAGGTTGCTACACGTCACGCTTTGGCGCACCCAACACGTCCTGATCTTCGTGCGCATCGTCGCATTGAACTTGGTGGCGAGTACCAGTGGCGCCGTGAAGGTGAATATCACCTCTTTAACCCAGAGACTGTGTACCGCTTGCAGCACGCCACGCGTGCAGGTCGTTATGACGTGTTCAAGCAATACTCACGTGACGTTGATGACCAGTCGGAACGCCTTGCAACATTGCGCGGATTGTTTCACCTGCGCACAGATGCCCGTCCGTCAATCTCTATCGATGAAGTAGAACCAGTGTCAGAAATTGTGAAGCGTTTCTCAACTGGTGCGATGAGTTATGGCTCTATCTCTGCTGAGGCACACGAGAACCTTGCAATTGCAATGAACCGTTTGGGTGCAAAGAGCAACACCGGTGAAGGTGGCGAAGACCCAGAGCGGTTCGTAGTAATGGCGAATGGTGATTCAAAGCGTTCCTCTATTAAGCAAGTGGCCTCTGGTCGTTTCGGTGTTACGAGTGAATACTTGGTGAATGCTGATGACTTGCAGATCAAAATGGCACAGGGCGCAAAGCCCGGTGAAGGTGGACAGTTGCCTGGCTACAAGGTGAACCCGGCGGTCGCAAAGACACGTCACTCAACTCCTGGAGTTGGACTGATTAGTCCGCCTCCTCACCATGACATTTATTCCATTGAAGACTTGAAGCAATTGATTCATGACTTGAAGAACGCAAACCCATTGGCGCGCGTTCATGTGAAGTTGGTTGCTGAAGTCGGAATCGGAACAGTTGCTGCTGGCGTCAGTAAAGCAAAAGCAGACGTTGTGTTGATTTCTGGACACGACGGGGGAACTGGTGCGTCACCATTGACTTCGTTGAAGCATGCAGGTGCCCCATGGGAACTTGGACTTGCTGAAGCTCAACAGACACTGATGTTGAACGGTCTGCGTGACCGAATTGTGGTGCAGGCAGACGGTCAAATGAAAACCGGCCGTGACGTCATCATTGCAACACTGCTCGGCGCAGAAGAGTTCGGTTTCGCTACCGCCCCACTAGTGGTTAGTGGTTGCATCATGATGCGCGTCTGCCACTTGGATACCTGCCCAGTCGGTATCGCAACGCAGAACCCTGAATTGCGCAAGCGGTTTAATGGCCAGCCCGAATTCGTCATTAACTTCTTTGAATACATTGCAGAAGAAGTTCGTGAGTATTTGGCTGAACTTGGTTTCCGCACACTGAAAGAAGCAGTGGGCCACGTAGAACTCATTGATGCTGAGAAGGCTGTGAATCATTGGAAGGCTCAGGGGCTTGATATTTCTCCGATGCTCATGGTTCCACAGAATCCATATTCGTCAACTCCGTACATGTCTGTCGCACAAGATCATGGTTTGGCAGATGCTCTCGATAATCAATTGATTGCTTTGTCAAAGGCTGCTTTGGCTGACGCGACTCCAGTTTCTATTTCTTTGCCGATTAGAAACGTCAACCGCACAGTTGGAACAATGCTTGGCTATGAAATAACAAAGATGTGGGGAGGCGAGGGTTTGCCAGACGGCACAATTACCATCAACTTCACTGGCTCTGCTGGTCAAAGTTTCGGAGCATTCGTTCCGTCAGGCGTTGACTTGCGCCTCGAAGGTGACAGCAATGACTATTTGGGTAAGGGCCTCTCTGGCGGTCGCATCGTGTTGCACCCACATCGTGATTCTCCGTTCGTGGCTGAAGACAACGTGATTGCTGGCAACGTCATTGGTTACGGCGCAACGGGCGGCGAAATTTTTATTCGCGGCATGGTGGGCGAGCGTTTCTGTGTTCGTAACTCTGGTGCAACTGCAGTTGTTGAAGGTGTTGGCGACCATGGTTGTGAGTACATGACAGGTGGCAACGTAGTAGTTCTCGGCGCAACTGGTCGCAACTTCGCGGCCGGAATGTCGGGCGGTATCGCGTATGTCTATGACCCGAAGAATGAGTTCTCTGGAAAAGTGAACTATGAGATGGTGGAACTTGAGACCGTCGAAGGCATTGATGCCGAATGGTTGCGTACAACAATTGCGCGCCACTTCGAATTCACTGGTTCAGCAGTTGCACAGCGAGTCTTGAACGACTTTGCCACTGAAGTCACTCATTTCCGCAAGGTAATGCCACGTGACTACAAATTGGTTCTCTCTGTTATGGCGTCGGCTAAGGCTGATGGTTTAACAGAACAAGAAACGTCCGATCGAGTGATGGAGGCTGCCCGTGGGTGAGACAACAGGATTTCTAAAGTGGGGTCGCAGTGGACCAACACGTCGACCAGTCGAACTTCGTTTGAAGGACTGGAAAGAGGTGTACGAACCTTTTGATAGCGAGATTCTCAAGAGCCAAGCTGGCCGTTGTATGGACTGTGGTATTCCGTTTTGTAATAACGGATGCCCGCTCGGCAACCTGATTCCTGACTGGAACGACTTGGTGTATCGCGAACATTGGCAGGACGCCATCGAACGCCTTCATGCCACAAACAACTTTCCTGAATTCACTGGTCGCCTCTGTCCTGCGCCATGCGAATCAGCATGTGTGCTTGGAATCAACCAAGATCCCGTAAACATCAAACAAGTTGAAGTATCGATTATTGATCGTGCGTGGGCTGAAGGATGGGTTACTCCACAGATTCCTTCGTTGCAGACAGGAAAGCGCATTGCTGTTATCGGTAGTGGTCCTGCAGGTCTTGCTACTGCACAACAGTTGACTCGTGCCGGACACTCTGTTGTTGTTCTTGAACGTGCTGACCGTATTGGCGGCCTTTTGCGTTACGGAATTCCAGAGTTCAAAATGGAAAAGAGTCACCTTGATCGTCGTCTCGAGCAGATGCGCGAAGAAGGAACTGAGTTCCGTACAAATGCTGATGTTGGTGGCTCTGTTGACATGGAAATCCTCCGTGCATCACACGACGCGATTGTTCTTGCATGTGGCGCAACTTCATGGCGTGACCTTCCGATTCCTGGACGTGAACTTCAGGGTGTGCATCAGGCAATGGAATATCTTCCTATCGCAAATAAAGTACAAGAAGGCGATACGTCGACGTACGACATCGATGCGAATGGAAAGAACGTTGTCATCATTGGTGGCGGCGACACCGGTGCAGATTGTTTAGGCACGGCGTTGCGTCAAGGCGCAAAGCAAGTGATCCAACTAGAAATCATGGCTCGACCTCCAGAGACTCGCTCTGCAGGTAACCCGTGGCCGCAGTACAACATGGTGTATCGCACTTCATCTGCACATGAAGAGGGTGGCGAGCGTATTTTCAGTGTCAACACTGAGCGCTTTGTAGATGATGGAAATGGAAACGTCCGTGCATTGTTGATCCATGAAGTGGAAATGGTTGATGGTCGATTCGTCAAGAAAGAAGGAACCGATTCCGAGATTCCGGCAGACCTTGTCTTTCTTGCGATGGGATTTGTTGGTCCTGAAAAAGGCTCGTGGCTTGATCAGTTAGGCGTCAACCTGGATGAACGCGGCAATATTGCCCGCGACAACGAATACCAGACAAACGTCCCTGGCGTTTTCGTCGCCGGTGACATGGGTCGTGGTCAGAGCCTCATTGTGTGGGCTATTGCTGAAGGTCGTGCGTGTGCAGCTGGCGTGGATTCGTACCTCATGGGCGAAACATCGTTGCCGTCACCGATACTTCCTACTGCTCGTCCCTTGATGTGACAACGGTGGCGCCGAAGCGTCACCCTTTAGACCTTCTCAGGCTCTACTGTTGTTATCTGTGTTAAGAAACCGCCTCAATCCGAGATCAAAGTCCACGTCGCTGGCGTTGGCATTTGTCATGGTTTCTGGTTTCGGGTTCGCATCATGTGGCGGTGACACGCTGGGGGTCGCCACCACGGTCGTCAACGTAACGCCAACCAACTTCGCAACTATTCCACCGGTTGCCAGCACGCTGCCTGGTCCGACCAGCACATTGCCATCTAATGCTGTAGGTACCGAAACGGTGTACACAGTTGTTGCAGGTGACTCTCCATTAGCTGTTGCAAATAAGTTCGGCATTTCGCTGACAACTTTGTTGGCATACAACGCAATGGTTAGCCCAGCGCAGTTTCCATACCCAGGGCAAACATTACGGATACCGCCACAAGCAGTTGTTGATCCGAATGCAACTGCAGTGACGAATCCTGCTGCGCCTGGTGTTACGAATGCCCCAGCAGCACCTGTCGGGCCAGGATGCGGAACTCGACCTGCCGGTACATACACCATTGCGAAGGGTGACAACTTCTGGCAGCTCAGAAAAGATTTCTGCGTGTCACTCGCTGCGTTATTGAGCGCAAATAATTGGCCGGACATGAGCCAAGTTATTTTCATACCAGGACAAGTAATCAATATCCCTGCCGCTGGCAGTTAATGCGCTGTATTGCGCTTGCGTCGTGCGTGACGCTCTAACGCATGAACAATTAGTTCATCGATGAGGTCTGGATACTCCAGGCCAGATGCAGCCCACAACTTCGGGTACATCGAAATTGGGGTGAAGCCAGGAATCGTGTTTATCTCATTACAGAGAAAGCCACGACCATTTTCTTCGAAGAAGAAGTCAACTCGCGCCATACCCTCACAATGCAGGGCTTCGTATGCGGAAATTGCCAAGGATCGAATCGTGTCAGATTGTTCTGAGGTGAGTCGTGCAGGAATGTTCAGAGTTGCAGTATCTGTGACGTACTTGTCTTCGTAGTCGTAGAAGTCATTACCCGGTGTAATTTCACCAGCAACTGATGCTCGGGGAGTGCGGTTACCAATAACTGCGACTTCAATCTCTCGCCCGACTATTGCTTCCTCGCAGATAATCCATTGATCGTAGGAAGCAGCGAGTTCGACGGCGGAGCGAAGTTCATGTAAGTCATGAGCTTTTGAAACGCCAACAGAGGATCCCATATTGGCTGGCTTCACAAACATAGGAAAGCCAAGAGAAAGAACAACATCGTTGAGTGAGTCCGACGTGACTGTGTCTTCGCGCAATGTGGCATGTCGTGCTTGCGGAATTCCGGCCTGGGCAAAAATTGATTTTGACACGCCCTTGTCCATTGCAACGGCGCTAGCTAAAACTGCGCTGCCAACATACGGCAGATCAAGAATTTCGAGAAGACCTTGAATGGTTCCGTCTTCACCGAGTGGACCATGAAGCAGTGGCATCACAACAATGGGGCCAGATTCAGCCAACAGAGAAAGAACTGTTGACGTAGTCACAGTTCCCGCAGCAACCAGATGTGTTGGTACCGATGCTGGGTCAACGCCGCCGTTTGGTAATTCAGCCATGTCAGGCAGGTGCCATTTTCCATCACGGGCAATACCAATGGGCACGGTGCGATATGTATCTGAGTTGGCGGCACGAAGAACATGAGCAGCGGTCACACAGCTCACGTCATGTTCAGCTGATTGCCCACCAAAAATAACCACAAGGGTGGTGCGCCGGTCGGTGGTGTCCATCGGTAAGACGGTACTCGCCACTAGGGTCGTTCCATGCTCATCACCGCCTCTGAAGTGGCATCGGTTGCCCATGGAACGCTTGTAGGGCTTGATTGTGAGGCATCAGGCATCGCATTTGATTCTCGTTCTCTTCTCCACGGGCAAGCGTTTGTGGCTCTAGGGGGCGATGCAGATGGTCATGATTTTCTACAGGCAGCTGCCACGGCTGGCGCGCCATTTGCCATTGTGCAAAGAGGAAGGTCATCCAGTGCATTGACATGTGTTGAAGTTGACGACTGTGATGCTGCTTTGACTGCGCTTGGACGTCATTGTCGCGATCGACTTTCTGTTTTTCTTGAGGGTCGCGTGATTGGAATTACAGGTTCGGTAGGAAAGACCAGCACGAAAGATTTGGTTCTGGCTGTCTTGCGCTCGAAGTACGCGAATTCGCATGGGCCTGAGAAGTCGTTGAACAATGACATCGGCGTTCCGGTCACGATTATCAACGCACCAGATGCATGTGACGCATTGGTCCTTGAGATGGGAATGCGTGGTCTCGGGGAAATTGCCAGGTTGTGCGTTGTGGGTCATCCGCAGATTGGCGTGATAACTGAGGTCGGCGATGCACACAGCGAGAGAGTTGGTGGAATTGAAGGAGTGGTCCGAGCTAAAGCTGAATTGGTTCAAGCTCTCCCTTCGTCGGGGGTTGCGATTGTTAATTCAGATTCAGTGAATGCGATGAAAACAGTCCATGGCATAGCCGCGCAGGTTGTGACGTTTGGGTCATCTGCAACTGCTGCTGTCCGATGGGAGATCGTTTCGACAGATGAACGCGGGTGTTGCGCAGTGCGTTTCACTGCAGGAGACCAAAGTGCATTGGGGGTTGTCCCGCTTCCGGGGCTTCACATGGCATCAAATGCTGCTTCGGCTGTCGCTGTTGGCATTACATGTGGAATCGGAATTGAGCAGTGTGTTGAAGCTTTATCGAATACACAAAGCGCGAGCCAACGCATGCAATGGGTCGCTGGTCGTAATGGAATACGCATCCTTGATGATTCCTATAACGCAAACCCGATATCAGTAGCAGCTGCATTGCGAACAGCAGCTGAAACGCCTGCTCAGAAAAGATATGCAGTGTTGGGTGTTATGGCTGAAGTTCTTCATTCAGAAGTGGCTCATCAAGACATCGCAACATTGTGTAAGCAATTAGGAATCGAGTTGCTTGCGCTTGAGACTGATTTGTACGGCACAAGCGCATTGTCGCTGTCTGACATTGCAAACATCTTCAATAGCCATGATTCAAATACTGTTGTACTTGTCAAGGGGTCGCGCGTTGCGGCGACAGAACGAGCTGTTCAGGAATTAACGGCCTGAGTCTCGGCGCGCTGGTCGATCTTTTCGATATTGCAGGACCACGCAAGGAACAGAGCCCACACTGCGCCAAACAGTAAAACTGGGCGTGAACCGACTCGGTCCATGATTGGTCCGAATATCAAGTTTCCAATTGGGATTGTCCCGCCAAAGGCCATGAACCACAACGACAACACTCGAGCACGAATCTCTAGTTCAAGGCGGCTTTGCAAAATTGTCATGAGAGCAGTTGTGGTCGAAAAATACGATGCTCCGAGGAAAAACCCAGTGATGAAAGCAAGAGGCGTTGAGCGCACAGAAGCAAAGGCGGTCATGAAGATTGCAAAGCATACAAACCCTCCACGTGCTGCTTTTCTCTTGTCAACTCCCGCCAACACTGTGCCAATAGCAAGTGCTCCGAACATTGCCCCAAGTCCCCATGTGGCGTAGAGCCACTTGTAGACAGTTGTACGCGGTTGGATATCAAATGTGAGGTCAGCAACAGCGGGAAATAGCCCGACAAAGGGAAGACTGAAAAGCGAAAATGAAAACATTGTGACAAGTAATCTGCGCAGTACAGGGCGGGCGCGCGCGGTGCGAATTCCTAGGGTTAATGATTGCCAACCAGATTCTTGAGTGCGTTTTGTCGCCGGTAGCGCAATGCGAACAACAGCTGACATAACAATGAGATAAGTGCAGGAGTTGATGAAGAACACCTGTGAGGTAGTGACACCCCAGTGCATCAATAGCGCAGCAAGGATCGGGCCGACAACGCGTGAGCCGTTGACAGATGTTGACGAAAGGCTGATGGAGCCCCCGAGGTCTTCTGGGCGCACGAGGATTGGCAAAACCGCAGAGAATGCGGGAGCGTTAAACGAGTTGCCAATTCCCACAGTTAGCTGAGCGCAAAAGAGCAACGCAATTGAACTGTCGAGAGATGTGAGGACTCCGAGCAGTACTGAACCAGCCATTTGGATGCATTGCGCGAAAATTAGCCAGTTGCGGCGGTCAAACTTGTCAGCCATTACCCCAGCGGGGATTGACAAAAGAAGCAGAGGTCCCAGTTGGGCAAAAGTGAATAATGCGACCGTTGAGGCACTACCGGTGCGCGAGTAAATGTAAGCAGGCAAGATCACTTGCTGCATCCACACCCCGATGCTGGAGAGGAAACTGCTGATCCACATCACGCGGAAATCCCTGTAACTCAAGGCCGCACTGATGGTCCCAGGTTTATGGACTTTGCGTTGTGGCTGCGGAGAAGAGTTCATAGGGGACGGTTCGACGCTACTTCTCAGGCAAGACAATTGCAGTGTTGGTCCACGCGCACGGGTCAGATTGTGACAATAATGACAGAGTGCAAATAGATACATCGACCACAGGTTCGTCCCAAACGACAAATGCTGATAACTGCCGTACTCGGTACGGCACATTCGCCGAGTGTCCGTTATGTACCGGCGATCTCACGCCCGAGCATGCGCACTTTAAGTGCCGCACATGCGGTTGGCGTGATAGTTGCTGCGACTAGCGCGACGGCGTGAATTTAACGGGCAGTGATGCTGGCCCAAAAATGCCAATACCCGATGGTTTGTACACAACTGGGCCATCAAGTTCTAAGTTCAACATTCGTTGTGACAGAACTGTGAATGCCTCTTGCAATTCAGCGCGAGCAAGTGAAGCACCGAGGCAATAGTGAATGCCAGCGCCAAGCGACAAGTGTGGTTGCCCAACTGGTTCCCGAGTGATATCGAAAGTCTCCGGTGTAGGAAACACTGAAGCGTCGTAGTTTCCGGTACTCATTGAGGTGCTCATGAAAGTTCCCTTCGGGAAAAGCACTCCGTTGTATTCAATATCTTCTGAAGCGAAACGAATAGTTCCGCCAACGGCGCCAGAGAAACGCAACACCTCTTCTACTGCGCGTTGTGCAAGCGAAGGGTCTTTGCCGAGAAGTGCCCACTGCTCTGGGTACTCAGCAAACAGCGCAAGAGCGAGACCAAGTTGATTACGAGTGGTATCTGTGCCGCCAACGATGACAGCGTCCACCATCATTGTTAGCTCTTCAGTGTTCAGTTTGTCGCCTGCTTCTTCTGCTGCGATGAGATCAGTGATGAGGTCATCTGCTGGAACGCTTCTGCGCTTCTCAATAAGTCCTTCTGTGTACTTTTCAAGTTCTTGCTGTGCATTGAGGAAAACTGGCATGTTCTGTGCAAGGTTGTCGCTGAAGATCAACAAGATCTCGGTAGCAAGTCGACTAAAGAGTTTCCAGTCTTCTTTTGGTGCGCCCAACAACTCACAAATAATGGGAATGGGGTACGGCTCACAAATGTCACGAACAACTTCGGCTTTTCCAGATGCAGTAAAAGGATCAAGAAGTGAGTTGACGGTCTCGCGCATGAATGGGCGAAGCCGGTCAGCACTGCGTGGCGAGAACGCTGGCGCTACAAGACGGCGCAAACGAACGTGTACGTCGCCCTCTGCATTCAAGATAGAAACTTGGCGACGACCAAGAAAAGCTTCATCGGTGATTCCTTGAAGCTGCGCAACCATGCCAGTGGCTGAATGCCACCGCTTGTCGCGCAGAATTCCCATGACTGATTCATAGGTAAGCACTGAGTACCCAATGTCTGTACGAGCAAGCCAGCTTTCTTTTGCTATCCCTCGCAACAATGCGTGGCGATCTGATCGCTGTTGGTCAACAATGAGCGGAACTTTGGGGATTTGAAGGTCGGTTGCAAGCGATGCCATCGCTACAACCTATTCGTTGACAGCGTCTCGCGGCGTAACGAAGGCAAGTGCCAGAGCAGTTGCCACAGCCTCATAGGTGACGTGGCCATGGTGAGTGTTGAGCCCGTGAGCAAGAGCAGGGTTTTTCTCAACTGCACTTCGGGCGCCATTTCGGGCCACTTCTAACTGGTACGGCAAGGTGACGTTGGTAAGTGCATATGTGCTGGTGTGTGAAACGGCGCCTGGCATATTGCCTACGGC